>Ga0181612_105080_pt1 | contig 21817 bp, 11 predicted proteins | sample HoacroProtozoa21_FD_119630 | JGI IMG/M metagenome (GOLD analysis project Ga0181612, IMG submission 119630) | Hoatzin crop microbial communities from Cojedes, Venezuel. Combined Assembly of Gp0051906, Gp0051904, Gp0051908
GAGACTTGCATCAGGTTTTCATCAAACTGTGTTTAGAACTTCACGTGGGTTTCTAAACATAGGTCTGACCAGTCCAACATTTGGCACCAAGTGCAGCCTTTCACAGCCTGACCTGGAAAGGGTTTCTGTGACTTTATTTCTTCCTTGTCAGATGCCATAACCATTTTTACGTGACTAATGAATATTTTAATCTGACCTTCTAATCTCCAAGTGTGCTACATGCCAAAGAATAATAAGATAGGGGAGGCTATGTTACAAAAATAGATGATTTCATTGAAAATCAGAACCCCTTGCCAAATTTCGCTCTAGTTAATGTTCTGCAATAGGCCAAAAATATCAGACAAACAGGCGTCAGTGTGATTAATTTCACCACTGTTTCCTTTTCCCCCTCAAACTGACCAGAGGCCACTAAAGTGGCATGCATAAGCACACACTTTGCACAAGTTAACTGAAGTGTTTGTCAACAAATTACATTCCTTTCTCCATTAGCTGGTCTTTGGTCAGTCATCCTGAGCTATCATACAAGAATTAGTATCAGATGAGTGGTTTGCTTTTGCATCTTCATTCATGCCAAATTGAAGAAGATTCACAACAGAAGGGTTTTTTTCTTTTTAAAATCTAGTGTACAGATTTTAGTTCACTGGATCAAAACCCCCTTGAGTTTACCATGGATCCAGAACCATTTTGAATTCTTCTAGTTTTTGGATCTTTTCTCATCTAGGGTCTTACTTGTCAGTTAGGACTAATAATTCATAAAATGAGAGGGTTTCATATCCAGTTCCTGCCCACCGGTATACAGGTGCAAATATCTCTGATGCCAGCTGAAGTTTCATCTACATTCTGAAGAATGAAGTGTAAGCTCTGTTCATTGACATCTCATGACAAGTTCAAGTAACAGCATTAAACTGGTAGAAAGCTCAGGTCCAGAATAAAGGTTAAAGCATGTATGGAACTACTTTTTCTTCCACAGTACAAAGAACATCTTTTTTTTCCAGAGCAGTAATCCTATCTTCTATTTAAAGCATGCAGTTTATTATCCCACTTTTTCACTTACATTTTTCCATAAGGTCTCTTAATCCATTTCACTGAAAAGGGGATTTAGCAACTGTAGCACATACCAGATTTCCTGATAGACAGACAGATTTCCTGCTTTTTTCTTTTATTAGTGAATGCAAAGCTGTGTCTTTTTGAAACTGTTCATAAGTGGGAGCTGAATGAAAAGGAGATTTCCTTTTTTTCCAACTACTGTACAGGATCCTGTGTCTGCAAATGTGTTGGAGAAAGATCAGAGGAATACTCATGTAGTGTCATGCATATGTACACAATTTCTAACTGATAAATCATACATTATGCAAACCTGTCAAATATCATGTTAAAATGTATACCAGAATTTCAAAAATTATGAATTATTATTAATCCTTCTGAGATTCCAAAAGCAGGTTAAAGATGATGGAATTAATCCTCATGATGCTTGTAGTAGTATCTGTAGGCAGTATCTCACTTCACAAGACAAGAATCACTATTTTCTACAAGGACTTCTCAGTTTGAACCTTCAGTAATAAACTTCCTGATATGGATTCTTAAGAGACACCAAGAATCTAGAAATTGCAGTGTGTCAGACAGACCTGTATATGTCATTCCCTTCTGAACAAACAAACAAAGGAACAGCCTTTGTGGCTACAGGAACAGGCACACAAAATACTGATGCAATTAAAATTCTGAAGAAAAATATTGACCAAAATTGGTTTTCCAACATGAGGCAAGGACTCTGACACAGCCCACCTGAGAAGTCAGGCCTCCCAACTCCACAACTTAACCGTGAAATCATCATTTAGACTATCCTACACTATATTCTAAGGCTCAGAAGCTTCTGTATTTGTCACAGCTTCTTTGCAATATTCCCTCCAAATATTACATGATGTTTCATTGCAAAATACTGTTGTTTACCATGTACCTGATATTTTGCCCCCTCTTTATGCATGGTCTTCTTGATTCTTAGAATAGCTGTACTGCAACTTCATTACCTGGTGGCTCACTGCATACTTTTCAGATCCAAGAAACACACAAATGAAACCTACTTATCTGTGTCCTCAAGGTGTTGCCTCTGCACGTATGGACGTAGGAAATGAAAACAGGAGTGTCCAGAGAAGTCTTGCCATTCTGATTTTGCCTCCAGCGGAGGACAAGCCTTTCACCATGTGAAAGCCTCAGCTGTCAGGTTACAGAGGTAGCGGGAGGAGAAAGGAAGGTAGAAGAACTTATTTCATCTCTCCTTGAAAATTTCCTGTGACTCGGAAAGCCATCTAAGCTACAAATCTAGAGTTCCAAATCCTCGGCCACACTTGCTAGAGACTCCTGTGATTTTGAACACTTCAGAATCATCATCGAATAGCAGCACATCTGACAGCTTTGGTAGGAAAAGCCAATTCTTCAGTCCTTCCACAAAACAATTTCAGAGGCAGCAACAACTAAAGCCTGTACAATACCACAGCAAATCTCCCATTTGGCCACCATCGAGAAGTATCTGCATTCACAGCTCTCTAACACCAGGATGGTCAGCTGTCCCAGGGGTGCGATTCTTACAAAAAATAGCCGCAGGACTGAAAGGCTGAAAGCCCCTGAACGTATACCACATACCTCAAAAAGCTCAGAATGGGGGAACTCTGGGGGAAATTGACTGGCAAGGAGTGAAAGTGGTTCTCCAGGTGTCCTCCACAGCTCGCTGAGCAAGCATCTGCATTCCAGTGCAGTTTGGGAACTGTGTTTCAGATGCCTCTTATGCTTGCTTCCTCCCCCAGCCCTGCTTCCAGGAACACAAGGCACCCCCACCGCGAGGAGCTGCTCCGAAACAGCCTAAGTGCAACGCAAGCAGTAATTTAGCTACATCTGCTCTTGTGGGCAGTGCACAAAAAGGGATTTTTGATTGCACAAATGGAGTGGCTAAATGTAAATTATGAAGGCTGTTATTTTCTTCATCATGAGGTCTCACATTCAGTCCTGAGCCAACACATACAGGGGGGCCTCCCCACAGCAGCTCAGGTTTTGCAGCATCTTCTAAGAGAAGCATTGGGCAGCTCTGCTGTATGGTAGTCCACAGAGAAAGTATTTCCACCTTCAGCTCTAGTCAGCGCAGCAGCTGAGCTGGAAGAGAGCCAAGGTCCTGCAGATGGGCAGGAAAAAGTCAAATATCAAAAGAAAGACCAAAAGCAACTTTTAGTTTTTGATAATATTGTGCTTGTGAAGTATCTGATTAATGACCTTACATGTTTCAGAGCAGGCAGAGTTCAGGACAAGCTTAATTTACATGTAGTTCACAGTTCAACATAATTAGTAGTAAATAATGAAGACTCCTGGTCTGAAACTCAAGGACTTGGACTCTTTTTGCATCACTTCACTGAATCACCTGTTTCTAATTTGAAGTGTAAAAACCTGACAACATTTTGATCTCTCTATAGCTATTTGGGGGCTTTTTATAGCTCACGGTAATGCTGCCTAATCTTTTTCTCTAGCATAGAGAAAGATATTCTGCTATGATACATTCTTGAGCCTCTGTTTCAGCAAAGGCTTTAACACTTGCCTCAAAATAAGCCAGTACTGAAAGACTTTGCCTTACAACTTGCACATTAGCTCATATTTGAGACTCAGAGCTAGTTTTCAGACTACTTTTCAGGTTGCTTCAGAGGATACACACTGCCCAGTGCTGGTTTACACTAAAATTCTCTACACATTTATACCTGGGAGGGATTTTCTACTCAAGAAGGAGACTTTGGTCTTGCTGAGCCTATTCTTTCTTTGTTGGCTTTTCTTTTTTAATTTTTACTCTTTAATGACTTGGAAAACAGATACCTGTAAATTTTTCCACAGCTTTTGGGGAAGGAATTAGGAAGAAGACACTCACACTGGTTTAGAGCTTGGAGCCTGTATGACCCAGTTTTAAGTTTTAGCATGCAGCATATTGATTATCAAATTACAACCCCCACAAAGCATAGTTAGAGAGCACCATGGCTGACTAGCATTTAACAGGATGGAGGCAAAGTGTACAGCTATAAAAAAACACTAAACTAAAGCTGTATGACAAACTGGGCTGCACAAAGACTTCCACTGCTTACAGTTTCTTTGATTTAACTCTAGGGTTACTAAATTAGCTTTGACTTCCAAATAATTAAAACCTATTATAATTATCCTCATTAACTATACCCTCTAATATAAAAAATGCGTGGCTTCAAAAGATGGTGACATAATCAGGGTATGGCATGATGGACATATACTACTTTGCTTCCAGGCACCTTGGAGAAACTAATATATGTTTATACTCATATTTTGCCCTGTTTGGGTCTTATTCCACTTCCTCTGTGGTTGTCTTGCTGTGGGCCTATGATGAAAATCAATGATCAAGGCAGACTGCATACAATTCAGCTGCAGACTCACAGCGTAAAAAATAGACAGCAATAGCACACACCATAAAAACAGTTTCTGAGGAGGGTGCTCATGTAACCCCATCCCTGTCTTTTTCTCCTCTCCTCATTTCACCATGGAACAATTACACTTAAGAATAATCCTCTGTCTTAGCATACCTGAACAAGGAAAATGAAATTATCTGTTTCCCTGGCTACAGGTCCTATTATTATTGGGAAATGTTTAATGAAGGCTCCTCAGAGTCCCTTCACACATCTTGTTAACTAAAAGCCCATGGTTTACAGCTCCTTGCCACAACAGCAAAGAGATACCAGCTACCAAAAATGCCTCATTCAGAGAATATACACAACTGAAATATTAGCCACAGGTAATGACTACAGTGGCTTATATTAGGATGAAGGCTTCCAGTATTACAAGTGTACAAACTGGGTAACACTCATTGCTCTTTGTGGCTTTTTTTGCCTTGGCACAACGCTAGATTATGAGGGGATGGGATAGAGGGAGGGAGAGAGGGAGGGATGCATGCTTATGGAAGACCTTAGGAATTGAGCCAGTGGCTTGGACAAAAAAGTGTGATGTAATGAGATAATCTTTCGTGACTCCTGAACTCCACTATGCAAAAAGGAACCCAAAGCAAGAATTATGCTTTTTTTTCCTTAAGATTTAAAAAAAGAAATGAAGTTTGGGAAAATTTTAACCACCAGAAAGGTGACTGAAGAACAAATACGGAAGTTCTGAATGCTAGAAAAAAAAAATTGCAGGTCCCTTGGGAATGCTAGGCTGTATGCCAGCATTAAGCCAGCCTGTGTCATAAGTAGAACAAGAAACGGGGACAGACCTGATGCCCACTGAAGTCACAGGCAAATGTTCTGCTGAATTCAAGGTAATAATACTAATGTAAAAGTGCCCTCTTTAATGAAATTTTAATTTTGTCAGAACACCAGCCTTATACCATCAACTTATCCACCCACATTAATTTCAAGTGAAATATAAATATTGTCCAATATTGTCTGTTAACAAATACCAAAAGAAAACAAGATCAGTAGTTTTCCCATATCTTACTCCAGCTTTACAATGCAAATAACTGCGAATCTTTTTCAAACATGCATTTTCCACAAATATGTAGCCACACCAGCTGCTGTTATACAATTTTACTCATAGACTAAGAAACAGACTCTAGCAGCCATGAAAATGCAGTACAGCTAGCACTTTTAACAGCATGGTGTGAGTCATATCACTTCATTCTGAGATGCTGCTAAGGACTCTGCACTGCAGAACCTGAAGGTATCTTAGGATTTCTAACAAGCATGGGTTTTTTTCCCAAGATAGTGGAAATATGCTACATGTAGTTGCAATTTTGGTAGCTGTACAGTACTAAAAAAACTGGACCAGTAACCTGGCTCCTAGGTCTGAGTGACCTAAAGTAGTGCCTGTACTGTGGTGGAGTGCTTTAGGAGAGCTCAGGGGGTTCTGTATGCCGTAGACGTGGGTGGTTGTTTAAGTTGCTTAGGCATTACTTTAAGGTGTTTAAAAATGAACAGAAAAAAATCATGGCCAAGGATTTTACTTTGGTTCTAGTTTTTCATGTATTCTTCAGTCAGATCTCATTGATTAATCAGTAATTAGGTATGAGAAATGTCAAGATAAGCTAAACAAAAGTAAAATACTATCTGTACCATTCTTCTTGGACTTGTAATCTATATTCACAGAATGAGTCGAAAATCACCTAAATAAACACATCTGTTAAGCTAACATTTTCCAGTGATAGCAGTTTTAATGTTGTGAAATGTGTTTGATGTGTTCACGTTACAAAGACCAGTTTCCAAAATGTTACTTTCCTTTTTTTTTTTTAAAGTGTCAACTGACTTTTTTCCTGTTGGCTCTGTACTGGCCAACATACTGTTCATTTAATACTGGCTAAAGCTAGAGGTAAAATGTTAAAATTCTCCAGTGTCTTTATAAGTAGGTTGGAAAGAAAATATTGTGAGGGCTGTATGGAGACTAGGACCAAAAAGTTTAGCTCTGTTAAATGTCTTCTCTAGCAGTTACACATTGCAATAGATCGCTTTGGTCAATAGTTATGTAGGAAAGATGATACTTTTGAAGACAAAGACAGTCGGTTTTTTTGAGCTCCAGGAGAAAGTTATCAGTTATATGAAATGATAATACAGACTCAGGGCCAGGGTCAGCACTGGCTCATAATGCAAAGATATCTGTAAGCACATCTGTAAACATTGTGCTTATGTCTATCTAGAGGAATCAAAATGCCCAAACACTTTCTTTTTGAAAAAGATTCAAGAAAGTCCAATTTTCCTTCATGGTGCAATATCAGGTTCATCATGATAATAACAGAAGCACAACTGACAAGGTGAAAAGTGATGTTTAGCTGGACAGGGGATGACTAGAGAAGGGAGATGGTACTTGAACTTAAAAATCCCTTCTTGCAGTGGCTTTTCCTGCTGTTTTTCTGGGTATTCACACTGGTAGCCACCCAGCCACAAAGAGCCCACCATCTGCCCCATTTTACTCTTCACTCCTAAGTTTGGTTCCCAGTTTCTGGGAACAGATCAGAATTGAAACCTCTTAAAAATAGCTGAGAGGGCAGACATTGATTTTTTTCTTCTCCCAGGCACAGACAGGCTGGTCCAGTGAAGGTCAAACACCCCTTTGCAGGTGGATAAGTGAAGAAATAGATTCTTTAATTTCTAATTTTCCTGAGAATGTACATCAACTTTGTTATTTGTGTGAACCAAGAGAGTTAAATTATTAGAAATCCTGCATCATCCCAGTAATTTCCTTTTAATCAGAAATCAGATCTAGTGTGCAATTGGCTTCTTTGCTGAAGAATGAGCAATTGCAATTTAAATGGCATTTGTTTACAGTCATGACAGGTCATTTTTCCCCTTAGCCTCTCAAAATTTGAAGAGGTTGAAAAGCTTATGCTTGCCAGGCTGCCATCAAACACTGATAATTATTAAGTTCAAAAAAGGACATTCAATTAGTGACGCAAGTATTAGTGACGTAAGTATCTAGAATGATCTCTTAAACCCACCAGTCCCGCCATATTAAGAGCTGTAATAAAATACACTCATTAGAGCACAAAAGATAGATAATAGCCTGCTATTAAAGTGCTTTAATCCTCTTGCAGTACAGCAACTGCAGCACTCAAGTTTAGGCCATCTGCTCTTACGAGGCTTGGTATAATTTGAATATAAGTAAATAGACCAGAGAGTACTGTTAATATTGATTACACAGAGTATTCAATGGGATTTTCCATGCCAAATGCTGAAATGGTGATATATTCATGTATTTATGGAACACATAGGAAACATGGATTTGTCCAACATCCAGCAGAATTCGGTAAGCCAATCACAGTCAGAAATGACTCTGGAGTGGTGTCAGACAATGATGCTGAGCGTTTGGGGGCTAAACTCTTGCAAGATGAACCAGGATGTCAGATCAGTACAAACTTTAAATTGACAGCTAGTTTTCATCTCTCCCCCACACCCCTCACAAATAATGTCCTAATAAATACTGGACACACCGTTCAGTTCTGAGACTGGCAGCACTAACAGTAATGTGTAAATTCTCTTAACAAAGCCCAAAAGTCAGGAGGCAGGACAGACCCTGGAGAGCACGTGTCACCTTGCTTCAACCATCTTTCAGGTCCCCCAGCTGAAATGTTGAGGACTGGAGCAACAGAGAAGCTGGGGAGGAAGGGCACAAGAAAAGCAGGAAAACTGAGAGCTGCAAGTCTTCGTGAGAGAGCAAGTGAGAATGATGATTGTAGGTCAAGGATGGCTAAGATGACAAATGTGTAAGGGCTGAGACCAAAACAACAAGAACAGAGGAAATAGTGAAGGCAGCAAATATATCAGATGAGGCAAAATCTGGCCACAGAAAAAGGAACAGGGTGTGAGTCACAAACTGGTTCTCTGACACCAAAAAGCAGATAGGAGGAACGAGATAGACACCCAAATGGTGAAAAAACAATTCCAAAAAAAGAGAAGGAAGGAACAAAGGGAGATGCATTTTAGATCAGTAATTTGGAGAACATTCAATTTCTTAAGAAAACTGTTGACTGACAGTTACAAGTCATATTCCTTCACTGCAAACATCAGATGCAGAGATGCTATAACGTTTTGTGATTGTGCCAGTTTGAGAAATTATGTGACTTGCACATGGTGGAGGCGGGGGAAATAGGCAATAAAATTTTCCCTCAAAGTCAAAATATTCCATTTCAATAATTTTATGAGATAAATACTTTTTTAAAATTCAAAATATCTTTTAAAAATCTCCCTTAGTTTTGTTTATTTGACCAAGAGCTGTTTTTAACCTAGTTCCCTGAAGAAAATTGAGGACTTCTATTTTGGATAACGCTTGACAGGATGGATTTTACCAGCTGTAAAAATAGCTCACAGTTTCTCCTGCACATGAAGCCAGAGAGCAGCAGAAACCTTTCTCCTGCACATGAAGCCAGAGAGCAGCAGAAACCCATGTGAAACCATTTCTTTCTTCTTTTAACTGCCAGTGAACCAAAAGAGGGGAAAAAATGAATCATTCATTCAGTTCTAATTCAGAAGAATTGAGACTGACGCTCTCTCACAAACCCTTTTGAGCTCCTGGTTAGATTCTGATTGCATTTGCTCAGCTCTGGAGAAGGCCCACAGATTATAAACTCTTTCTGACAAGGGCTCTCATTTATTTCCTGCTGCCCGGAGTTGCCTTGGGGCTGCATCACGTGGTGTGGGAGGCCTGAAAGCTTGCCGAAGCTCCCTTTCCCAGCATTGTCCACGTTTTGTTACATAATTTAACATAAACACAGATTCCATAATTTCTGAATGTTTTGGGGGCTATTTCACTTTATTCAGAGCACTAAAAAGACCTCTTTAATTGAGTGCTTCTTGAAAATGTTTCAGCAACATAAACCCAGATATTGTGAATGTGCCATGTCAAAATTCATGTTTATGGTGCTTTTTACTGACAATTGAAGTAATGATCAGAAACTCCTTACCAGTGCTGGCTGCTTCCAGCCTCATGCTCCAGGAATGTAACCATGCTCTACTGAACTGGGACCCTCAGGTTGAAAGCCAGAAGCAAGAGCTGTGAGAACTGCTTTAATAGCTTTCCTCTCCCCGAAACTGTAGAGTAGGAGTTCTCTCAAGACTGGATTTGCAGGTTTGACTGAATGACTTGACAGACTGCAGTCTTGAAGTATGTTAAGAGCAAAACAACAGCTCACTACAAAGAGGATGAAACATTTCCCCATTTATTGGAAGATAGCCTACTTAGATCAGGCCATTTCTCTTGGCGACATAAGAACTCTGCTCCAAAGCCTGATATTGATAAAATCTCTATGACTGTGGTTAGTGGCAAGTAACAATCACCTATGGGAGAAGGAGGGCATAAAACAGAGATTATTGCATTATGTTTTTGTAAATTAAAAATTGGCCATAACATTTATAATGTAAGCTGATTCCCTTACAGTTAGTACATCTATACAGATTACTCCCAGAGAACTGGACATTTTTTACAAGAGAAAGGGCTTGATTTTTTGTGGCCATCTAACTTATTTTTGGAAAATTTCTCTTCCAAAAATGCTGAAATTGAAAATGACCATACTGAGAATCATATGCTGAAAATAGGTGCTTTGTTAGAGGAAAAATGGGAGTGTTCATGCAGATACAACAGGCTATTATTTAGTGTTCATAAATTAGTGAATGCATTTCTTGGAAAACTTTTGTTGCCAAAAAGCACGGTAGCAATGTAGGTGGTCTTCTGACTTTATTAGTTGTTATCAATAAATCGTAGTGAAGAAAGTACTGTAAAGCAGAAGACACTAGAAATTAGACAGAAGTGGTAACTAAAATGATGTTTTATGGATAATAGCTTGCAGCCAGTGTAATTTGTACTGTAGCACAAAGTGCTGTGTCTCAGGAAAACTCAAAAAGAAAACAGATACTCAAGACCAGATAGTGACATATTTTTTCAGGGTAGTCAGACTTCCAAATATGCATATATATGCGTGCATATATATATATAAATAAATTCACAAGGAAATGCTGCAACATTATCTATTGGATTTTTTTATGTTATATTTAATAATTTGTATCTGCAATTACAGGCAGTAATTCTGACCCAGATCTTGGAGCGACACAGATTTATTCCCACTGATGGTATCACTGTCTCTTTAATGTTCTATTCCCTATTCTGAACAATAAAATTATAAACATGGCTCATATTTTTACATTTTTCCTAATTCCTGTACTCAGGCTGCTTAAGTATATTGCTCTCAGTATATTTCCAAAACTTCCTTTCATTTGTGTCTCCAAGCTTCTCTCATATTACCTTTTCTTTTAGGTATTCTGCTGGTCCTTTTCTCTGAAAGACTAACAGCCCTCACTCAATTCCTTCTTAATACACATATTTGCTGGAAAAGCCAATGCTAATCTGTTGGAGATAGAGGTCATTTAATATAATAAGTCTGCACAACCTGAGAAACTAAACCCTTGTCTGATCATTCCCCGTGTCTTATTTATGTGTCTGACTAGTACTGTTTATCTCACTGAAAAGGCGTAATCTAATGGGGTGGCCCTTAAGGTTCAAAAGCGTCACAGTCAGTATGAATGCACTATAAAATACAGTTATGTTCTACATTTTAAAAAACAGTTTGTGATTTTGTGAGTCCAAGTGGATGCCCAGTTTTCCGAACGGGTCGTCGAGCCAGGTGCACACCAACAGGGATGCTTAAAATGAGAAAACAGAACTTTGTTAGACACTGAGAAGTAGGTCAGTATAATCATAGGAACTGTCTTTCAACACAGTAGACATAAAAAAAAAGAAATACCTCCCTTGACAGATAAGAATAAAACCTTTGCAGAGTATTGGAAAGCATATTTTAGCTGTAAAGACTGAAAAGGAAAACCACCACATAAGACAAAAAATTACTAAAAGGACAGAATATAACCTCATGGCATGACTAACTACTGCATTTTATTATTTCTTATACTTGGTTCAAAGACAAAATGAAAACTTTTTCTTTTTCTGCTAACTTTTTGAGTCCTAGATTTAACCCTGTATTTTTTGACAGGGGATCATTCAGCTACTGATAAGGAAAGAGGCAAATTAAAAAGCTCGTAGTTTTATATGGCTGCGTGTTAGGGATATGCACACAGCAATAAGTTTTTTTTGTTGCCACAGGCTTATTAGAAACTAACTTTTTTGCCTCACTATTTTCTAAACAAGTTATCTCCAGTTTACAGATAACTAGACTTGACCTGCCCCTATAAGAGGTTTCATTAGATATCCTAAAGCATCCAGTTTCCTCAAATAATTATTTTTCAGCCATCACAACACTGTCCCTGTTAAAATTGTAGTTCAGGTTCAAGACACTGGGAGGTACTATCAAGTACAGCTACTTCTGTAAAAATGAATAAAGACCAGTACCCTGTGAGCTAAGGCTAATAAAAATCAACACTGGAGACCTTTTCCGCAGCCACTGGATTGATCAAAGCTGCAAAGTCAGTGGAAAAATTTTTATTTACCTCAGTAAATGCAGGCCAGTCTCACACTCCAGGGCTCTGCAGCTCGCTCCCTGGTGTCCTGCCAATGTTAATGCTGCTGTTACTGCAGTGCCCCATGTACGTTTGCTGTCTGTCGAGAAAGCTCATCCAGCAGATTGGGATGATTTACATACTCAGACATGGCACTGCAAGATAATCAGCTACAGAAGTAATTCATTTAGCAATGTGACAGTGCTGGCTGTGCAATTAAAAAATTATTAATAATGAGAGTGGTTATTTATAGATCACCTCTGATCCACAGAAGATCGAGGCACTCACCACATTTTACAGATTGATTTATAAACAGTATATCACAGGGATAATATCATTTAGCAATGAAACCTCTGGAACAGCATTTCATAGAAAAGAAGTGCAGAATACAGTATGAAGCAGAAATAATCTGCCCATTTAACAGTAGTGTGTTGGTACGTGCTGTGCCAACTGGAATTTGCCCTGGACTCCAGAGGCGACTCCTCTAACCTTGTGAAAGTACTAGAGCATTCTAAAAAAGTCATGCCTGATGTTTCAACCAAAACATGAGAAAAAGTCTAAAAGTGCGGATTGTTGATCACCATAGATGACATTCTAAATCTCGTTTTCTTCCTTAACTGGCCATGTATCTATGAAAAGCTTTCTCAAGAGTTGCTTGCAACTGCTTTCTGCTGCTAGAAAGTACACTGCAGTGACTTAGCCAAAGACATGACAGTTCAAAACATTTTCTTTCTCTCTGTTTACACAATTCCACACACACACCCCCCACACTCTACCTCAAGATGAAAGCACGTTTGTTCGCTAAACTGGGATGGGAGCAAGGAAGCGTCCTGTAAGCTTTCTTGGATAATTCAGCCAGTACTAATATCTGTTATATAAAATATAGATATCAGTAAAATGAAAAACATCACCCATCTCTTGACTTCCACATCAATAAAATGATATAAATAAAAATCACATGTCACATCTGAAACATACACAAAAAGCTAAAAGACTTAGTGATTTGAAAATACAATGTACAATAATTATTAGTTTAATTCATGAAGCTAAAGAACCAAAATAAAAATCAATTTCTTGTTTATAAAAATACTTTCTTGCATTCCCATTTTTAAAATCTAGAATGCAAAATGCTGTCTATTTCATGTACAATGACTATACAGCTAGATTCTGACTCTGTGTATTACATTTTCATAAAAGAAATTCATCACCTGAAGAAACATGTAAGGCACTCAAACCTGAGGATAAACACTTTCTAGAAGTCAATGTTTTTATTTCTCCCTTAGCATTAAGGGAAGTACAGTGGCTGAGCTGAAAACATCTGCTTTGCTCCTTGTATATGGAAACTATAACAGTCTATGTACAGTGCCAGTATCAATATATTGCCGCTTATTTGCTGAGCGGTGCTGGCTATCCTCAAAAGCACACCTTTAATGGAGCAGCTGAAAGGCACAGATCCATGACTGTACTCAAGTAAGAATGGGGTAAGGAGGTGATTGTGTCTAAATCTGTTCCTCATCGTTTTACTGCCCAGATGAGGTGAAAAACAGAAACGCCGTACCTCGCTCCCAGCTCTCTCTAGCCGGTGATGTACCGTTATAGCTCCAGCTCCAGCTGTTTTTCAAAGCCAGTGCTAATGGAATGTGATTGCTCTCTCCTTCTTCTTGCCTACACAGCTGCTTGATCAGAAGACTTAGTGAGCAAATACATCACAAATACTGAGTGTACTGACCTCCGTATGGGTGCCATTACCAATATCCTTCAAGCCAGGCTCCAGGGGTTTCTTATCGGTGGCAAAGGAGCTTACATAAAATAGATAAGCCAAACCAGCTTTTTTTCATCCATTATCTAGTAACAAAACATAACATAAGCAAATTTTCAGCAAGTCAGGTTCTCTACTGGTGTACTGAAAGTGTTCATTCACCCAGCATCCAGGTGCTGCATACAGATAACTCTGCCTTTAAATTCTCTCCAGAAGGAACAAAACAGTAGCCAATTCCATGAGCTTCAGAGCTCATCCATCATTTAACACCAGGAAGGATGTAACTCAACAAAGCTGGGACCAGTCTGACTTTCCTCAAAGCCGGACCCCTAACAAACCCCTTACTGAAAGCACGCAGCTGTGGTTTATCCACCCCACAGGGACACCGTCCTGGGGTCTGTACCTTCAATACCCACAGCAATTAATTGAAAAATAGCATGATATGCACTGCAAGAAATTAAATTATCTGGTCAGGATGAGGGCCGGCAAGCAATCTTTTATGCAACTAGACAGTAATGCTGCTGACTGCACATGAGGGTCATTTAGCACTCACTATTCATACTAGCCAATTCCACATATATGCATGAACTATTAACATCTCATTCCTTTCCAGATGAGATCTTCCCAATCAAGAAGTTATCAAGATATACTGTGATGGCCCCCTGTCTTTTATTTTAACTTATCCTTAATTATCCTTCATTTTCCTCTTGCAGCTAGGCCAAGATTTTCTTTCCATCCTCTTTTCCTCCCCTCACCTTAGGAATGACTTCTTGCTGCATTCTCTCCTTTTTGGAGGAATCTTTAGTTTGTTCTCTGTTCTGTCTCATACAGTGGGACTTCTTCACAAGCCTCTGTGTTTTTTGTCATGTCAGTGAAGCATTTTGCACGCTGTTGCTCTGACCAGAAGCTAATAATATACAGTAGCTGTGGACTGAAAGGGTACCAGGGACAACATTTTTGACACATGAAGACAGAATCTGCCAGGAAATACTTGTTCCATCGAGCTGTAGGTTGTGTCATGATTCCTTCCTTTCTTAGCTAATAGGATCTTTGCCATGAAAGACCTAAATCACCTGCATATAGGAAGACTAACCTGTCTAGAGCAGGTGATGCCTGGGGGGACCTTACTATCCATCACAGCCCTACCTCCAAAACTGAAATCACACCGGCTTGCCACAGTGTTCAGGCTATAGCTCTGGGGCCCTGCGAGGTCTGATGCAGGATTAGCTGCTCATATTCTAGAGGCAGACTATAAGCTACCTAGCAACTAGCAGTTTATTACTGCTTAGAATTATTCAACAAAAAATTGTGTGCATTTTGGCATAAAAAATAAGACAACTTTACTCACTTAAGAAACAACAAACAAGATGACACTGTAAACACTGTAATAATTAGTTACAACTTCTTCAGCGTGTTGGGTATCACATTTTACTCTGTCTTAGATAAATTTCTTGTATAATGAAGGCAGTAATATCTGCAGTGTGGGTGGTAATAGTTTCTTACCTGTTCTGCAACACAGTGTGCTAGCGACATTATGATATTTTACCCGTGCTAGAATTTAAACAATTTGTGTTAGCAGATTTTGCAAAGATCCACAGAGAGAGAATGTGTATCTGTTGCTCATTAGCATATGAGTGTAATTATCCTTTTGTATGGTTAACAGAAATGGTAGCAGCAATATGTTAAAATGGTTTAAAATTGCCAACTTGTTTACTATATTTCTTTCATAGCTATCAGCATAGTGATGAAGAGTGCCACATAAAATTCACAGTTTGAATCAATTTTCACAGTTATCACACTATAATGACTAGCAATTACTCTAAATATTCATGTAGTATGAAGATGACAGCCATTTAAAGTTATCTGAGAGAGAGATATTGTCCTTCAGAAACAAGCAATGATTTGAATTCACAGTTTGGGAAATCTTGGGGGCATTAAGCTGAACTTCCAAAACCTTAAACCTTATAAACAACTTATCTAGGATTGGACATTTTCACAAGCCCTGTGCTGCAATGATCACCCAAACAACAGCTCTCCATCTGTAACTTCTGTATTTTAATCTCCTTGGTCTGCAAAATTGTGTTAGAAATTTTGCAACATTTGTCTTTCAAATGAAATTTCTGGTACTTCCTTATTTGCATTAAGATGGGGAAAAAAGTTTCAGAGTAACATTTATTTCAGTATCTTACTTCTGCTTCTGATCAACACCAGAAAAATCTAAGGGCAGACAAGGATATCCAGTGAGCGACAAGGATAGATATGGAAGAGGAGAATTCAATCAAATTTTCTTGAGCTTCAGAGAAGATCTAGTTCACATTTTAAGCAGGAGCCTTAAACCCATTGTTAAAATTGATTTTTTCCCAAATCTTCATAGTATATTTGTTTCCAATGTCATTTCTGTGTGCAAGCTGTGTGACAGTCTACTACTACCATAGGATGCTTTTTGCAAACAATGAGGACTTGAAAGCAGCATTCAGAGTTAGAAGCTGGACAGCAAGAATAAGAAGCCAAAAGCAAGACTCGGAGAGACATCGCTTATGCCCCTTCAGGCAGCAACCAGCTGAGCCAGTGTACAATCCTCTGCTACACAGAAACACCGAAGTACCTGCACCCCAGTATTTTTTTCTCCATGATTTGTGGGTCATCTTTTTCCTCCTCTCTCCCAAGAGAACAAAATACAGGCAAGTGTTTATCGGCTGGATCCTTGCTAAACAGTGTAACACAGGCTCTGACCTACGTGGTCTGAATCAAACTGGCGTGCCTCAGCTGGAAGCACCACCTAACAAAACATTCATGAGAGGTGGAGGAAACTCAGGCAGCTCCTCAGAGAGTGCTAACTACTTAGCCCACCCATAGTAAATGTTTCCGTTACTTTCAGTGCTTCTCCGTAAATCTTACCTCCTCAGTTACTGATTACAGTGGAAAACCACAAGCAAACCCAGACCTAAATGACAAGCAATAAAGGACCTTCTGACTTGCTGTTTCAGTAAATGTTTTGGATCAGTAAAGCCAGTTAGACCAAACTTTCTGTCACAAATTTAGGAAAAATGCCTCCTTGGAAATGTCGTAATCCCTGTGATAAACAGAGGTATGTTTGGAAAAGGTGTCCCAGGCATTCCTATTGACGTGTAATTGGGGCATTTGTGTCTTATCAAGAAAAGCAGACATCACAAAATTACTCTTTTGGTTTTTTTAGAGCTTAGTGGAAAGAACACACTAAAATGAGGGTGAACAGCATCCAGTGGTGACAGGAGCAATTTTCCAAGTGTGATGAATATGCCAAAGTTACTAGACAGAATGGCAGCATTCTGCAGAGGCTGATGACAAACAGCTTCTTCTGCAGTGCTGGTGCAGCATTTAATGCTCCCAGACTGACCGGAAAATGGGAGGCAAGGAAATGAAAGGAACTTTCACACTGAATTTCAGTTAATTAAAAGCAGAAATGTGGGAGAAGGAGAAGTCTTACCTTTTGAAATCGTACTTCCCCCTCTTTCGATTATATTATGCCCAAAGGCTGAATAAATATACTTTTGGTGTTTGGAGCCAAATGATGGCTCTGGTCCGCAAATATTCCCAGTGCTGCTATATGTGCCATAGAAGAAGCTGAACGTATGTGTTTTATTTTATTCTCCAGCATCAGCAATGAAAGTAAAACAAGAACGTGAAGCATTTGTGCTCAATTCATTTTGGAGAGAAAAAAAGAAAAGGTAGATCACAGGAAATCACACTTCTATTCTGCACTTGTAAGATTGCTAGAAGGAGCTGACTGTAATAAGGAAGCTAAAAATCTGGCATTTTACAAGAAGTTACCACTTCCCCTTTAGGGACTGTCATCATATTCTGATTTACTGAGGGTACATTTTCCTGAATCTTAGACCAGAAATAAGACTTCTACAGTAGTTCCTCTATTTGTTAGAATCACCAATGACAAATAGTGATTTATCCATTCTAGTAGTTATTCATACCTCAGTGTCTGAAAATGCTTCATAAGCCAGAAATTCCAGGAAGGGTCTCAGAATCTATTTGCATTTCCTTTTGTACTATACACCATCATTTCCCCATTTCAGCCCCTTAAAAATAACACTGTGCACAGTCCACCATCTTGTTGTTTTAACATTACTTCAAGGCAAACACAGACTTCATTAGAATAGTAAGTTGTGTATAATGGTTGCAGATTACTGACTCTTAGGGGATAGTTTGCCTGAAGTATGGAGATCTCACCTGTAAAATCTTGGAGGCCCTGATGCAGGAAAACATTCTGATGTCGAAACAATTCCCATCAATTTGGTGTATTTTAATTAAGCATTTTCGGGGGAGGGGGTTAAGTTCTGTTTTAAAGTTTCCCAACTGCCTAAAACATTTGCTGTTTGTCATGCTCTGAAGCACCTCGGTTTTGAGAGAACTGGTTACTCAGCTCTGCTCTGGCACCCAGTCCTAGGATCGAGATGTTCATCCAAGCAGACAAACATCTGTGGGATGGGATTGCCCTGGGCTTAGCACATGCACTGCCCATGCAGCTGGTGGAGCTCCTCATAAAATGCCACGAGAATCACCACATTCCTATAAACAACCCGCTTTAGGAGGACTGCTGTTGACTGCCTCTTTTTAGCGTAAAGCACAGTTTCAGCAGTAGGGACAGAGAGTATCCTTCACCTACAGTAAGGCTTTAGTCCACTTTCTGAGGTGTATAGGATGTGCAGGTTAAAACTCCTCAGCTGTAAAAATTACTGAATCCCAGGAATTCCACATTTCGTCAGGTACTCTAGCCATTACTGCACTGCATAGTCTTATCACCTATACTCACCTCACCTTCTCAACCATACTGAAAGACAAAAGCAAGGCCAGCTCACTCTCTCAAAAACAGCAATGTAATGCCCTGATGTTTGAGAGAGAAGCTCAGGCTATGGATCACAACTGGAAGAGTCCTCCTCCTTCCAGCCAGGAGTGAGGGGAAGACAGGCAAGAAGAAAGTGTTCGCAAATCCTTCTTGTCCTCGTGGTTTCTTGCTGGCCTCTGCCCACTGTGCTTATGGACTCTCCTAGGCACAGCACTGGCTGTGCACGCCTTGTAATCGCTATGCTAATGAGGGGACACCCCTGCTCTCTGATTAGGGAGGGTGGGCATCTGCTGCTTCTCGTCATCACGCAGGCATGAGAATGGCTCTTGGTGTTATTTTTTTCTCAGGTAGCTTTCTTCAGCCTACAGACTCTCGTTTGACTGGGTGACTGCCACAGCCTGGCCCTGCTCCTGGTTGTCCTCAATCACTTCCATAACAAGCATGAGTAGTTTCTAAAAAAATTAGTATGAGAGGAAGTGCAAAGTCATTAAAAGGTATAGCTTCCTGGCACAAAACAATTATCAATTCTATCATTTGAGACCACAGCTCCGGTGACTCCAGTGACACAACAAAGATGCTTCTGCACTCACATCTGAGGTCATGCAGAATTTGAAAGGCTTTCTCTCGCGTTATACTTGCTGTAGTTTCTTAAAATTCAGACCATCCAATCACAGCCTTAACCTGTTTGTTCTGATATAACCATCTTCTGTTATGACCTCTCAGCTGTGTTGTCCAGCTTCTTCTTATAGCAGGCGTCTTCTCTGACATTTCTCTTTTTTTATGCTTTCTGAACTAGTTCCATACAGACTTACTTGATTTTGAAATTAAAGTTGAACTGCCAGCCCTGAAAATGAATAAACTTGAATTTAAAATATGTATCTTTAGTTACTGTGGTTATCTATATAAAACATTTTAAGTTCAAGTTTTAAAAATCTTGCAAACAAAAGTATGTTCTTTAAACAGTTGTGTAAACTAAGCATTTTCAGATTTTGTCCTTGCATTATTTTAGTGAAAGAACAGATATTAATTCTTAGCCCAGTGCTATGTAGTCTCCGGAGCTCAGCCGGAACAGGAGTGACATTTTAGTATTGTTGCATAGATGTAATCTTGTTAACTTATTACCTGAACAGAAATGTTTATCACATGATTTGCGTTTCCCTGGTAAATTATTCCGATGTTTGTGTCTGATCCAGCTCTCACCAGCTGTGTCTTTATTAGTAAATAAAAAAGATCCAGAACGCAAGGTCAAAGTTTGTAGATGCCTCATCCCTGGAAACATTCAAGGTTAGATTGGATGGGGGTCTTTGCAATCTGATCTAGGTGAAGACGCCCCAGACCATTGCAGAGGTATTGAACTAGATGACCTTTTCTATGAGTCTATGATTCTAAGGTCTAGTCCAGGATCACTCAAACTATACAACCTTTCGCACAGTCCTGGCCACAGCTTCTGGACGTGCTAGCTCTCCCAGTGCACATCTCCCAGCCCAGGGACACCATGTGCCATGGGACATTTCCTGATGGCAGTTTGGATGTTGTCACCCTGCCTGGTGGGTGGGGAAGGCACTGAGACATGGGCACAAGCTGGGCCATGTTTCTTAGCTTCAGAGTCAGAGAACAGTCTGAGGTCTCTGATGACACTGACACAGCTGCTGGTGGTCTCCTCGTTGACTTCAGTGAAGGTGGGAGAGTCTCTTTGTCGGTGAGTTTAATGGGTGGCATTGGTCACTGCCCTGCAACAGCAACAGAAGAATTAGAGCTCTGTAACTCATTGCACTCTACTATTTGATCATAAAAGTGCTAACAAAGCCTATTAGCTTGAAATGTCTTTTGCAATTAAGCAGAAGCGCAAACAGGCCAAATAAAAGAGAAGACTTTCTTGAACACTGAAGGGCAAATTTCCACCTCATCTTTTCTGCTGAAGGCAGTACTTCTTGAATTACATTTTTTAGCTGATTAGAACCCAGCTAAGAGTGCCTAGTACCTACTTGTAGGCCTCAGTATTCTCTGAATACTAACAGAGGCACAGCACCATCCTGAGTCAAATGCCTACTCCCAAAGTTGGAATATTTTTCGTCAATAATGTCAGAAATTATGGCTGAATCAAATCAGGTTGTTGAATGCATCAGCTCTGGTGGGATGGAAGCAGGCTGTTAGATCTTCCAGACTATGCATTATGCTAATAGATAATGTACTGTACTATTACAAAGCTGTTTCTGTTTTCCCTAGAGTTAGGAACTGGGAAAAATGCTGCTTCAGTAACAGCAAACAATCTTATTTCTGTAAAAGCACCTTTGTGATTACGCAGACTTACATAGATGCATTTCAAATTCCCATTCCACAACATCTGCATATGATCTAAAGTCAAAATATCTTACCACAGCGAACAAGTGACAGCAACGCTGCTAACACATTTGCTCATTATTTAATTAGCAAAACCTGGACACAAGCAACACAGGAATCTGCCTTAGGATATAGACAGGGAAGGAGAGTAAAAATTATTATTGGTTCATTGTGGTGAATTCCGGTTTTACAGAATTCAAATCTGCTACCCATACTCAACCTGGTTAATGCCTGTGGAGTCAGCTCTGCTCTTAGAAAAGTAGAAAGACCAAAGTAATTTCCTCCCTCATGCTGGACTTACATTCTTTAAGCTCAGGTGTTCCCACAGAGATGAGCATGAAACCATGCAGGTAAGCACAGCTGAGATGACATAAACTACCCTAAGAAAGGTCTGCTCCTTCTCTGCTGCTGGGATTATCAGTACGAGCCCCGACAACAGGATGGGGTCTCAGTAATGCCTGGAGTTGGTACCCATCTGCAAGATGGAGGATGAAGAAAGTGGACCTTGATGATGTCCTTTGAAGTCAGAGTGGGTTGTGTAAGCAGACACCACATCTGTGAGAGCAACATATTAGAAACAAAAAAAGGAGAGTAAGTGTTGTGCATGTGAGCTACATGGAGCAGTAATTGGAAATAACTAGCTCGACTGCGGGGTCAGAGCTTGCTTGCTAAGCAGGGACTCATGCCTCAGGCACATCTCAGCACCCTCTGCTCAGCTTCCTGCTAAAGACAAGGACACCTGCCTCCAACAATTCTTTCTCTCTCTTTGCTTCTTTGTCATTAAAGTGGTCTCATGGCACATATGTAGCCCTTTTCATCTCTTCCTGTGCTCATGCTCAGCTAGAGCAGTTTGACGTCTGCCACAGTCTGGGGAGAGCTGATCTTTTGTCATCCATGTGTGAAAATTTTTAA
>Ga0181612_163171_pt1 | contig 21811 bp, 11 predicted proteins | sample HoacroProtozoa21_FD_119630 | JGI IMG/M metagenome (GOLD analysis project Ga0181612, IMG submission 119630) | Hoatzin crop microbial communities from Cojedes, Venezuel. Combined Assembly of Gp0051906, Gp0051904, Gp0051908
AAGAAGACATAAGTTTCTGTCGGTCTCCACACGTTGCCAGTATTTTAAATCTTTCTCCATGAAGTTTAGGTGTGACCGTGACCTTGATCCGTTTTCCTTTGACAGTAACATTTTTTGTACAGACCCAATTGCCCTGAGCACTGCCTTAAGCTGTCTTCCTCGCCAGTTTTCTTTTCTTATCATTGCAGCGTACTATTTCCCTTGTAGGTAAGTAATAGCTAATAGCTGTAGAAGTTCTGTGGCAGCCTTCTTGTGGTTCACAGTATGAGCCTCGTAGTCTGTAATGGTGCTTCTTGCCTCTGGGGGGGAGGAGGTGCGTGTGTAAAAGAAGGATATAAATTGTAACTTTTGCCTTAAATGGCAGGATTGTACTCTCCATTTTGTGTACCACCTGTATGAGTGCACGTGATACGTTTTCCATTTCTACGTGCCTCCTCAGATTGGGTCTCTACCTGTTATTTATGTTGGACCTGGGATTGCTTTTCAGAGGCAGAAATAATGTGTGATTCTTCTTAGGTTCATGGTTGTAATTGTAAGCAAAGGACAAATATCTGAATTTTCAGCATCAAGCCAATGTGATGGGACCAAGCAAGCCAACTATGTCTGATGTTACACTTGCATTCACTACCCAGCTACACAGGAATGAAGCAAAAGCTTCACAAACACAGGTACTATTTGACTTCTGTGGCAATACCGAATTGGTTTTCATTTGTGATCGTTACAAAAAGATGATTGTGGCCCACTTCCTGAGATAGCCTACTAGTGAGTGTCAAATCGTCATACTTACTTTCATGATGCTGTCGTACATAATCTTGACACTGTCCGTTTGTAAGGGTATAGTTCAGAAACTATACCTGTAAATACCATTTGCCTGTCGTGATTTAATCCCAGTAGGCAGCTAAGCAGCCATTCACTCACTCTCCCCTGGTGGAGTGCGGAAGAGAATCAGAAGGGTAAAAGTGTGAAATCTCATGGGTTGAGATAAAGACAGTTTAATAGGTAAGGTGAAAGCTGCGTGCACAAAGCACAATAAGAAATTCATTCACTACATCCCATCAGCAGCCATGTGTTCAGCCATTTCCGCAGCTTCATCACATGTAATGATGAATTGGGAAGACAAACACCATAACTCCAAATATGCCCCCCTTCCTCCTCCTTCCCCACAGCTTTTGTTGCTGATCATGTTGTACGGTGTGTGATATCGCTTGGGTCAGCTGGGGTCAGCTGTCCCAGCTGTGTTTCCTCCCAACTTCTTGCCCACCTTTACTGACTGGTGGGTCAGTGTGAGAGGCGGGAAAGGGCTTGACACTGTAAGTGCTGCTTGGCAATAACTAAAACATTGGTGTGCTATCAACACCATTTTTCATCACAAATCCGAAACATAGCACCATACAGGCTACGACAAAGAAATTTAACTCTGTCCCAGTCGAAAACAATACACAATCTTAAACTCTTACTTCACTACATGGAAACAGAACCTAGAAACTTTATTCTGGTACCATTTTTCAGCTTTTCATTTCTCCTTCATCACGCATCTCCTTCATCATTTCTCCTTCTGTTACCTTTGTAAATTTAGTAATGCCTTACACTAAATCAGTATGATATATTCATACTGATTTATATTACTTATGTTAATTGTTAGAATTAATTAATTTAATTGTCAGAACTATTAAAAGAAATCCTTGTAAGGATTGTCCATTGCCCAGTCACTTTGGAGCACATTTTTCGAGCACATTGCTTACCTTCTCTAAGGTGCCCACCCTAAATTGTAGATAAGTGTCTAATGTTAATTACAAGATGATCTAAATGCTTAATTCAAAATAGTTTTGAATACTGAAATTTCTTTGAGTGGACGGAATGCCTTCCATGCATTGAAGAAGTACCATCATGACAGAATGCATTCTAATATTTAAGAAGATCCATTTTCCTTACTGTTACTCTAGAGTTGTATAGTGTGTAAAGTGTTCTGTATGACATCAGCTGGTTTTTTTACGCTTTGGAACAGCTCCAGTTTAACAGAAATGTTCCTGCAGTTCCAGAGAACTTGGCTCTCAGATTCTCTAACCCCCGTCCAATTATAGTAGAAAAACTGAAGGCATCCAATGATCAGAGAAATCTAGCTGGGAGTGAGGACCTCAGCATAAGAAGCTCTGGCATGTTTTCAGTGGTATCTGAAGAGAGACTAAAACTGGCTATTCAGCTAGCCAAAAGGGACATAAAACGAAGACATATTGAAGAGCAAGTGAAACAGCACGTGTTTGGAGATGTTGTCAATAAGCCATTGTTGGCCCAGAAGTCACAACAGCAGAAGACAGAAGTATTTGAAAGTACAGAAAATAAAAATGTACTGAAGTCTCAAACTCGCTTTAAATATCAGCAGAAACTTAACCAGCCTTCCAAAGTGGAGACTACCACCTCTGACGCTGAAGTTTATCTATACACACCAAATGAGGGAAAGCTAATACCAGCTGTTTTGGACTCTCCACCCACCCGTGACACAGGACCTGACCCCAAGCCAAATGTAAACAAAAAACAAGATAAAAATATGCAGGAAGTCCGACATCTGCAAAAGGAGTTGAGGAGCTATGTCCAGAAAATTGAAGAGCTGACAAAAAAAGGTGTAAGGCTGAACAATAATTACATTATACAAATGTACAGTAGTTTGCTGATTTTTTTTTTCTTTCTGTTTTTTGGCTTGGATTAGAATCTGTATTTACTACTGGATTTCTGAGAACCATCTGCTTTTTTCAAAAGTAGATAAAAGCTAGAATGGCTAGCCAGTTTAAGCAATGGCAGGGTTTCATATCTCTGAGTGTTTGTAGTGAGTTCCAACCCAACCTGCAATGATAGTAAGTTAGCGGTAGGCTATTTAATAACATGGGTGAAAAAATATTGGTGTCTGTAGGCCTATTGACTAGATATTCAGAACGCAAAAAGTAGTATCATAATTAATTAAATTCTTATCAGTGATGAGAAGGCAGACAACAGCTGATAAAATTTCATTGCATGAGTCTGACTCACCTAATTTATGGCTGTGCAGTAGCATGATTAATGTGCTTTCTGACACTCTGTTGTGGGCTAATCCTGACTGGCAGTGAAGCGCCACGCACTTCGCTCCTTTCACCCCCGGCAGAGAGAGAACAGAAAGATTAAAAGCAAGAAAACTTACAGGCTGAGATAAGGATAGTTGAGTAAGGGAAGGATAGAGAGAAAGAAAGAAAGAAGACAAGTGATGCAAGGGCAGTCAGTCACTACCTCCCACGAGTAGACCTAATACCCAGCCAAACTGTGAACAATGGCTACCTTCCCCCACATTTTTTATTGTTGAGCATGGCATGGAATATCCCGTTGTCAGTTGGGGTCAGCTGTCCTGACTGTGTCCCCTCCCAGCTTCTTGCACACTCCCAGCCTACATGCTGGCAGAGCGTAGCTGAAAAAAGAGAAAGCCTTAGTGCTATGCAAGTACTGCTCAGTGACAGCTAACGCACTAGTGTGTTATCAACACTGTTTTAGTCATGAATCCACAATGGCACCATATTGGTGACTGTGAGGAAAACTAATTCCATCCCACCCAGCCCCAGTATATACTGCATTGGTTCTTTTGCAGTAACTAGCTAGATGTTTAACCATTCCTAACTTTGAGTGCTTTATCTGCAACTTTGTCATAAAACTAAAGGGTCGCATGTGATTTTGTAAGCTATGACTAATAAGCTATATTGTGTAAGAATGTTTAGTCAGCTTCTGAATAACAACATAATGCAGAGTTAAAATAACTAGCTTGCATTACTACTTACGGGAGCCCTGCAAAATATGTGATACATTGTGTATTGGTTCTGCGTGAAAGAGGCTTATTGCTGGATTATGTTTGTTATCATGGCTTAATTGGGATTTTCACAGGTTAAATTAAGACATAAAACTTTACATTTCATGCTTTTTAGGGAGAGAGAGGGAAATTTTAGATCCTGATGCAGAGCGACGAGTTTGTGCTAGGAGACAGAAACAAGCTGCACGATCAGCTGGGATGCTGTATGTACTCCAGCAACAGGTAGGAACCAGCGTTTTAAATTGGGATGTATAGGAGCTAGTTTATTGTGATGAATTTGACAGGAATTAACTGAAACAAGAGAAATTTGATTGGGTTATCTTTGAACTTTCGTGGCATTCTAATTTAGATCTGAATGGTGTGACTAATTTCTCTCGTGACTGGCCAGAGAGATGAGCATCACCACTGGAAAATCTGGACTTTCACTCAGAGGTTACTGTGAAGATTTAATTGTTCGTTTATAGACATAGAGCTAATTCTGACTGACTTTCCCCTCTCCCACTCCTTTCTTGACAAACAGGTAAAAGACATTCAGGATGACTTAGAAAAACTGAGTCCTCATAAAATCAAACATACTAAAAAGGTAAGATGTAATTATCCTTCAGGCTGTATCTTATTGACACAAAGTTTTATAGCTAGTTGAGCTTGATTGTCTAGGGTACACCTGAGCCCTCTCCAGAAGGGAGATTTTTCTTTGTGTCTTTCACCTTTCATCTCATTCTCACAGAAGTGTGTCTCACTTGATCTGATAGTGCCTTTGCTGCTTCCCTCTTCTCCTCAGTTCTTATCTGTCTACAGTAAACTGGAGAGGAAGGCAGTTGGTCTTCTGCTTTTATGTGGCTCCTGATTCCTTCTTCATTCCACTTCCTTTTCTGAATAACACTGTGTTATACTCTTGACTACTTTTTTTTAGCTTCCTGTCAATGTCACCAAGTCTTATCAACCTCCTTTCTGATTTTCTTCTCTGCCCAGCTCTTTCAGAAAGAATACTGAGAGCATAGAATGGTTTGGTTGGAAGGGACCTTACAGATCATCTAGTTCCCACCTCCCTTCCGTGGGCAGGGACACAAGATCGTGCCTACTGTTTGGCCAATATTGTCACATTGTTCTCTTGTGCTTTTCCATCACCTATATTTTCTTCTGTAACAAAAACTGGTGGATGGAGAATGTTCTATATTTCTGCAATTGTTGCACATTAAGGTCAAGCCCACAACTACAATACTCTCTTGCCATAGACAGTAGAAACATCAGAATATGTTAAAACCAGGCTATTTTATTTCAATCTGGCATGATACATGATGTCAGTGCTGTTGTGTAGTACCTTTAGATTATTTAAATGCCTTTTTTGTTTTGTCTCACAAATGGTCTCATATCAATCAGAATTACCCCAAGCCTGAGTGTTTCTCTATGAAATTTTGGCAACAGTTCTTTGAATAGTATCAGTATTTATAGAAACTGTAGCTATTAAAGCATTTCTTTTTCATTTTTCCAGTCTCGAGCAGTATCCAGATTGGCAGCAGCACACAGAGGAGCTGTACGAGCCTTGCAGGCATTTGCCAATCAGTTTACCGATCAAACAGAGATTCCTACCCACTACAAGGAACTGGGCAGACTCATTCGACAACTGTCTCTCTGTTCCGCGAAACTAGAAGTGGATTCTTCCATTTCTGATGTTATCATAGATATTTTGCTGCAAGTTGAGGTGGGAAAAAACATTTTGTTTTTGCTAAGGCAGAAAAGATGTAGTGAAATATAAGACTGCAAACTATATTGTGTGTTCATGAAATGGCAGAATATCTTACTGTTGGTTTTGGATTTTTTAAAAGCCATATTTTCTAGTGTATAAATATGTTTCTAATGTTCCTAAATAATGGTGGTCTAAAACAGAGTTGCATCCTAAACATGGAAGCTACCTGCTGCTGTTCTTGTTGATGCTGTTCCTGTCTTTATTGGCTCTCCTGGTAGAATGAGGACTGGTATCGATAATCATAACAAAGGAGTTTCTGATCATTTGCCATTTGCAGGACTAAAAGAATTGCATTTTACGCATTGGTGTAAGTTACGTGTTTATTGTTTTGCAACATATGCTTTAGTCATCAGGATTAGTGATCAGCATCTGAGCCTCACACCTTGTGGTGGGTGCAGAATTGTCCAGGCAGAAGATAAAGTTGTAGTTACAAGAGTTACTTAAGCTCTGTGCCCTTCAAATGGCTTTTGTTAGTGATATCTCATGTCTTAAAACATGTTGCTGGGATAAGAGAAAAGTTCTGATTCACGTTTCCTGCTGCAGTTCCTACCTACAAGATTATTTGTTTTTAAGTAAGAACCTATGTAACCTGAACTATTATGCAACCAGTATTTAATTTGAATAAAAGAAACTGATACAATTGCCATAAGATATTTTATTTTCCTGAAAATATTGTTCTAACTGTAAGAGCTGTGGTTTTATTTTTACTGTTCTGAACTGCTTATGAGAACAGTAACAGGGCTGACTGCCTAGGAACAGGAAAGGAGGTAAAATTGTTTAAGTCTGGACTTAGCATTTGAAGAAGTGTCTGTCTCTCTTGCCGTAGTCATGTGGGCATTTTTTTTTGCCTGTAGCCTTTGTGTCCATTTCCTTTTGAACACACTGTAAGGAGATAATTTGCTGAAGTCATCTGTAAATGCAAAAATGCGAGCCCTTTCTGTAAGATTTAAGCTACTAATATGAAGAAGATTCTGCATGAACAAGCTATCAGGAATAATCACTACCACAAAAACCAAAAACAAAACCACACCAAAAAAAGTTCCAACTACTTGAATTTGCTTCTCATTATTACATCACGTCTACTAGGAGAGTAATTAAAATTCTAAATATTTGGGGCAGGATCTGGATTCACTGATGGAAAAGAAACAAACACCCAAAAAAGTGAAGAAATATATTTCAGCGTCTCGGGGCAAATCTCCACGGAACACTGAGACATTTCCAGCCAGAAAGCAGCATGCGTCTCCAAAAGGAGAAAACAAACCTCTCAACTTAAAGGGACAGCATGGACAAGAACCTAGAAAACCTTCAGCTGCCAGGAGTCTCTTGACTGGTTTGTATTTTGAGTTATTAAATACATTTTTATCAGTTAACTTACCATCTGCAGTTCAGTTTTGTAGCGTGTTATATATTGTTGGTCTGAAGTGTATAACAGCTCATATAGAGTTATGTGATTCACATAGCCTTGTTACGCATTTTTTTTTCAGCTGTTCCCCTGAGATGATAGACCTGCAGGTTTATAGTCCTCTTTATAACTATATTATTATTATCCTCATGTTCTTCCTATTTTTGTCCATTCCTTTTACCATTGGCTACACTTGGATTGTTTTTCTGCAGTGTACACCTAAATGGCAGTTTACAAGTTGATGTCAAAGGTGCATACAGAACATTTCCAAATGTTTACCTAGATAACACTGTATAAATATATTATTTTGGAATGCAAAGTCGCTGACTGGTAGCATATCTCCAACAAAGCTACCTTTGTCTAACTGTTTACAGTGAAAAAATATGCTGAAGCCTTGGCTCAGAATGTCCTTGGTTTGTGCAGTTTCTCTACTTTTGAGAGGGGTGGCCGTGTTTTATTGTTGCCAGTTCGTTAATGTTAATGTCTTCTGCACAGTGATCACAGTTTCAGTACCTAGCAACACCTTAACTGATAGTTAAGTGGAAGACTTGTTTTTTCACTACTGGTTCACCATGCAATCTTTGGGAATTGGTTTACTTTATTGTTCTTTTACTTCATATATGAAAGGAAATGGGCTTTACTCTTTCTCAAGGTGAGATAAAGTTACCACCTGAAGTATTTTGACACCTCATGAAAACCATTATAGCTTATTACATTAATATGTAACCTATATTAAGTATTTTCCTTCTTTGGGGTGTCTTTCTCATGCCTCATACTGTTTTTTGCTAAAATAGTAAGTATTCCTTTCTACCTCTAGGTAAGGGCAAGAAGAATTCTATGAGATTAATTAATCTTTGGCAGTCCAGAGAGACAGTATATTGACAAGCATCTAATGATTTCCGCATGTCTTGCTGTCTAAAAAAGAATGTTTTGTTATCACTGCCTAGACCTCATATGGCAATTACTACCAAAAGGCTTTCCTATGATTTTCATATATATGTCTGTTTTCAAATGTCTATATACATATGAATATATATATGCACGCAAAACCCAAAATATCCTGTTTATTGAAACAGAGTAAGAAAGACAATTTATTTAATACTTGTCAAGAGATACAAGGAGCTTTGTTTCTTTTTCTATTTTATTTTTTTGGATAATGGTAGAGCTTAGAAGTTCATGATTAGGTATACCTAGCATAACAGAAGTATCAAATGTAGAAATAAAGATGATTCTTGCCCCTTTCAACTTACACTTGAAAGCTTATTTATTATTTTTGATACAGATAATCATTGACATGTTTCAAATATTTCAGCAGTTCAGAAGGCAGACAGTTGTGCCCATATATTGCACAATAAATTCCAAGAAGAAAATGGCCCACCTACTCCAGAGCGAAGTGCCACTTTACAAGGAAGCATAGATGCACTGGTGAGAGCTAGAGCTGTAAAAAAAGGTCCCATAATTGAAAGTAGCCCTATGAAGGAGAAGGGCGTGTTATTACCTGCAAAATCACAGGTATGGAAGTGATAAAAGAATTTATTCTCTTTTTCTACTTGTCCTCTGGGATTTGTTGTATAATGTAAGTAATTTCATCACATGTTTTTTGAAAGTAGTGTTGTTGTTCCTTGGAAATGCACTGTACAACTAGAAACAATGAATAGCAGAATTAGCAAGGAAACCTTTCACCGAAACTAATTTCGTGTTTGACATTAGTATGGTTATTTTTCAATTTGAAATTAAAGCTGAAAGATTTTCCTCTTACTGGTCGTACTCTGCCATGAAAAATGTACTGAGCAGTAATGGTGTGCTAATGCTAATGTTAGTGTAAGGATATAAGTTAGGCAGATTTACTTCATTGATTACAGAAGTTGTAAAACTTCACAATATTCTGGTTTCTGGTAAGTTCTTGCAACCAGCAAGAGGCTTCTGTATTGCAAATAAGTGAGTTCTTTAAAGAATATTTCAAAGTGCTAAATTTTGCGAATAGTTGGGATTTTTTAGTAAATGGTTTTTTTTCCCCTTCATCAGAGCATCGCCTTCAGCTTGAAAAGTCAGATCTGATACAGTAACATAGGTGTACACATATGTGACTTTTACTGCTTCCCATTTCTATCTATCAGTGAGGATTGTGGGCAGGAAGGTTAATCATTTCAATAATTCATACTGAGGAGAATAGTCTAAGTGTCCCTGTACCAAATACAAATATGGCAATATTATAGTTTCATGAATGAATAAAATGTTACCTTGTAAACCTTCTCTTTGGATTAACTAAGATTTAACACAGAGTCTAATTCTGAAAATTTCAAAAGAAGTTTTCCCCCATAAAAAGCAACATTAGAAAAATTGAAACTGTTTGCAAAAGGAATAGTTGCAGGTTTAAGCATATGTTCTGTTTGGGCACAATTGTACTTGCCTTTACATCAGTTGTAAAACCTCCATGTCAACTCTGCAACAAAGCCAGAAGCATGACTTCAAGACAAATTCTGAAGCAGAATGCAAAATACTTTTAACAATTCAGCAACTGGAATATAGGTTTTTAATGTGTTTGTGTTAATTTTAAGGGAATGCTGAAATCTCCAAAATCAAGACAGGTACAGCCTCAAAGAAAGCATGCCCGATTTCAAGAGACAACTATAGCTTTCCAGCTAAAAGAGAACAAACGACTTATTAAGGAGAGCAGAATACCCTGCGTGCCTCCAAACCCTACATCTCCACCTGTTTCACCTAAGCGGTATGTTCACAGTCCAGTGGCACCCATCTTTATGGGACTTTCCTGTGGAAATTCTGCTGTATCTGTACTAGTAAATAGGATGGATTTGGCTTGGCTGTCAGACCATGAAGGCAAGTGGCACAACACCGCTTGCTACCGGATCGCTGTATTCTTTTCCCACTTGTCACAAAGTGGCCTCATTCATACAGCCTGCGAAGAGCTGTTGCTTTATGCTTTTTCCTGGATCAGGTCCAAGTATTGTTTGGGAGTCACAGGCCAAACTGTGCTAGACAGGGCACTGACAAAATACACAGTATGCGGAATGGGTATTCACCGCACTGCATTAAGAAGGTGAATATTATCTCCCTGTTCCAGAAGGACAAAATATCTGTCTTTGTCCTAGCCAGTAATGGAGTGCAGGTTTGTTTATTTTAAACTATATTCAGCATGCTGTAGACCAGGATTCCCCGAATTTAGTTTGCATTGGGACTGCTGTTTGTGGCAATTGAAGCAGGAGATTCAACTGCCCACCCAGCTGCTGGATCTGTAGTAGGCAGTGTGCATGGTAAGATATGGAGCTTTTCTCTCCAGCTAGTATTTGTGGATAGCCATGAAGTTGCCTATTTGCCAGTAGCAGAGACGTAATTGAAGATCCCTGGTTCTCAATAGAATTTCCTGGCTTATATGGTCTGAAAGTCAGTATTAATTTTCTCTCTGAAGTTTTTTGCAAGTTTTCTAAGACTCAGAATCACATGATTCCATTCTTCAGTTGTTAGAATGTGTATTTTGTAACACTGTATGTTACTGTTTTATTTTTGAAGACTAGGATGACTTGAAGCCGAAAATTCAAGAAGAGTGAAGGTTCTAAGTGACCTTAGCAGAGGAAAAATGAAAAAAATAAAAAAGTTAAAGTAATTAATTACTTTGAAGAGCTAATAAATGGTGTCACGTCTGATATGGTCTTCTCCCTACTCCCACCAGTCCCCCAAAAAGTACATTTATGTGTTTAGCTTTTTAAAATTATTGTTGTCATACCAAGTTTCAGAATGGCATTGTCATTTGTTCTTTTTTGTGTAGGTCACAAAGTGCTTCTCCAACCAAGTATGCAAACAAAGTTGAGAAGGCAGTACGGGAGCGCTTAGAACCTCTGTTAGATAGGACACAGGTAGTACAGTCAAGCTCATGCCACTGTTTGAAGGATGCCTTTAGAGCTGTAAAATATTTATAAAGGGGCAACACACAGTTTCTTTTCAACTTAATGCAAGTCATATTTATGTAGTCAACATAGTTTTGGACATTTGGAGAGTGTATTTCCATTTCAGTGTGTGGGTCCTAAATTATTGTAATAAAGTTTGGCAAAGCTGCATTAAATATTTTGGTTAGCTTCTTGTGAAGTAGATGCGTTTTTAAGTTGTTGTTGAATGGTCATAACAGTTCCACATTGAACATGACCGGGCTTGATAAGATTATTTTAATAATTCTTATAATGCCATATTTAATCACTAAATGAATTTGGACTACTAATGTTAATGACTAATAATACAGAAAGCTTGCTTATCATGAGAGCATTTACATTTTATTTAGAAGATTAGTCTCTCCTTGGAAACAAACTGTCATTTTTTTGTTTTGTTTTGGTTTTTTTAATAGCAGGTTGCAGCAAATGCAGATTGTCTGAGTGAAAAGCTACTGGATGATCTTTTGGAAGATACTGCTCAGGAACTGTGGAATATGGAACAGCATGAGAGACTCCAGACCAAGGCTCTGCCTATGGCTGTCACTCATAGTCTGGAGTCAATGTTGCAAAGAATGGAAGAAATTGAAGTAAGATTTTCTATTGTGGTTGGTCTTACTAGTGCTCATTTCTTGCTTACTGTCCATAAATCTGTAAGTATCTACATTCTTAAATGAAGCAAGGTCTGACTGGATCAGTGTATGAAATTAAAGACTTGGAAGGAGTTTGCACTTCCAGTGACAAGTAGTGTAAGAATAGAAGAATGTTTGCCCTAATGGTTTTATGGCTAGCTTTAGGGATGGAAGACCTGAGTTTGATTCCCACATCAAGACATTGTGGCTTAGATCATCATATATGAATGGGAGAATCAATATGGTGATTATGTTGATTGTCTCACAGGTTGGAAAGTGTTTGAATATTTATGAATTTTTTTTTCTTCTTTTTTTTTGTGATCTAGGATCCTAGTAGTCTAATAGCATGAGCATCTCAGACATATGCTCTGGCAATCCAAAATATTTTACAGGCCAACGTGGGGAAGTCAGACAAATACATGGTTATCTGTGCCCTTATTTAGCTATCTTTCTATGTAAATATTCATGAAGTTATCAATTCCTTGACTTGAACTTTCTCGTGTATTGCTTTCTTAAAAATTTTTCTTTGATCAGCTGTTCCATAGTTTTTGGTTCAATTCTCATTTCGACCTTCCTGTTCAGTGAAATTTAGCCTAACTTAAAACTACTGAGTTTAGTGCTATTGACTTCTAGAGATCTATTCATAAGTTGGAGGCGTGAAGCTTACATTGTGCAGTGTCATTATCCGTATGAGGCATACATTTGGATTTACTGTTGGTAAGTCAGGAACAGCGTGAGGGCTTGTTTGGCTAATTGCTGTTGATCTGAAATGATACTGGCAACTAGTTTGAGTCTTCATCTTGGATGAGATGGTTATCTGTGATTTCACCCCCGTACCCCTTTCTGTGTTATGTTAACTAGGCAAAATAAACCTACTTTGACCAAGGAGGATCATGAATGACCTGCTTTCCTATGGGGTGATACCTAGTACAGCTGAACTGCTAAATATGTGTTGACTGATTAATTTTGTATGTTCAAAACCAGAGATACCAGGAGGCTGTACGGAGGAGATTCACCCAGATTGTGTACAATGATTCAGAATTCTGGGCCCAGGAAGACAAAATGGGTAAGTGTGTTTTTAATGCAATTTACTTTTACCTGTAATCTGTATCTGTAAATTCAAATATTTTTAAATCAAAATCATTGGATTATGTGTTACCAAATACCACCAGCCAGACACATTATTTACTATAGGTGCTCCTTTCAGAGGACTGTTTCTAAAATATAGTTCTAAAATCAATGTTTTGAAGAGGAAGGATCTCTTCTGAGAACAGGCTGTCATTTTTTACTTGCCTTTATTGGGGCTGCATTTGGATGGAAAGCACTGCTAGTGCAACTTAGCTGAAGGGTCGGAATCTTTAGCATGTACTTCCAATCATCAAATGTTAAGTTTGAATGTTGTTGACCCTCTTCTAGGCATTTTTAATTCCTTAGCTTAGATATGTTCTTTTCTACCAAAATGTGAGTAATGATTTTTGTGCAGTGAAGAAGGTGTTCCATAAGCACATACACTCTAATTCATCTGTAAGCTACTTGAATTTACTCCAGAAGATAGCTGGTTTACTTTCTAAGTCTGAGGTATACTAAAGCCACTTCACTTGTTTTCTTGTTAAGCTCTTCAAGACTTGCATGTCTTCAGTTTTGAGAAAAGGACTGGTAAATCTCAGTCTTGAAAATAGTATTTAATGTGTTCTTATTTGACTTGTTTCCATTGAAACGCCCTTAATTACTTAGCAGTAATCATTTTCATGCTGAAGAATTCAGAACTATTCTTAAGAGTTCACAGGCTGAGGTAAGGTACAGTGAAACAGTTTGTTCCTACTGTTGATTGGCTTAGGCAGGAGCAAGCAGATACTAATTTTCTAGTTTACTACTTCCATTTTATTTCCTTTGTTTTAATAAACCACCAGTTTAAGTGGCTTAAAGTTCAAGAGTAAGTGTTAGGTAAATATTAATGTAGCAGTGAATCCGTGACAGTTTAAGGATCTTCTGTCAGTACACAGAAGATAATATTAAATTGCTTAAGCTTAGAAGATCTTTCTCTTCCCTTATTCCTTTCAAGTGATGGTGATATGGTTTTTAGATCTTGCCGCATACAGGCAAGTTTAATTTTTATAGCCTCAGAAAATCTGGATTTTTCTGTACAGAATTTCTTATCCAATCTGCTTCAGCAAAAAGTATTTAATCCTTGAAAAAAACACAGTTTGGATGCTTCCAGTTCACATTAATCACAGTTTTCCTGCTTGTTTTTGTTGTCAAGAAAATAAATGGAAGAATGTAAAGTCCTTCCAATGAAAGATATAACTAACATTTCACATAAGATTAAATTTTTGATAGAGAGGGACCTAAGTAATATTAGTAAGAAACTGTTCACTAGCGAAAGGTAGCATTCCAAACAATAGTTTGATATTTCCTATACCTAAGTGTACATACTTTAGTATTGTTTGCCACAGTGGCATGCTAATAAGGATGACTTATGTTTGTTGTTTTTCCCAACCCCCTGCTCTATTCTTTATCCTACTATTTGTTTGAATATGACAGTGAAGCTACATTAATTTTCCAAGCTGAGTATGTGATCACATAGTGACTTTAATGGAACTGTGTTGTTTTATGCTAGTCAGAAAATCTCACAATAAGACTGGTGAAGACTTAGCCCAAATCTTGTTGTTGGTTTTTTTCCATATCTTGGATCTAATGCCAAGCTTAATAGACTACACCAGTCTTGGGGGGGTATTTTCTATCTGTCCTCCAGAAGTATCTGCTGACACAACAAAGTATTTATACTAAAGGTAGGATTTGTAAAATGCTCAGCTTTAATACACTGAGCTCTTGGAAATTCTATCTTGAATGTACATTTTAGTGGCTTGTCACCTTCAATACTTGACTTATCTGAAGGACTTCCTCTTAAAAGAAGCAGTCTTTGTGAGGACTTACCTGCAATAAATGTAGTTTTTCTCTTCCAAAGAAGCAATTTTAAATGTTATTTTCTTACTCTTAGAACAACAAATTACATCAGTAGCTAAAAGACCTACATCACCTCATCCAATTCAGATAACCAAATTAACTGGATGCACAGAGGCAGAAATGGGCATTTTATTTGAAAAAGTTCTTGATGGCAAGTAAGTAGAATATTCGGCCCTACGCTAAGCTGTGGTGCGTATGAGCTATATGTCTTCATTATAATGTTTTCATTACAGAAAATTATGGGTACTGTTTGAAGAGATGATTCTAATCCTTCAAAAAGATACTTGAAAATCTAATTCTGGCTTAATGACTATTTTATATTTCCAGTGATATTGATAAAAACAAAGAAGCAGAGAAGAAATTGCAGACTGGAAATGACATTCTGCAGCCCTTGACTCGGAATTCTCGACAGAAGGAGTGCAATGTGTCTCTCTCTGTGCCAAAGCATATGCTTCAGAGCATCTTGGATTACAACAGCAGATACAAACATCACTTAAAGCTTATTTCCCATGAGGCAGTAGGCAGTTTCAATCCATGGCAGATTGCTGAGAGGTATATGAACTATCTTGGTGTTTTTGAAGTGAAAGTATCAGCCGATGAACAGGTTTTTCTGTCCCTATTCAGGAAAGGAGTTGGGAGGGGGCCATTTAAATTCCATATTGAAAGCCAGAAGCAGTCAGCTATCTGTGGTACTTGATGTTCATGGATTTTTAAGGTAGTCGGATAAAACAAAAGAATATGGGAGCAGAATGTCCTGGAGGAGTGATTATTTTTCACATCTTTCTATGGTGTTACCAGAAAAAAACCTGCGTGAAATACAGGGTAACTTAAATTATTTTCAGAAGGCTATAATCAACAGGTAAATTGAAGGAAACAAAATTAATTTCTTTTTTTTTTTTTTCTCTTCCTGAGTGAAAAAGAAATAAAGCACTATAAATAACTGCAACTTTTAATCTTTGTGGTGAGGGATTATGAAGTTGTTGTTTTGTGGAACAACAGTAGATGCTCTTTAAAAAGAGACCACTGGCCTTAGCACAGATTTCAGCGCATTCTCTTCCACAAGTCTTCATGCTTCTGGAGTTCACTGTGGAAAGTGAGATATAGGTGGCTTACCATCCCTTAGTACAAACAGAAGAGATGAAGAAGCGATAAGTAACAGTCTCTCTGCTGTTTGCTTCCTGCCAAAGAAAAGTTGTTTATCACGCTCAGTGCTAAGGAAGCACGGCAATGTAAGCTGAAATACCCACCCTTGCACTGAAGCTTGCTCAGTACCGGATTATAGCAACTAAATTACATCACTGGTTATAATTTCCTTGCACTTTTCTTGAGTGATTGCCTACAATTGCCTAGAAATTGTTTTCAATATGTATGATATATTTTAGAAATCACCTAGTGGTCTTGTAAAGTCCCAGCCCAAAAAAAGCATGGAAATAGAGGCTGAACTTGAACCTTGCTAGTCCTGTTCTTTCAGAACTGAAGAAATACTGGCACAGCATCAGTTGGCATAGAGGGGCTGTTAATTCCCTGCAGAGTAGAAACCAGAAGACTTCTGACTATGGGAGGAGAGAAATGAAAGAAGAAAACTCTGGAGTATTAAGAAAGAATTACAAAATCTAATTTCAGTGGTTGTAGATGGAGTGGTTTGCCATAATTGTCTGTATTGGCAGATTGGACATCAGGCTTAATTGCTAAGAGTTTTTAAACTTCTGGACACATTTTTAATGTAGTAGCATTGAAATGAGTGATATAGCTCATTTGAGTAACATTTGAAATCTGCATCAGTGTTTCCAGGAACAGGTCCTGCAAGATTTGAGATGACTTGCATGGGTGAAGTTAATCATGTGTATTGATGCCCGACTGTGGATAAGTAGGCAAATGTTTTAATAACTGTGATTAGACCACTGTATTTGAATCTACTGAACTAAACCACTGAAATATGCCTTGTCAGTTCTCAGTACCGTCATTCTGCCTTGTGAACTGTAGTCCTTTCTATAATTAGTGTGAGGCTGGGTAATTCAAGGACTGGCACCTTCTTGGGATTGGCAGATGGATTAAATGGCAGTGAGTCTCTCCTTCTGACAGCTGAATTCCACTGCTGCTGTTTTCCCGATATGTGCTGTTACTTGAAATCAAACTACAAATGCAATCTGGTATTAGCGTGCTTCATTGACTTATTCTTACCACCAGAGGGCATTATAAATCTTTTTACATAAAATAGCATCACACAGTGTTTAAAAGAAACGCTCCCATGGTATGCTCAAGAGGTCTTAGAAAGACTAACTTTATGATATTTTAGAATATATGCAAAACTGAAGAGAATTTTTCAAGAGGCCAGTAGAAAATTGTGTTCTGACACTAAAATAGTTTTCCCTGCTGTGTTAACATCTGCTGTGGTCCAGAAATCACTGAAAAAAAAGAAATTTCTTGTCTCACTTTTGTGAAACTTTATTGCTCTCAGTAAGGCCTGATTCAGTGGCAGCTAAAATCAATAAGAAGCTTCCCACTTAATTCAGTGGCCTTTAGATGAGCACCACAGTATGTGAACTCTTACTCCCAGAGCACGATTAGTGTCTAAGAGTTTGAAGAAAGGAAGCAACTGAGATCTCTCAACGCTTCTAAACACAAAGTATGTCCTTTGCTGTGAACCAGATTGAGGATAGAATTTCTGGTATCTTATACAGTACTTATCAGAACACATCTCAGATCTTTTCTTGGGCTAAGCAGTAGAAAGAATGAAAAGACATGAGTATTTGTCTTTTAAAAGCAGAGCATGGATATCAATGGAATGAATGACTAGAATTTGAAATCTGACTTTCTGAACATTTTCCTTTTTTCCCCTCCCTCTTCCTCAGTCTTGCAGAGCAATTAATAGAAGAAGCCCTATGCGATGTGGCAGCAGAGCTGCAAGATGTTTGTGAGGATTATGCAGAAGCTGTGTTCACGTCAGAGTTTTTGCACCCAGCACAGTAAATGCTTTCAAATCTTCCCCATTATCAAATGCAATGTCAGCCTCGTCTAACAGTCTTATGAGAGGATCTCTTTTTCATGTTCTTTTAAAAGTCTATGAGATTCTGTTCACCAAATGAATTAAGTCAAGGATTCATCTCAGGTTGTTATGAAACCATTATCATGTTTTCCTTTTTGGACTTCATTATACTGATGTATCAGGACTTTTTTTTTTTTAGCCAGTGTTTCAATAGAACGAAGTAGACAGTTACAGGTAAAGTTTATATGTTTTGATGGGAATACCAATCCATTTGTATAACTGTATTACTTCATTTATTTTTATATGTGATCTGCTTACTAGAATAAAACACTGGGAGGAAGACTGGGTTCAAGCAGCGTCATGGATGTAGCTGTACTGTGCCTCAGTTTTCTGCTTTAAAATGAAGAGAATCTGACTTACCTACCTCATAAGGGAGCTATGGGTTTTAATTTATTCTTCTCAGTAAAATGCATTGAATATATCTAATAGTTGTGTTGGAAGAATGAAGCATTATTGATATTTCTAAAGCCAAGATGGAACAGTCCAGAGTAAAAGCTGTTTGATTTGCTCTTTAGAGCTTTCAGTGTCGTGCAAGAAAGATGATGTCTGACCACCATGCTTAGCATATATACTGGGATTAGGTTTTTCTGGGATGTGGTTATCCAAAGGAAGGATGCCCATGGCACAGCGTTAAGTACGTGTAAACAGTTAGCATTGGCTGTACTCACAGGCCAACAGCCTGCTTGGACTATTGCAGTCAACTTCTGAATGTAGTACCTGTTCTGTTGGTTTCTGAATATCCCTAGTACATTATGCACAGACAAGTGAGACCTTTCATTAGAAGCGCATCATGGAGATTTTCTTCCTTTTTCTCTTGAACTGGTCTAAAATATTATAATTTTATCAGCTTCTAGTGATGCAACCCCACATTCCTTAGTCTTAAGAATCCTACTGAAATCAAGAACAACAAAATAAATGAACAATTGACATTTCTGCAATATTGAATTAACTTGTTTGTGTCAATTTATCAATGTACTCGTTTGCGTTGTGCCTGGAGCGGGCAATGAGTAATAATTATTTATGGCAGTATTCTAGGGAAATGCGAATTCAGCCTGTGAGGTAGCCCCAAAAACAATATGACAGTCTGTTTCTTTTGACAAATTTATTTCCTCCAGTACTGTTCAACCTATAACAGAATCATTTTTAACCTTCTAGGATTGTTCTAATTAGAGGAAATAAAAATAGACATTTAAAAAATAATTCTGTTTTTATTGAATCCTGGTTTACTGTTTTGTTTGTCTTGAAATTTACATCAGATAGAATGATGTAAATGTTACTGCCAAAGTGTGACTTTGCTGATGTGTGATGTCTGTAATTTAAAACACTATCTTTTTTTTATTTCTAAGATTGTAGAGATAAGCCTGTTATTAAGTCCAAAAGATTAAAGCCATAGTGTCTCTATGTAAGTGTATATATGCTGGTGAAATGATTTTCAAGATATTTTTTAATAAACAACACTTGTTTCTTAGGACTGAGTATAGTTTTAATTTAAGGCAACTTCCATCTGAACCTGTTTGGAATAGTCCGCATCCAAAATGCAAGGGAGTACCTGGCAACATTGCAAGAGTCAGACTACCATATGCCTGGAAGTAATGTGGTCATCTGTCAAGGTAAACATACTTTCTCTCTTAAATCCCATGGGGCTGTGAGTGGTATCATCTGACTGATGATGGCAAAGTAAACTTTTATTCTGGATGAGAATTTTGTGACATTTGGGTGCCTTTTTGGAGTAGAAATGTGTGAAGAGTGAAGGCTTTAGGTAGAATCCCTGACTTCACATTCTTCAGTCCTTCCTAAGGCACTTAACTATAAGATTTTGTAATGCATTATTTACACATGCAAAATAAACAATTACGAAGTTTCTACCCTGAAAAATTTCATAGTTGGAGGGCTTCATCTTAAAGTGACTCAGCATGTCATTGTTCCTAAGGGACAAACTGGCATCAGGCTGGATAAACCTTATACATGTGCATAATTCTCATCACAGTATGTTGATAGAGACTATATACGGGCCTGAAATGTGCAACCATAATACCACTGCAATTGCTAACTATGCATCTAATGAGCCACGTTAACTGGCCACGCACTCATTTAAAGCGCTATCATGCACGGAGTCCATACTTCTTTAAAGCTAAGTCATGGGGGAGTACTAGAATCAGTTTCAGATTTTAAAACTGTTTCAATGGCATAGATAGTGAAGAATATATTTTCTTTGAGACTGTGCTATGTCTCATTGCTGAAAGTCTTTAGGAACAGGTTAGATATGCAAAGTACGCTATCCTACCTGATGTTGCAGAGGATCCACTTCTATGGATCTGGGCTAGATTTCATTGTACAAACTTTGCATGCCTGTTTTTTTCTTTATGTGCAAGTTTCTTCAATGTCAGAGCTGTGAAAGGGATGAAGCAAAAACAGGATGAAAGGATTCAGTGGTTCTATAGATGTGTGGATGACTCCAGCAAATATCAGTTGCTGAAGTCATACATAGCTGAAGCAGAATTAAAGTTTTCAGAGTGGTTCAGGGTGATGTAGGTGATGGCTGGTAGAAGCATATAAGCGCAGTTTGGTGCAAGGGCAGTGCCATATCCTGGGTGCACCAACAGGCAGTAATTGCCCTGCCTAGCCTGCCTGACCTCTGCCCGTGATCAAGAGCCCCCCTTCCAGTCCAGTGAGTCCCCAGTCCTTGCTGAAGCTCTGCCACAGGTACAACCATGTACCCCCTGCTCATCCAGTCTCATTTGACCTTGGCTCTGACTTGTTGCCTTGTGTGGTCTGGTGATGCCTGGGCTGCCAGCAGGACCCGTGGCTGTCGCCATCCTGCCTTGCCCAGGTGCTGTGGGACTGTGTCCTGCTGGTGCGGTCACTTCTTGGCCTGTGCCGTGGGTACCCTCAGCTCCTGGCTTGTCCTCCCTCCTGGAGCAGCCGTGCTCCTCCTTCCTGATGGATGTGTAGGTGTGTAGGGAGCAAGGAAGCAAGGGGGTGAGGGGTGACTCTGGAAATCCTCTGAGGACCCTAAAGACAGGACTGTACATTTGCATTCTATGAGCAGCTCCTGCAACTCCTGAAAACATGCAATCTACTCTGTAAATATTTAACTGTAGAAATTAAATCAGCGTGCTTCTGGGAGTGAGGTAGTTATGGCAACAGTGTTTGCCCTACTAGTGCTTTGGAGAGCTACTTTTTTCTGCTAATGCTGGACATAGTTCAGCTTCCATTAATGTCAATGTAAGAGCATAATTGAACTCCTTTCTTCTCTTTGGCTTGCTTTGTCTCTGGGTTACTCCTGGAGGCTAACTTTCTGCACATCCTGCTTCTCTATGGACTACTTTTCTTCCACCACGAAAAAGAAGTGTGGGGTTTTTTGTCTGGTATTTTTTTTGAGAACTGATTCACCAGCAATAGGAAAAGGGGCTTTGTTCATGATGTACGTGTCAGTCAATTACCAGCTGAATTGAAGATCTGCTTCAGTATATCTGGTCAAAGTATGACCTGGAAGAACATAATAGTTTCTAGGTATATTTTCCTCAGAAGACCCTGCATTCTCTCTTGCAGCATGCTTGAGGTACTAGATTGCACTTACGTTTTAGGAGGATAGTCTGCTCTGAGAGAAAAGCAGCAGGTTGAAGAACAGTGTTGTCATTTATCATCTGTTTCCTTGTGGTTCACCTGTGTGTTTGTGTCTGCCTGTTCCCTTGCATAACAGAGGTTGCAATGTGTTGGTAAAAGGGCTGCCTTGGTTCACACAACTTGTGGCACATGGTGGTAAGCGCCTGACCACTGGAGCTCCTAACCACTACTACAATATTAATGCGGAACAGAGATCTGACTGGCAGAAATACCTTAAGGAGAACAACTGAAATAAGTGCAAAACAGAATTTCACATGCAAATGCAGAACAGGTATTACCCTGCACAGAAGGAAATGTAACCCAGTGTTCAAAGTTCAACCCTTACTTCCACTCGTTTTGTGGAGACAACATCTTTCTTTACTGGTTGTTTTCTTTCTTCTTTTTGCTGTAGGAAGATGTCTTTTTTTTCACAGAATAAACTCAGTCCCTGCCGCTGAGTGGTTTTTTCATGGACTGATTTTTAGTATATTTACTTTTTGGTTTGAAATGTTCTTAGAAGCAGTCCCCTGATTTGCCAAGGCACTTTTGGACATAAATAACTTTTGAAGCAATTATACAGACATGGGTGGAAAAATTGCTGAATTCAGAGCTAATTCATGAGCTACATGAGTTTTCCTTCAATTAAGTTCCTA
>Ga0181612_163546_pt1 | contig 21810 bp, 15 predicted proteins | sample HoacroProtozoa21_FD_119630 | JGI IMG/M metagenome (GOLD analysis project Ga0181612, IMG submission 119630) | Hoatzin crop microbial communities from Cojedes, Venezuel. Combined Assembly of Gp0051906, Gp0051904, Gp0051908
CCCCCCCCCCCCCCCCCGGCTTTTTAAGTACCCAGTGTAGGAAACCAAGAAGTCTCAAACTGGAGGTCAGTATTTGGAACTAGCAGTACCCAACTCGCATCCTTGGCCATGGCTCCGTATTGCTGGCGTCCTCTTCTGCATCTTCTCTTCTTCCAGTGTCAAGGAGCTGAAGGTATCCCTGTCCCCTTTGCCAAGCACGTGCAGAGCACTGACATGGATTCTGAGCAGGGTTTGCCTTCCTCTCCAGCTGGAGAGGCAGCAAACTTTTACCGCTTTGAGCATTTCTGGGTCAGATACTTACAGATACACAGTAACTACATTCCCATGATTCCCTTTGTGGTTAAATACTTGATGATTGATTTCAAAATAGTGGACATAGGGAAAAGAACAAAGATCCTTGACATAAAGCTTATGTTTGATTAGGTCCTTGTTACCAGGCAATTAGCTACATAATTGTCCCCCACTTACAACTTGCAGCACAACTGCGCTTAGCTAATAATTAGTAAGTAAACTTTTTTAGGAAGAAAATGAAGTGTTTCTTTGTCTAATAGGCAGTTGTATGGGTATTTAACTACGCAAAAAATCAAAATCTACTATTTAGATAGTCTTTGGCTTGGTATTTTCCTAACATATGAATTAATCTCAAGTGCAGTCCTTGCAGGTATTGCACTTAATTACAATATGGTGTCTAACCAAGTTCTGGAGACAGCTTTACATGATAGCACGCACTTTAAGCAGAGTGTGGAATGTTATGTTATATTTTATAATCAAAAAGCAAACATAATGGAAATGCATTTAGCACTAATCATAGCCAAAAGACTAGTTGCAATCAAACTAAAATTAATTATCGACCTTGCGGATTGGGGTTACTCGGGTATTTGCTGTGGGAAAGGACTCAAATGGAGAGTCATCACTTGCTAATCTTATGTTCAATATTGCCATTAGGTGCTGCTTGACTGAAAAAGAGAACTAGTCAAAGAGAAGGCATTCATGTATTACCAGCCGTTACAGGGACCAGGGAAGAGACTGTGGGTCTCTGCTTATGAGAGGGGGGTGTCGTCGACCTCTAGTTTTGATTTTTTTGAGCAACCTGGTTGGTGGGAGAGGGGAGAAAAAGACTCTGTCACTAGTTCTTAAAATTGTTGGATGTTACGCTACCATAGCTAATATGCTGGGAAACTAAGCACGCTGAAAGTGGGATTTCACACACACACACTGGGAGCAGGTACGAAGTGAACCATTGTCCCACAACTTTAATTGTACCAGACATACGTAAGTTACACACCTTGTTTTCCCACCTTTGGTGCCATTACCGCCTTTTCTATGTGTGTCTGGCTCTAATATTAATGAAAGCACGTAACATTCGGAGGACACTGGGCTTTCTCGGTTTCATTGTGTATTAAAATGTCCTAGTGTTACACGAGTTAATTTGAGGGCCAGTAAGATCTTTGTAAGAAAGAGCAAATGGAAGTAATAAAGCGGTTTCCCATTGTTTTTTGTGCGTTCCAGCTGGCCTGCTTCTAAAACTGGTGCAGAGTCCTGTTGATTTAATAGGACTTGAATCAGAACTTCAGCAAAGTTGCATTTTTGTACCTTTTTGAAAAAGTAATGGACGTTGTTAGGACACTCTCCTGTAGCCTTTGGAAGTCAATGAGCTCAAGAAATTAGCTGGTAACAGACAGCAAGGGGTTATATCTTGGATTCTAGCTATCATTAATTTAAATTATGCAGTATTTTTATTTTTCCTTCTTTTTTTTCCCCCCATACTGCAGATACTGGATTGGGAGATTCCGTGTGTTCAAGCCCAAGTATATCCAGTACGACGAGCCCCAAGCTCGATCCACCTCCTTCACCTCACGCCAACAGAAAGAAACACCGCAGGAAGAAAAGCACGAGCAATTTCAAAGCTGATGGCATCTCGGGCACAGCTGAAGGTAAGCTTACTCCGTGGTGGAAGTCTGAATTTTGAAAACATCATTCCAAAGAGCATTTTTAAGTACAGCTCAGCTACGCTGTTGGCTTTGTATACAGAAGGTGGAGATAATTGTGTTGAAGTAGAGAAATTAAAGACTGATCTTGTAATGATGAAGCTGAATAATATGGGGCATCACGATGGTGAATTTGACTGTCTGAAACATGCTTGGAACTGATTTTTGTAATATATAGAAAAGTACACCCCAGTTAATACAGAGCATCCTTAGCCGTACAGGTAAGGTACAGGCAAACTTCTGAAGTTAAAAAGAAAGAAAAAGTCAGGTTCACTCAGTAGCCCATACATCACGTTAGAACTTGTGTATTTTTCCAGTATTATTAAATTTCATGTTATCTCTTCTGCTTGGACACATCCTGAACTCTAGAATCATGAACACTTCTGATGCCAGTTATTGTTTGAATATTCAACTGCTCATGGAAAGACTGTGTTATTTGAGGATAAAAAGGAAAAGGGGAGAGTTTAAGTGTTTGGGTTCTTTTTTAAGAACCAGAAAGGAAAAGCCAAAAAGAACTTCTTTTTTCCCTTAGTTTAGCTTACTATTTCCAACGCGAATACTGCTATAGCTGTTCAATGCCCTTCTGAAGGGGTAACAATGTGTACAGTAGCCAGATATGATATAAAACATGCTTGTATCTTTAGAAAAGAAGAAAAGAAACATGCTAGGATTGAACCAAAAGAGCTCCAGAAAAAAAGATGAACAAGGGTAGTTGGAAGGCTCAGAAACTGGGGAGTCAACACATAAGGAGAGATGAAAAACGGAGACAATGGAATAACATTGTTGGCGAAGGGGAGTGTTGAGTAAGAAAAAGATGCAGTTGTAAGCATTGGAGAGTGAAAAACAGCTAATTCAGTATCAAAGAGTGTTGGAACAAGTTCTGAAAAAAGGAGGACAATTGCGGACAGCTGAAGAGACATTAAAAATAGATGTGATAATAGTATACAACTGAGAAGGGGCATGCTAACTACTACTTAGTCATCCTTATTTTCCATTTATTTAATTTCTCAATTGCACTTCTTTCACATACGGAATTTATTTCCCCAGCTATCTATACAAATCCTTTTTTAAAAGCCATCAGCTTTTTTTCATAATAGCTCCTGTTGCGTTCCCTTTCCAGTCATTTAACTAGCTTTACTGTTAGTTTCCCCCTAGTTTATGGCCTGAAGCCAAATTTTATTTTAACCTTTCATTTTTAATTTGTCATCTTTTTTTTTTCAACAATCCCTTTCACACCACTTATTTTCATACCTCAATGGCAAGTTATAGAGGGAATTTTTCAGAGCGCTCACCATTGGTCCAAGACTATTTTGTTGAAGTCAATATGAATCAAGACCAGCTGGATATCAAAAGCCTTTGAAAATCTCTTTCTAAGTAGTTAATACGTGTATGTTTTCTTTCTCCTGGGGAGATTATTTTCACAAGTCACTGGAGCTGGAGCCTGTGTGGTCCTGGTCTGCAGGCACGGACTACTGACCTGCAGCGAGCAACGGGGGATCTGCAGTTGTGCATCTTGTCCCCAAAATCCATGTTCTGATTGGAGTGGGGAGTGCGTGTTCCTTCGTCCTGCTCTGCTTTCTCTTGCTCTTCTCCTTGTCTTCCAGCATCGTAACATGCTAGTTTAAATCCTTTTGCAACAGCTTTAAAAAACTGTCCCCTTTCATATAAATAGGATAAATATGCTTCCAGGAGAAGAACTGGCTAGCAGGCAGCACTAAACAATACACAGGGAGCCTTGAAGGTAGCAGCGAGTGCCAATATCTGCTTTCCCAGTCTTTGCATCTCTACATTAGCCCATCAGCTTTCTTTCACCTGCCTTTTCTTAACGTATCTTCTGAGACGGACACTCTTTTATGGCTTGGAGCTCACAGTTGTCTGTCTTGGGTGGGCCATAGTGGTTGTTAAATTCTTTATAAAGCACAACTCAGTGCAAAAAAAAATATCAACCACAAGAACAGACTTGCAACTTTCTGGACAGCGTTCTCGCCATGTTTGAGAGGACCTCTAAGCATCCTTCAACGGGTGACTAATCTTACTGGCCCTTGAATCCTTAGCAAGGTTGGGAGGAGAAGGCTGACAGGTAGGACAGTCAGCCTCGTCTGTCAGCGGTAGCTGAAGGAGAAAGCAATGAAGCGTGCTCGAGTTCGTTGTCCTTTTAGAAGAAGGGCATCTCAGAAAAAGTAATAATGATTGCAGATGCCCATGAAGGACTTTCTAGCAAGGCTGACAAAGGCTCGGGGTTGCTTTTTCCAAATCCTGGCATGTGGGGACTTGCAACCTTTGTATTTTCTGGTACTTGTGTTGTGCAAGCCAGAAGTTACGTTTGGTATGTCTTATGGTTGACCAGACAGGTACATCACTCTGAGCTTGCTGTGATGCTGAGTGATGGGAATAACTCCAGTCCCGGGACAAACTATGCCACAAGCGGGTCGGCTGCTAGTGGGGTGTGTGTCTGAGATGCTGCAGGCTGTTACGGGTTTTTCTCCAAGTAGCTAAGTGTAGCATTTTCAGATCTGTCTTGCAATTCAAAGCAGTTTTCAGTTCAACAATTCAGCCTTTCCTCAGGAAAAGGCTTATTTCCTTGTTCTCCAGCACTTGGCTGTCCAGTGACCTAAAAGATTTCCTTTTTGATTTTTCTTCCTCCGCACTTGCCGTGAGCATAGATTTAAACCCTCAGAGGATTACTGCTGTTTTGAAGACCACAAATCCAAATTAAACAGTAAAAGGAAGATGTTTTGAGAGATGCATGCTTTGCCTTGGCAACTTTGATCAAGTGTTAGAGATACGGCAGGTGACTTACTGAAAATGGGTTAGAAGACGACTGTTGTGATAATCACGGGAGAACCATATCTTCCTTCCTTCTGGAAATCCTGAGCTCACTGTGAAAAGGAGGATGAGGATCCTCCTGCAGTAGCTATTCTCAATGGATCAGACTTAAATGATTTGGGTAATTCTGGGCTTTATGTTGCCTTCCTTTGGGTCCAGGCATGTTTCAAGTGTCAGCTTTCAAACAGAAATTCTGGGTTCCTTCAGTTTTGTCCGTGGTAAAGCTTAGGTGTTCACTGACGCTTAAATCTGGTCTTCAGCAAACTCTAGCATTTTTACTGCACTTTGCGGTCTTTTTTTCCCCTTGAACATGCCTGCTTTGATCATTGACCTCTGCCCAAGTATTCAGATAACACGGTGATGGACACTAGCGAGCCCAGGATGATTCACTAATTCCAAGGACTGATGCTCATCTCTTTTATGCCCTTCCATAAAGGTCATGCTGGTTCTTCTTTCTGCACACTATCTGCACATGCACAGCTCTCTCTTTCTGGGATTGATTCTTTCATCTTACTTGGTTTATCTTTCTCCGGGTTTTCTGAGACAATGGTTGCAGCAACGAAAATACTGAAGCAACTGTGCTGCGGTTGGATGAGGATTAAAATTGAATTCCTATTTTGGAAAACCAGATTCTTGTAAAATTTTTCCAGCGCAATGAAACCCAGAGAGAGGTTTTTTTAGTTTTCTGTGCAGAACTTGTCACTGAAAAAATCTCTTGGTGTTTTTGAGGGTAACAGCTGGAATGCTGACATTAGGCAAGGTGCCAGCAACCAGCAGTGTTTTTCCCACCATGCTGTCTAAACTTGCTCCGAGCAGGATTGTGCGGTGCTGTGTTTCAAAGAGGAATAGCTGCTCAGAGCCCAGTCTGTTTTGGTACCCTTGTGCTGCTGCAGTTAGTAGAACAGCTAGTGAGAACAGGAAGGGTTTTCAGCTTGAAAACAAGTAGAAAAATTAAAAAGCCTTACTGGAAATACTCTTCACAGAACGACCTTTCCCAGTGTTTATTTTTCTTACTCTTGTTAGACAGTTTTAAAACTTCATAGGTATGCCAGCTTGAACCTGCCTGCCCTCAATCCAGCTCTGAGATATTAGGAGCTATAAAAAGCCCAAGGTATGGTTGTCTTTCAGCATCAAATCCAGATCATCCATGCTCTGTGAATGTTGCCCTCTGCCCAAGGGAGCTCTGGGCAGCGGGGCCAGCGTCGCTGCCTGCTGTAGGGCCGGTCTGGCTGTGTCCAGGGGGACAGGGAATGCGCTCCTTCGGGCGGGGAGGTGCAAGGCCGCTGCGGGCAGAGCGCCGTTGATTCGTCTTCTCTCTCGGCAGCATGGGCGAAAGAAGCATAGCTCCGTGCTCCCGTTCACGCAGATGGGGCCTGAGAAATAGGAATTGAGGACAGTAATAAATGTGATTAGCAACTTGGTAGACTTTCCAAACTCTGTGTTTTCTCTGTGAATCTGTGTTCCATGTTCGTCGTAGCTGGTTTCTAAAGAACTTTTGAAGGACTAGTAAGGATCTTTTATGTTTCGTTTTCGAACTGTTTTCTTAACTCAAAGGTATTACTGCTCTGCCCCTTGTGGAAGTAATTGCTTTTCCCTGTGCTTTTCTGATCTGTGCAGTCTAGCCCCCAACTCCAGGTGTACGCTTTCTGGCCTGTAGCTAACGATGAACCCCAGTTTACTGAGAAATTGCATTTTTTGTTGAGGTGAACTAATAAATGTGTTTCAAAAGCTGGTGTTCTTCACTGGGATCTAGGAATTTAATTTAAATGTTGTATAGCACTGAAGTTGTTCTTCTGTTCCAAATCTCAGGGAGCACTGAAGATGAGATATAGTTAAGTTTGAAAATAAAAGATGTTCATTTGTTTTTTGCGGAGGGAAAAACAGGGTTTAGTCAGACTTCTCGTATGTACTTTCAACAATAAGCAGAAATTTCACTGCTTTCATCTGGTTTCACGGCTGTGTGGGGACGTGAATCCAGGAGGGTGGGACAAGGTGCCAAAAGCCGAGGGAGGTGCCAGTTTATTCCCAAGACTTCTTGGGCCCTTTCAGCCATCCCAAAACCAGAATGACGAAGCAAATTAGGGAAATGCAGTTCTTAGCATCAGTCTCTGAAATGTGTATAATACCTGAAAATCTGATATTTTGTGTAAATTGGAAGCCATACAGCTGTTAACTGAACATGCAGTATGTGATGTATGAACAAAACTGCAGCTTCTCCCCCTAAGCTGCTTCCCGTAGTCTGATCCCTCAAGCGTCCCTGTGATTTACCTGCTGGCGTTCTATGCTGAAATGATGTAAGCATGCTTGGCTTTATATGTGGCACCATGTCTTCTCCAAACAATTTTAACATACATTTCCTTAGGTGCATAGTTCTAGTAAGTGTGCTGTGGCCAGATTGAACTAAAAAAATGGAATTTCTCTAACCATGTATTAAAAAAGAAAAAAAGTTAATTGGGAGTTTTGGAAATTTAGTGGCAACACCTCTGAGGCCTGTTCAAGGAAAGAGCCAACAATGAGCTCTAGTGTTTGTGGGAGAGTAGATTCTTCGTTTAGCAGATGGACTTGACATTATTAATGCTAGTACTTATTTATAATACGTTCAGTTAAGCACCTTGATGAAGAAATGTATTTTTACTTGATGCTCTTTTTCTTTGGCTTTTTATGGTCTGGAAGAAACTGCCTGACATTGTCAGAGGACAGCATGTTCAGAAACCTTTCCAGCACAAAAAGTCACAGCATCGTCACTCCTTTTTCTCTGCAAGGAAGAAGTGAAATCTAATATCTTGACCTGCAGCTGCAGCAAGGGCAGAACTGCTCACCTATTAAAGAGTTTGTAACCTTTGGAAACAAATCTATTAGATGTCAAGGTCCCTGTATGGATTGTGTTGTTTGAAGTAAAGCACAGAACTAAGCTGCCACCAAAACTTCTTCAAGTAAAAGCTCTTTTTAGTCCGTTACAGGATAATTAAGTATACTGCTGCGGTTGTGCAGGCAAATAAATGTTGCCCATGTAGGAGCCCCACAAAGGTTATTCCTGGTAATGTTGTCATCCTAGTTATTTTACCTAGTCCCTATAAATTAGCTATCAAGAATTACAACCTACTGTGTAGTAGGAGTAGATATGGAGGCATTCTTGGATAAGTGTTTTTTATTTCAGTAAGAAGGCAGATTTTTTGATAGTGTGATGGGTGGACGTGTGAAAATGAAAGAAAGCTTTAGTGCTGGCATCTGATTATTTCCATGCCCAGTTTTTTTTGCAGTTATACTCTTTAAGATGATAAGAGACATCTTAAGCATTTTCCTCTCTTAAAAGAAAAATATAAAAAATTTTAAAATTCAGGTGCAAACCCATGCCATACAGAAGAGGAGTGTGTTTCCATCCTGTTGTGCAGTATTTCTCTGTGTGTTGTGATGGACGGTTTAGTGAGAGCAAGTTTTGTTTCTGTTTCTGGTCTCTTAAGTGCCTGAACTTTTAGAAAGTGAATGTTCCACAGTTTTAAAAAATGTTCAGCAGGATTTAAAGTGAGATTGATACAAAAGTGGCATTTTGATTGCAATGTTGAGTGAAGAAAAGAAGCATTTCTTTGGAACTGGACGGCTTTGCCTTATGAGCAGGTAGCTAGGAAGGTGTTTGGCTGGGGTTTTTTTAAATAGTTTTGCGATTCATTTAGGGTTAGTGCTGAAATCTGTTCATGTACAGTTTGTTGATCATAGCATCATTTGTGTAGTCCTCCTGGACATTAAACATTTCATAAATTTCAGCAAATAGCATGCTGCTGAATTTTGTACTGCACACACACAAAAAAACCCACCCAAGTTCTGCTTTGCTAATCATCAGTTGATAGACAGTTTAACAAGCTTGCTTTTAGTAACATTTTAGGAGTGTGGTTTAATAAGGATATTCATCCTCATTTTTTTGGATTGTTGTGGAAGAGTTGTGGGCCTTTCCTGAGCCAGCTATTCTCTGCTCTAGCTGCTTTGTAGGTAAAAATTTCTTCAAAAAAAACAAAAACAAAACAAAAAAACCCAGATCTTAGTTGGCATTAAAAATGAAACAAAAAGGAGCAAAATATCTAGCTGTATTTTTTTCTGTCTGTGTAAGAACTTAAAAAAAAAAAATCAACAGTATGTGACCATATTTGTTGTCTGTAGTGCCATGTGCTTGTTTTGATTTAACTGTACTGCGAGTGTCTCGGAGGTTATCACCTATTCAGCGTCAAAACATTCTTTGGTTGTAATTCCACTGATCATCAGTAACTTCATTCACTGCTTCGTAGGAGATAGAGCACTGGCCGATTGCTGTACACCTGCGAGACAGGAGGGCAGAAATTAATAAAATCTAGACCGAATCTTCAGAGACTTACTTTCAACCAAGGCATAAAGGTCACTGGTTGGGCAACCTTCAGCCTCAGTCGTCACAGCCTATCTGACATGAAAGGTTTGCTCCTGAAAGACATTTATGTTGATGCTGAGGAGTGAAAGACAAGGGAGGTGAAGCTCATCTATTGTTTTAACCTACTTCATTGCAGGCTAAACAAGTTGAAAGATTCCTTCTTCTCTTTCAAACCACCGCTAGCTCAGGGTCGGAAGAGGCTGCTGGTTCCACCTACCTGGTTGAAAGGAAAAGTGTCGCAGTGGTGGTCAGCAGGAAAAGGGATTCTGGAAAGGATGAGTCCCGGGATGAATTGGTAGTGGTTGTACACACCAGCACATCTGGATAGCTAGAGAAAGAGAACGCTGCTTTTTTTTTTTCTTCTCCCTACATTTCTCTGAAAAGTGGTCCCGCTCTTGGTACATGAAGTGCTCTGCGTTGTGACTGCAGCAGGGTACGCTGTGTATCCTTAGCACAAGTGCTGCGCTGTGAAATGGCCTGATTTTTCGGAAAAGAAGTTTAAGCTACTTAAGTAGCTTTATAATTGAATGAAAAGAAGTGACACCTTAGCGTTTTACTGGCATCAGGTAGTGTCCTAAGAACTATGCTGTCAGTCTGAGAGAGACCTTGATTATGAAAAAGGTTCCTGATGTTCACAAGACGATGTTAGCAAGAAGTACTTGTAAGATATTAATCCTGCTAGGGAAGTTAGTTCCGTTTTATTACTTAAGGAAGAGTGTCTACTGCATAAGTTCCTTGCCAGTTTTTCCAGAGCCGAAGACCATGTAATTTCATTATGAATCTATATATCTAAAGTAAAATACCTTAAAAATGAAATGAGATGATTATGTGTTTATTATAAAACTATAGTAAATGAAAAGACTAAAATGAAGTTGTCATGTGAAGTACAGCTTAGTTCTGTTCACCACATAACGGAACTCTTGAGTCAAGGTGTCACAATTTAAATGAACAGGCTATTTTGGTGTAAAGGGAAGACTTAGTTTTTGAAGGATGCCATGTCCTCAGCTTTCTGTGTACTTGGACTCATCACCTTGTTTGTACTGAGCTACAGAGGTGCACTAGGAAGAAGCTGCCTGTAAAGAGTGGAAGTCCTATGTAACTTCTTTCAGAAGACCTTAAGGAGCTAAAACAGAACCACTAGATTAGACAGATATGAAGAAGAAAAAGCCGTGAAGATCTCTTCAAATAAACATTACAGCCTCTCCCAGGAAGTCCGCAAGCCATGGACTGCTCTGGAAGGTGTATCAGGGTGCATGTTGCTGGATCTGTTGCTGTTCTGCTTTTTGTAGGCATTTCCCGCTAGCTGCTGATGAAAGCATAGCAGGCTGGATGGACCTCATGCCCAACCTGTTGTGGTTGTTCCTATGCTCTGCTTCTGTACCACGTGCCTTGTTAAGTTGATATTTGCCTTAAGAGGCACAGGGCAACTCTGAGAGGAGGGTTGATGAGATGCCTGTTGATTCTAGGCAGGCTTTTTTTATTCATAATATGGAACGTGAAATTAAAGACAATGGCTTGATTGTGGAGGTTTGCCATGTAGAGCTCAAACCTGGAATTCAAGGGGGAATGTGTCAATAGGTCTGATCTACCCTAGGGTTATAAAACATGCTCTTGGCATTATGCGAATAACAGCTTGTAATCAAGAGGTACACACAAAACGGAATGTAGAACTAACAAGTTAGTCTTTTTTTTTTTATAGCAGAACCCGAAATTTTAGCTGTTATGGGTAAGCGCTGAAGACTATATGCTGCTACTCAATGAATTCGTAGGGCTAAGAACTGATACGAGTATAGTGTCAGAAAATACTCCTTGTATAATCACCCTCCTTGCTCCAGGTCTGAAGAACCTCAATGGGCAGTGAAACCACATCTGCCTTTAAGTCCAGGTGAAACAAGTGATGGTCTGTCCCAAACGCACAGCTTTGCCGGTCGTCTCCCCTCGGTGCTCCAGATAAAGGTATTCCAGACATGGCCTCTGGCAAGAGAGATGTAGAAAGTCTCATTTGATAAAGTCTGTGAATGTAGGTGTACCTAATGCCATCTGCTTACAGGGAAGTGAGAGGGAAGATGACATTTCCAGCCAATTCCTGTCCAAGGGTCTGTATACACAGGATTGTCCCAGCATCGGGAGTCTGACACTCTCTTCTGTACCTTGTAGGCATTACAGGTTTGGGAAATTTGCGAGTTTTACTGCACACAAATAAACTCTTCACATTTTCATAGTTGCAACCAAATATTTCCTCCTCTCCCTTTTAATGCTGGTGGGATTTTTTTTTGCAGCTTTCTTAGACTTTAGGGTGTCATAACAACCTATAGATCAAGAAATATTTTTGCCCTTTCCATTTTGGTTCAGTGGCAAAATATTTGTGACACCTTTTATAAAGCAGGTGCAAACCAAAACCAAAGAAGGTTCGGTGCCTATGAATAATTTTACTAATCAAGTTGTTGAATATGCATGTATTTCTCCCAGGAATTTTTCTTAATAAATAAGTGCAAAAGCCTGAGCAATTTGAAGTTGTTTCCCCTGAAGAGATGGTGATTCTTCTCTCTTCTGATTTTCCATTTGTGATTTTGGTTCTTCCAAAGGTACCTGTTAATGCTGAAATTGATGGACTGGTGGTTTTAAGTGTTGTTTCATATTTCTCTATGCTAGTGGATGTTAGTCTCTTCATGCGGTGGCTTGCAAGGGGTAGATCGGGGTGAACTGGCGTGATGTTTCAACCTTTCCTGGACCACAAGCAGCAATATGAGCAACATGTGTGTTGGCCAGTGGTGTGAACCTCAGGTTCTTGCTTGGTGATAGAGCCCAGGAGGGTCAGTGTTAGTGCAGCATGACAGGCTGTGACGTGTGGAGCTGGACATCCTCATCTTGTCCTGAGGAGGAGCCTCCGAGCGATGTGTGTTTGAGAGGGTGACCAACTAGAATGAGAAGAAGGTTGGGTTCTTGATACTGAAATGCCAGGGGGGAGCGCCATGGTATGGGATTTAATATTCTGTAGATGTAGGTGCTGTAGATGTAGGTGTGCTTTCTAAACTAGGCTGAAATTGTCTTCCGCTTAAGGAGTGGGCTCTTGTCCAATGATAGCAACCTTTTCCATTTGATAAGTGCAGCTCTGGAGCAGCTGCAGTTTTGATGCTCTGTGGTATTGATGTCAGGCGCTTACGAGACAGCCCTGTAACGGTGATGTAGACCTCTTTTTAATTCCAACTCCTGACCAGTCAGTCATTTAAAACCTATGTTGTTTTGCCAAGTTTTAATCAAATAATTGCCTTAAATTAGCTGTCAAATTCATGGAGCAGGTACTTGGTATCTGAAGTCTCTACTGCAGATACACGTGCTGTGCATGAGATTTCAGTGGTGGGCTTGCTGCATGTTTGTTATGTACTCTGTGCTTTAATCTCCTGTTTTCAATCCCTCCACCTTTCTCTTTACAGAGATTGGTTACTTGTGATAGATGTTATGCATTCGATGTAGTGTGCAACTCCAGTGAAAGGAGTAGGTAAAAAGAAAACTTGAACAGGCTTCATCATTGACATTTTCCACCACTTCCCCCACTCAAAAAAAAAAAAAAAAATTAATAAAGGTTTCTTTTGTGAGCGTGAGATGGAGAAAATTGGCCATTTGTCTGTGAGGTAATAGGCTTTGGTATAATATGAAAATCTATCAAATGATTAAATTCAATGACATTAAATCACAATTCATGAAAGGAGAATACTGCACAGTTTAATTCTATTTAATTTTTGAGGGGAAAAAAAAAGCCAAAAAAAATGTTTGAGTTTCTGTAAAGCTGATTTCTCTGTGCTCTTTCTTAAAAGTGCCTTTCTAGTTGCCACACAGTGATGTGATCATTATCTGTCACCTCGTCGCCTTGCTGCCTCAACACGCAGTAAAATACAAAAAAAAAAAAGAGAGGGAGAGGGGAAAAAAAAAAAAGACCAGAGGAGCTTGTGAAGTATGACTTCCTATCCCAAGACTCATTGCCTGCGATTCGTACCGCTTGACAGTAATGATCTTATTACAGTACTCTGGACCTTGAAGAGATTTCATGAGGAGAGCGAAAGGACGTGCCTCCATGTAATCAAGTGGCGCTGAATATTCCACGCGTTTTTGATCACACACTGATTGGGCACAGTTTTAGCCCATCTTCTAGTCAATTATGCATGGCCCCTCGTGCTCCTGTGATAGTCAGAAACATTGATAGCTGTTGTCTGGGGGGGCTGGCAGCCAGCCAGGGGTTTGAAGTGCAGTCATTCCGGGAGAAGTGCTTTTTAGTTGGAATTGATTACCTTTCTTTCGGTTTTTGCTTAATGGCAAAACTGTATTGGAGAGGGCTTCAGGTGAAAAATGGACGTATTAGCCATTTAGAGTAGCTGAACTCCTAGTCAATTTTTAGCTTTCCCCTGTTTCCATCTAATTTCTATTTAATGATGTAACGTTTGATAATATTTAAGATATTTCATTTTCAGTTGCTGCTGAGCCCACATGTTGAGCACATGTTAAATTACAGCGTATCACTTTTCAGGTTTTCAAAATTAATCCAGTTTAACCTTCAGGCTGCAAGAACATGTCTTTTTTGGCACCTGTTCCAGCAAGCGTTCGGTTTATCTGCAAGTGGTACGAAGATGACGTTACCAAACAGAACGAGTGCTGGTTTTCATCCCGTAATGAGGACAAATCTGTGTGCTTTAAAAGAACCAAAGGGTCGGTAGCTGGGTCCTTAGTTGAAGTTCTCTTGTCTCAGAGGCTGATGAGGCTGCTGTTAATTTCTTGCCCATAAAAACGTCACATCTTTCTTAATTCAGATTCCTCCTAAAATGAAAAGAAAATCATGAAAGCCACATTTATCAAACTCGAACCACTATGTAAGAACGTACTTAATCATAAGCGTTGCTTCTCGTTCCAGTACCCCAATCTTGTTTCTCACATTTGAATATCCTACAGTATATAATTTTTGGATGTGTGTGTAGTTTGGAGAGGTGGGAGGAGGACTTTGTAGTAGGCTGAAGTACGGTGTTGTATTAGCTGTGCTTCAAATGAAGAGCTTATGTTTCCCTTGCTTGGAATATGCTGTGACTGGCACTGAAAAGATGCAGTCAAAATACTCCGATAGCACCCCAAATTTTGATTTCCGCTTGTCAGTAGAATTCTGCTCTGCCTGCATACTGCTGGCTGAAATAATAAAGCAGTTCTGCAAGAAGACATTGCAGGCTCTCAGTCTTTCCTGAAGGCGTTTCTGCCACTTAATGTCTCCCTTGTGGGACCGCTTCCTTTCGAGGTCCAACAGAATTTACAGGGTTGCTTAAACAGGCAAAATCTGAACAGAAGCTCAGTTGCTCCTAAAACTTGTAAGTGAAACCTTCCTTATAGACCCTGCCCCTTTTTACTCCTTCCCTTTTAATTGGATTGTGGGCTTTTTTTTCCCAAACACTACTCCTATGCTGGCCAGTCCTACCCCTTAAAAAGCAGCCTTAGTTTTTTTATTTCTTCTGTTCTTTAAGATCAGTTCTCACTTTCCATATAGGGGCCAAACCAGAACTAAGAGCAAAAAAAAAAAATAGTCTGTCTTGGTGGGTTTTGCTCTTTGAAACAGAGCTGTTGGGTTTTCTTCCAGTAATTTCATGTCTGAAATTCCATATCTTAGTTTGGGAGGATTTATGTCTCTTATTTTGTAGTAACGTTTTACTACCTCTAGGCAGCCCATAAGAACTATGAGAATCTCCCCACGCACACACACCCTCTTTAGAAAATAAATTTCTCTAAATCTGTAAGATTTGGTGACCTGTGTGTGCTCGATCCCTGTACCAGCAGCCGGGATTGCTCTGCAGCCTTCTTTCACTCACTCTGAGACTCAAGTTCTTGAGGCTGAGGGGCCTAAATGCTTCTTCCTTGATGAGGTTTAGAACCAAGCCTTTAGTGTCCAAGCTGTAGTAAACCAGAAGGCTCATAGTCAGCTCTTCATTCTCCATATTTGTCTCACCCAAGGGGATGAAGGGCATAGGAAGGTAAACTCTTTTAAGGGGAAGAAATTCTACAACTTTGGGTCTGTTGACTTTCTTTGATTGGTGAACTCAGTTGTTTGAACCTACTGCCAGCTCTGCCTGTGGGAGTACATGCTTTCCCTGAAGGATTATTTATCCAAGGGCTGGCAGGAGACAGTGTTGGAGCAGATTCATTAGTAGCAGAAGATACCTTGCAGGCATCTCGGAACGTATGTAACAGCATGATGTAGGCACTGACATCAGCAGTTCCTGCGAAGCTCCAGCATATCATGGACAACTTCCCATTAGATGGAGATGCTGAAATGTGAGAGATACCTGTGGGTTTGGGTTTTTTTAAAATAATGTGTAATAGAATACGATTCTCACCTGGTGGGCTTCAGTTTCCAGGGTACATCCAAGAAGAGGTTGTTTGGCACTTTCCAGCTTCTGCTGCCACACGCACGTCGTCTTCATTGGGGCTTTCAAACTGATGTGGCATTGACTTGACTTTGACTTCCCTTGCGCCTCCTTCCCCAGTGCTTTGAATCTGTCTTTTTAATCTGGGGAGGAAGTGCTGCAGTTTGTGGTGATGGATTACAAAGCTAGGCTGGAGATTTCTGACTCCGCTTCATTTGACAAGGAATTGGCAGCTCCCTCAAAGACTGTTTCAGCTCCCTTTTATTCTCCTTGCCCAAGCTCCTCCTTTTGGGACTTCAGTGGCTGTGTGCAAGGTGTGCAATTGTCATGCAAGCTAGGATTTCAAGGAAAAAAGAGGACATTTTGGTTTTTACATCGTCATTTGAAAATTATTGGCGATGGTGACTGGTTTGTGATTATTATAAATGCCAGTGCTTTTCAGCCCAGGTAATACTTTTTAGTGGTAAACAAAACACCAAAGTGATCTAGCCCATTTCCAGACAAACTGAATGCTTTAACCAACATATTTGTACATAAAAGTACAGTTCATGATTTACTTAACCTGAAAACTGGAAGCAATCCTATTACATTGGACTTAATATCATCATTGTTGCACACATAATTACTTTTTGGTTGGATGGCTGCCACTCAGTAGGCTGTGAATGGTCAGTTATAAATAACTTTTTTTTAAAAAAAACCAATTCAAATTTTATGGTGAGACATGCTGTTTATCACATGAATGTCGCAGCAGTCTGAGCTTAGAAAGGTGGATATAGTGAAGGAAATCATACAATAGTTACCCAGAGACTAATACATGTCTTTCTGCTTGTTACTGATTTTTAAAAATATTTGTGTTCTCTCTGGGGATGTCTCATAGCCATTAGTGTTAATTGAGTGCTAACATTTTTTTTTTCTTGGTACTCTGTTTGGATCTTGTTTGGTTAAGGGATACACTGAGTTTTGATTTTTTTTTTTTTAAAGATTTTGAATTCAAAATTATCAAACAGGTTTTCTATTTCCAGTTACTCATTACCCTGGGCTCACAGTAAATTCTTACCGCGTGTCGTCTGCAGTGGCAGATAAACATGGATGGGTATTTCTAATATGAGTTTATACAACTGGAAGAGTCGGCCATCACCTGTAAGACAGGCTGGGAAATTGTACATGGTGGTTTTCATATTCCAACTTCAGGTGCAAGTATGTCAAGGGGAAATACTCTGCATGTGGAGTTGACAGGTCAGCATTGTGTGTGATACAGTTTAGCCATGTAAGGGGTATGACCTATGGCCTGTAGCTCGGGGTGCTTTGCTGTCTCACCGTAATGAAAGGCCACCCAGGTGGATCCCGGCAGTGATCACCTCAGCTTTCTCCTCCATGCAGGTACTAAACGTGCTTTACCAGTCCAAACTTAGTGCAGCCTGGATGTACCTCCACCATTTGAAACCAGAACGGTGTCTGCAGAAGTTTCATCTTCCTTGTGCTGGTGCTCACTTAATGTTCCTTTTACCTCTAGGTGAACCATATATAAAGGCGGTTAAGAAAGGTGGAGAGAGACTTTTTACCAGGGCCTGTAGCGACATGGCAAGGGGCAATGGTTTTAAATTGAAAGAGGGAAGATTTGTATGGGATATAGGAAAGAAATGTTTGACAATGCGGGTGGCAAGGCACTGGCACAGGTTGCCCAGAGAAGTTGTGGACACCCCCTGGCAGTGTTCAAGGCCAGGCTGGACAGGGCTTTGAGCACCCTGGTCTAGTGGACGGTGTCCCTGGCCATGGCGGGGGGATTGGACTAAATGGTCTTTGAAGGTCCCTCCCAACCCAGACCAGTCTGTGATTCTAAGTCTCAGCATACTGTGGGGATATTTGATGAAACTTTGCTCTTTTGGCCGTTTCCATCGCTTCTGTTGCCGCCACCATTTTCACTTTGACCCCATGTGTATCGTTTCAAACTTCTCTGCAAGAAGATGTTGCTGGAGAGTTTCCTGTATGGTGTAGCTCGGCCCAACGATACTTACGTTTTCTCCTGTTCCTTGTTTATCTGTGCTCTTGGGGCTTCGCAACAGGCTATACAGTTAATTACGTACTGACTTATTAAATAAGCACCTGTAAATCCATATATAAAATAGTAGAGGTAATGACGGAGATTGAAGACAATATTATGAAGGGAATATACTTTTTAGGAACAATGTTTCAGAGTTCTAGTCTGTTTAAATACAAAATATTTCTGTGTTTGGAGCCTCGAGTGAGGGATTCCACTGAAATACAGTAAATAGCAAACATGTATATTTTTATCCTAAAACTAAGCACTCATCAGTGGTAGATAGTCTATAATCAAGATCTTTAAAATATCACTAAGGATTCCTGAATAATTGTTTTCAGAAAATCGCTGCTTGCTCTAGACAACATACCTGAGTTTCATAGAATACTTAAGAGGCCTCAGTGTTTAATTGCATTATAATAAAACTAATTGTAATAAATCATAGATTAACATATTTGCTTAACATGTTTAATAATAAGGTAAAATGTAAGTTAATACTCAGCAGATTACTTAAAGAATCTGGTGTGAGGATCTGCAGTGATTAGAAGGAGATTGTGAAAACGGATGGATTTGTAGTGTTTTGTCAACTATATTCTTTTTCTCACAGATGCTCTGTGTACACTTAGATACCACTTTGCCAGTGCAAGACTCATACTAATAATTAGGTCACCATTGCTCACAGATAACCTTTTGATCCCTAATGCGAGGTGAGAAGGTAAACTTTGGTAACGGACTATTAGTGCGGCACGGAGGAGTGGGATGTGCTAGAACGCTGGAGAGTTTTTCACTCAGAAAGCAACAACGCAGTCTTTGACTTTTGTTGTGATCTTAAAGAAAATAAATAAAAATTGTGTCTTTAACAGTGGACTAGCAGAGCAGGTGTTTACCTGTGAAGTTGTGGTGTTTACCCAGTCATCTTAACGTTTGGACTGTTAGAGTAGATGGTGTTTTACTCTAAAAGCCGCTACGGTTTGGGTAAGATCTAGTTGCAGAACTGCTGACGTCCTCTGTTTTCTAGAAGTGTGATTATAATCTACGGCTGACGCTCCTGCGCGCAGGTCTACATCAGGAACTGCTTCTGCAGACTGGTATATACGAAAGGTCTGAAGTGCAGTACTCTAGTTTATTACAAACTAAAGGGTATAAGAGAAGTGCAGAGCTATAGTGAACTCAAAAAATAGCTACGGAGGAGACTGGAAGTAGGGTGTTGCTTTTTTCTTAACCATATCAATAATTATTTGCTGCCTTCAGTAATAAAAGTGTAAGCGTAGTTCATTATTTTTTTTCTTTCTTTTATGAATGTTATTAAAAAGCTATTCCCAGGCAAACAACCGATGACACGTACAAACTATTTGTAAATTATGTATTAATAATGAACTCTCTGGTCTCTGTCTGATGTTCTTTTAGTTCTTTGCTGGGACACTGTTTTTTCCGGAGGCGATGCACTTGTAGTGTTAGACTGCTGCTGCTCTGCCTGCGAAATACCCCAGCAGCTGCTTCGCCAGCTAGTTGGCATCGCCGCCGGCAGACTGTTGCTTTCAGCTGATAAAGGCAGGTTGACTCCGATAGAAATGTTGATTTCATATAGATTATTTCCGTAATGAGGCATGATAGCAAAGAAGTGTAGAAAACAGTACATAAAATCAACTTTGCTTCTGAATAAGATAATTTTCAAAGGTTTTCACTTGTTGACTGTGTAGCCCCGCAAGTAAGAGTTTGTCACACTACATGTCTACCACGTGCTGTCTTAAGTGAATACAGTTGTTGTACAAGGAAACCCTACTTGACAGTTAATTGAAATATTTGACCATATCTGCAATTCCTTATACAAATGAAGAGGAAAAAGTTGGGAGTTTTTGCCAGAAATATTTCTTTCAGGCTTTTTATTTCCTCCATAGCCTTTGACTGGAGATGTTACATATCATCAGGTCCCGTAATTTGTCATCCTACTCAATAGCTCATCTAAAAACTGTAAAGGGATGCTGTCAAGGTTGTTAGGCCCAAAGTTTAACCTGCAATACTTTTGAAAAAAGAAGAAAAGATTGACATAAACTGTCCCCCAGAGCCCGAACAGAGCTGGAATAAAATCCAGAATGATTTTCTGAGCAACGCAGGAGCCAGCATGTTGGTCTCTTTGAGGCTTTGCTTGTGAAAGTCATTCTGTGCTTTGGTCCTGCTTGTACGATGTTGAATATACAAGAAACTTAACTTTGTGGCATGTTAAGAGAAGAGGATTCTTGTTCGTTCCAGTTATCCTTCTGGGGCAAAGTAGGTCGCGGGGACCCTGCGAGGTACAGAGGGGTTTTGTCGTTTCAAGGGCGATGCCACGTTCAGCATCTCGGAATTGTCACCTCCCAGCTCTTAGACCCTACTGGGTACTCATTTGTCAGAGCATTGTAGGTCTGTCCTAACACATCAACCAGCAAACTGTGCCGAAGCCTGAGATTTTGATCGACAAATCTGAAATGAATATATTTTTTTATCCCCCTTTTTTCCCCCCTTAAAAATCTTTGCAGAAAGAGGAGATGGAGATTTTTATCTGCAAGTAAAAGGTACTGCCAAACAGCGTGCCGCCTCCACGATGGTAATACAAGTCAGAAGTCCAGCCACTTTTGCAGAGGGGTGGGAGGAATGGACTAGGGTGAAATGAGAACTGTGGAAAGGCTGAGAGATTTACTAGGAAAATTTCTCTTTAAGTCCCTGTTTATGCCTCAGCTGTATGTCTCTGGGGACAGGTTTCATTATTTCCCCTTCACTTTTTGGGTGAAACTGCTCTCCAGCCAGGTCTATGCTAGATCAATCAATAGGGTGAAATTCTCCTGTTTGCCAGTTGTACTAACCTGAGAGCTTAAATCAATTACTCATGATTTTTCAGTACATCCAGTGTATTCCCATTTCAAGCAGGAAAAGAGGACTGTAATGCTTACAGCATTTTTAAGGGTTTTGTATCCTGTCGGTGACGTTACGGCGTACCTGGGGAAAATTGTTTTACCGCTCTGGAGGGAACCCAGCAGGTCAGTCTCTGGTTGATAGCTCTGACTTTCCTGTCAGCAGACTTTGCATCACCTATGATAGCACCTTGCTTCTGCTTTGGTTTTCATGCTTAGTTTCTTTACCAGACCCATTTGACCTCGCCCACCAAGCAAACAGTCCTTCACTTGCGCACAGGTATGCCCGATGAAAGAAAGAATCTGCTGGTCCGGCACCCTTTGCTGTATTTGATTGCGCAGTGTTGCTGTTGGTAATCTCGTACTATTACGTGTTGTGGTTTTTCCGTGCCATCAATTCCTGCGACTACCTGCACGTTAACTCCACGTGGAGGGGTGAGAGCCTCTGCTTTCTTTTAGAGAGCTGATTCATGGGTTAGAAGAATACAGCGGGGTCATGCTAATACCCTACAAGGCCTGGGAGATGCAGAGTAAATCGTTAAATGTCGTTAGTCCCACTCTACCTGGGCAGTAAGACATGTGCTTGAATGTGAGATTGTGTAGTACAACGCAAGCCCAATTCCTCTGCATTGGACAAGCACAGCATAGTTCTCTCAGTTAATACATATATATGTATGTACACAAACTCGAAGCTTTTAACAGGTTTATTTTCTGTAACCATGAACAATGGAGAGAGAATTTGTGTGGGAGGAAACGTGAAACATAATTATGTAAATAATCTGACAATGTTTAGGAAAGATTAAGTGCAAAAGACCTACAGTTCTTCACTCAAAAGGATGCTTGTATTTTAAAAAGCATTATGATTAAGAGTGGAAGTGGAGGAAACAAGATAAGAAATTTTCAATTGGAACGATAGTGAAGGTGATGGCAATGAAAATGAATCAGTGGAAAATGTAAATTGTTGATAAAGGAAATTAAAGTTACTAGAAAGAATTGATGGTCTGCAGAATGTGAGGTCTATAGAGTTGATGAAAGAGGAATTTCTTAACTTCATCAGCAACAAATAAATTCTAGCCATGATACAAATGTCATGCTTGACCAAAGACTATAATGATGAATCCTGATTTCAGAAAGGAAAAGCAAGAAATTTTCTGTCATTGGAAAGAATAAGAGTTCACAGTATCTCGGTATGTTAGGGGTTGGAAGGGACCTCTGTGGGTCATCTAGTGCAACCCCCCTGCCAAAGCAGGGTCACCTACAGCAGGCTGCACAGGACCGCATC
>Ga0181612_131198_pt1 | contig 21800 bp, 12 predicted proteins | sample HoacroProtozoa21_FD_119630 | JGI IMG/M metagenome (GOLD analysis project Ga0181612, IMG submission 119630) | Hoatzin crop microbial communities from Cojedes, Venezuel. Combined Assembly of Gp0051906, Gp0051904, Gp0051908
AAGCTAGCATTGGCAGAGTAAAATATGAGAGAAAAAGAAAACTGGGAAGATTACGTATTGATAGTTTAATTTTGATATAACATTTCATTATTCCAGAAGTGTAAGTTTAAAGGCATGATTCAAGATGTATGGAAATCAAATAAAATGTTTCATTCTATCACACCATAAACACAAGTCTCAAAATATCGTCATTCTCACAAGACAGAAATTCGGGGCTACCACTGTCTCTGCAGCTCTGTGGACAGTATCTGCATTATTTATTTAGCCTGGGAAACCTCTCTGCAGGAGCAGGATCACAGGGCAACCCAGACAGAGCCAGATGGGAGGAGGTGGGGAGGTCGAACCTTGCACTCAGCTCATCCCTGCGGCTTTCCCCGGGGAACTGCTCTTGTGCCCAGCAGCTGAGGAAAGAACCCCTGCAGCTCCAGGTCCCTGTTGGGAATAGAAACCCAAAAGCCAGAGAAGAAGCAAGATCAGAGGACGTAACTTAGTATTTCCTGGCACTGTCTCCTGAAAAGAGCCCTTCAGTCTCAGTCTTTTGGCTGCACAGAAGTGCATGAGATAATCTCAGCCTTGGAAATCAGTAAATTAGAGAAGATAATTATTTTCTCTGTTACCTTAGAATCATTTTTGCTGACGCGTGATTTGCTGGTTTTATTCCTATAATCCGTTGGTAACTTAATTCCTTTATGTTTTAGAAAAAATATTTCCTCCTTTTCTACCTTTGAGCTGTTAGTATAAAATAACCACATTTATGAAAAGGTACAAAAGCCCACAGGGGTGAATGCGCTGGAGACTCAGAGCCACTATCCGTTTTTTCATGGTCAAATTTCTGTCTTCTCATCTTTGACGTCTTGCAGGAAGGGCAATAGTGACTAGTATGATCTGCTCCCTCTTCAGAGTATATTTATATTTGCCATATAATAGTACACAGTTTTTCATTATTCTATGAACACAAGAGTCTCTGCAAATCATCATTGTTCTTTCTGATATGTGCTAAATATTGACAAAGAAACAAAAAAAATATACATGCCAAAATGAGCTGACCTATGGTACAAGAAGACTAAATAAGCTAATGTCCCTGGAGATCTTTTTTATTAATACTAATTGTTTTTTAAAGACCACAGTTGTGGAAGACAAACACTGCTCCAGTGTTGCATTAGATTGTGGGAAGGACCAAGGAAAATGTGCTTGTCCCAAAAGGTAAATCTGTTAAGAGGTGGAGCAGGCTGCCTGTGTGTTAACAGCTCTGGTTTTACTGGGGCTGGTGGGTTTTGGAGTTCTTTCTTCTATGCCACAGCAGTCATCTATGTTATGTATCAGGGGAGAGCAATTTCATGACTGTACAGAGAAATTAAGTAGTACCTGATAGTATTCAGCTGGTTTGGACAGTGTCTGAAATCTACCTTTTCATAAAAATCATCTTTACGAAGGCCCAAGCATCTCCTTTTGTAGCTTATTCAGAAACTGTCCACAAGCCAAGAAGTTCAGAACAACCAAGAGTAAGAAAATACAGTTAAAAGTGCACGTGATAGGCATGGAGGATATATGGGAAACTGTTGCAGGAATAGTAAGGCCTGGCAGAAATAAAGCTTCTTGCCCCAAGTAAGGGTACGTGGAAGGCTTGTTTAACCTTCACTCTGACCATTTGCACACAATTTTATGTTATTATTTACTACATGATGGAATTGAAATGTGAATTTGCTCTAGCAACCCAGGCTTCAAATGGGGTGTACATTGCTTTCCAAATTTACAACACCTCCTTAAAAAGGAGTAAAGAATAGTGCTCTGTGTAATATGAACTCTTGCAAAATGTTGTTAGCAAAATATGGCTTTAATAAACAACACATTTTCCCCCAGATCTTAGAGTACATTCAATAAGGAAAGGTTGCAATTACAAAAAAATATTGTATATATTTATACATATATATATGAAATAAGTATTTCAGCATAATCCATTTTTGAAAAAAAAAAATTCAGATGGCGGACATGCAGCTGGCAATGGTAAGACCAAGTCCCTGTGGGACATTTACGTGATGTGGGTGAGGGTTTCTCTGCCACTGCCTTCTTGTTTCAGTGTAAGAAAAACAAAACAGTGACAGGTCATACATTCACTCGTGCATTTTATTCTTTCCATTTAATCAGTCTTTTTGCCAGAAAAATAATGGAGTATCCACCAGATGACATAATTGTACATAAATAAATATTTATTCAAATCCCCTACTTGCAGTCATTTCCCACTAACAAAATACCAGAGTCAGCTGGATTTCTGGAAAGCAGAATGTGTCCAGAAGTTTTGCTACGTTATGCAGAATTATACTTGCTTAACTGAGCCTTTGAAAGTTTCAGAGGGTTATAAATGTATGTGTGTGTGTCTATGCGTATCTGTGCATGTGTATCTGTATCTGCGCATGTCTATCTACTTATTTTGTGATACAAAACACTTGGACTTGCACATCCATTTCACTTTTTTCCTGTTATTCTCAGGTAGACATTACTAACAACATTCTTCCTAAGCATAAGCATACATAACGTTTTCTATGGTTTTCTATTGTGGACATTAATTTTATAGAACTGATGCACATCCATTGTTTTTTTTTTTGAAGAAGCATTTGTTGAGATTCAGTCATGTGTGTGTTTGGCATGAGAAAAGAGCTAAACAATAAGGAGCAACCTTCTCACTCTCCTTACACATTATTTCCTGTAAATAAAGTGACCACGAAATCAGGCAAATCACAGCTATTTGTTACCATTTTTAAAAGCAAGCCAAGAATCCAAGCCCTGTAGTGAACGAGTACTACAAAGGGTGAGATAACCCATGTCTCTCCAAACACTTCTGAGATGTTTAGGGATTTGTTGTCAATGGCAGATAGACAGGAGCTTGTGCTGTACCTAAGAGTGAACAAGAAGACCCAAGGCTCTGAATTTTTTAGTTCCTACACTACTATATGCTTTCTTTCACAGTGCAGGCCAGCGTAAAGGATAGAGGAAACTTGGGGCATAGTGGCTGCCAAATTTACTTCCGTACATCTCTAGTACCCAAGCTAGTAGTCTAGACTCAGGAGAAATGCAGCTTCAGAGCTTAAAAGGCCAGTGGTAGGACTTCTTTTGGACCTGCTTTTTGATGTGACACATGTTGCATCACAAGCTTTACTGGCAATGGGAGATGCCTGGATGTGGTGCTCAGAAGAGCTGACTATTATTTCTTGTATGCATGGGCACAGTTAAGCTATGGTGGACACACCAGCCTTGCTGGGAAACTACAGAGTCTCAGTCTGGCTGGTTCTACTCATCCACTTTCGGATTTTATGTTCATTGTAAACAGAGACCTGTGAATCTGGACCCAGTATTTTTGCAGATATTCCTGTCTTTTCCACTTTCTTGCTAGTTTTCAGGGATGTTACAAGATGACATTACAACATGCTTCAGCCTCTTGTATCAGCTTCCCATTTGCAATTCATGACGTAATTGAAAAATTCACAGGACAAAAGCACATCCTGTGGACTGGCTTAAATCTACTATCCTTATTTTAGATCTTGTAAGTTAATAAAAAACACAGCAGGTTTGAATTATGTTTTCCTTTTTAGTCTAAAGATATTTGTTTTGGCTTAAAAGGAATTGTGAGAAATACCGATATACTTACAGAGAACACATTTAAATGCATTTTGAGGACAGCAAATGAACCTTAGCAGTGAGATCCTGCTGTATGTGAGGCTCTAAAATTGCAACGTAGAAGTGCCTTACTGGGATGTAAGTATAGGGGTGTAAAATTAGTTACATGTCCAAATGTGTGTAATCCAAGATGATATCCAGTTAAAAACGGCTAATGCATAGGGAAAAGATTACTCCCAAAATTTAAAGGCATGAGTTTATATTCCAATCCAAGATTTCTAGTGACATCACACACCATGAAACAATAAAATCTAATAAAGCTTGTTCACTTCAACAGAAGTTTTAAAGTATGTTCAGAAAGACCTTCCCTCATCACTGTTGCCTGACTTTAGCCTTGAAATCCTAAATCTGACAGTCATTCACTTCTTTTTTACTTCACTTTATAACACACAGAACAACATCTTAGCTTTTCCTTCCCAGCCTGCACCCACAACATGCATCACCCATACCAACACCGTAGGTAGTTGTGTAGAGCATTCCCCATATTCACCGGGATATACCAGAAACTGATGCAACTCCTGATGTAAGTTTTCAATAAAATGATGAAATTAGATCTCAGCTAGCTAGGAACAGTGCACATCTGATTTCAGAGCTCCATAACACCATGGCTACAGGCAGTATAATTTTATAGTTCTCAGAATACATGAAAGTTAGGGGCTACTCAGAAACATAAACTGCAATTCCTGGAGCTAAAGTGAAATATTGATTAGTTGTATGTATCAAAGTTTGTCCTCTCTAGAAGAATATAATTTTCAGAGCGATACTTCTGATACCTTGCATATGGTCTTCTTCCGGGGAATCCATTCTGTATTAAAAGAAAAGTTCCATTCTCAAACTTATGCAAAGGCAGAGTCCTTTTTGGCCTTTGTCCTCACAGAGTAAATTCATTAGTCTGAATTGTGTTTTTATAAATGCTAAAAGTTGGGAAAAAAAGCCAAGCCCATTTGGGAAAAAAAGCCAAGCCCAAAGCACATATAATGTCATTGCTCCACTATTTGGAAAAATTTGCTTGTCTATACTGTAAGATCCCTGGGACAAAGTCTATCCTTCCAGCATTTTCAGACTGTGTACAAGACAATAGAAACAATGGTGGAATATAATAAACCCTTAACAATATGAACAGTGCCAGTGGATTCAGTTCTGGTCCATGTAATTGCAAACTGTGTCCAGATGCTGCAGTGATGCATACCTTGTAAATGCATATGATGATAAACAGATAATAAAGGTTGAATTAAACAAGTCGATGTTTTTGGCTCTGTTGCTGGCTGGCAGTTAGGGACTATACGTGAAATAAACCATCACCACAATTAGCATTGATTGGCACTCTACCATCTCAAAGGAGATCCGAGATGTTGACTCTCGCATTTCTGGGAATGGTCCCTCTGGGGCAGCACTCAAAGCATTGACAGGTTGGTGCAGTAAAGCCTTAATGCTTAATGCCCAAATTTTTTATGGTTTGCTGATTAATTTCAACTTTGGGAGCTGTCAGTTCAGACCTTTTTCCAAAACATTAAGGAGAAGTGCTTTTAAATTATTTTAAAATTAAGGTGGTTTTCTCACAAAATAAGACTGGATGGCCAGTTCCAACACAAACCCAGGAACAGCTTTATTAGGTACCTAAAAGGAGATATAGGCCTCCCTCCTAATTTATCAATGTGTTTATTATCTCATGATGTCCCACGTCTCGGGCACTGCACTGACCATCATCTAAGATCAGTGGTACATCCATCCTGTAAAAAGCTATTTAACTCTATTTAATTATATATAATAGCTTAATCTAAAACAACAGCAATACAGGCAAGCCTGGGTAAGAGTTATCTTGGCTGTGCCAAAAGATTTCCTGTCTGTTTCTTAACTCTCCGTATTTCAAGTCTCTGTAAGAACATTTGTCTGTTACTTCTGAAACTATAGATGACAGGGTTTCCACAAAGACGTATCAATACCTCCTTAATGTAAAAGATGAACACAGGTACTTTGTGCAAATGTGATGCACTTGATAATAAACTTTATTGATGTTCCTCTGGAGGTCAAAAGATCCTGTGATGGAAGGTGTAATGACAATTCAAGGTATTAGTGATAGTCACTTGGTAGTGTTCCCCATTTTCCTGGTTTCTTTGAATTACAGCACATGCAGGTCTATTGAAATAAAATGTAAGGATGCTCCTGATACAGGAATGTGCCTTTCTATGAGGACTGGGCATTGATGGGTAGGAGTCTATTACAATAAAAGGAGCTAGAAGACAGCTCAGTGAAACCTGAGACAAAAAGGAAGTTCTATGTATTACAAGATTTAAACTAAGGAGCTTTGCCAAAGCATGCATGCATCATAGCATGCTACTTATTTGGGTGAATAAATCCCTCAAGTTCCACTTCTTGCACACTGACAGGTCAGCTCTGAGTCATCAGTTATCCCCAGCAAAGTGCCCAGGACCGCTGCTGTCAAACGTGCAGTAAAGCCTGCTGCCCACCGAGGCCCATTTGAGGGTCTGGACCCTGGTTTCTCCCAGAATTACATTTTTGAATGTGTGTGACACAACAGACTGAATTATAATGAGCACAGAGTTCAAAACTTGGCACTAGTGCCCGCTCTTTTTCCAAAGTCAAGTGTAAAGTCTTAGGGCCCTATTAATGAAAAATCCATCCCATGGCTGGATCACAGAAAAAGGAGGGCCTCAAATTATGAGCAGGATCTGTTATGAAAGCCATGTGTTCATGTAAAAATATGATGGAATATGGGCACAGAAAGTTACATGTGGATTTCACTAGATGCATAGGGATTCCTGGTATGCACATAAATTTATATGTTGTACTTAGAGACACAATGCAAAGGGTCAGAAGGCTGTAGATAAGTTTCCTTGCTGCATAGAGTGATAAACAGTGACATTAAAAATCCCTGAAAATCAAGGTTGAGGCCAAACTACAGCTTGAAGTAGGACAGCCGAACACAACTGTCCATGCATGGACAGTAGAGTTAAGGAACTCCACAAATTATGAAAGATATAGTAAGTCTTACTTTTCTTTATCATGCCTAATGATTTTGTTTCTAAAGAGTGAAACCAATCACTCTTGTTTGACATGTCAGCCATGCTCCCTGAACAACCTGGGGACCCATTAATAGTTTATACCTATCCGAGCTTTGTGCATAGGCTACAGGAGTAGTCAACAACTGTTATGCTTAGAAAGGCAGTTAAGCAGTCCTAAAATATAAATGCACTCTAGGAGTACTTTACCGTTCTCAGGAAAAGTAGTTGTTTTCCCGGTGATCTCAGCAAGTTAACATACTCACTTCTAGTTCTCTTACTGTTATAATCAAAGAGTTCAGGAAAAGGTAAGACAGAAGAATTTTCCATCAGAAAATATCACTGTGTTTTTATCTCCAGCTTTAGCCAACTTATGTGAAGCAGACTATTCTCCTTTTTGTAACATGTTTAATTTCCAGTACATCTCTGCTCATTCTTTCATGGACAGCCTGGATCACAATAAAGTCTTTTATCTTTTTTTTTTTTTGTAATAACAAGGCAGGTTGGTTTCATCCTGCTTACTTACTGCATGTTGTACTTGTAGCCTAACCTGCTCAGCTCCCTTTCTCTCATAGCTGCATGTGTGCAGTCTTCACCTACAATTAATGCCAAGCGTCACAGGCTTTGTAAAAGAGACAATACAGAATTCGTAAGAGGACTCTCTGGGAATAAGATGTGAGGCTACTTTTGTAAGGCTGCTTTCAGAAGAGCCCTTGCTCCTTAGCATATGCCTTGTCCTGCTGTCGGGAAAGGCACAGAGAGGAGTGAGGCCAGTGCATACTGTCCTTTGGCAAAGTGTTTGGTAATTCTGGATAAGAGCTTTGCTGGTTGAACTACTTGAAACTGATGTAATTGATGCCATTCCGAGGCTTCTAAATTATGTCTAAAGCAGCTCTACCCTCTTTGGTATGGATACTTATTAAAAAGCATGAAACATGAGGCATTGTTGCTGAAAACTAGTTTTTCTCGGTAGCATGAAGACCTCAGTTGTTTGTTCTACACATGAAAGAATGTGACAGCAGCTTTTGGCTTTTTACAGTGTAAGCAAGGACTCAGAATCTGGAGGAAGAGTTAAGCTAGGCAATTCAAGCAGGGACATACAGGACCTACACAGGATGTGTAGTTCTTCAGCACTGATAATGCTGCTTGGATTTTACACATGACTACAAGGAGAAATTTCAGCTCCAGAAGCAGAGATTCGTATTATGTCACGACAGAAACGCAGCCTATCTGCACAGCCAGCCAAATGCTGCTGGTAAGGATCGCTTTAATGCTGCAGAATAAGTTGTGGCAAAGTATTATGGTCTTCAACAAAGGAAAACAGGAACTAAAGCACCTTTGCTGAGATTCTGCTTTCATACTACCAGGGTCTTTAGGCAGAATGTGTGCAGGGAGGGTCTTGGGACCTTAGAAATGGAGGGGAGTAGAAACAGCTGTCGTAGTCATTGTCTTCCATATACCTTGAGAGTTCATTAATTGGTCTATTAATTACTTATGCCAGTATAACAGAGGCAAGAGAGTGAACAACTAACAGTCTGTACAGTCAACAAAAAGGAGGAAAATAAACACCACCAAAGCTGTAAACATGTCACAAGAGGTTCAGGAACATAGGTTTCCATGGGAACAGGAGGTTTCATTAAAATTATGACTAGCTCTGGAAAAGAATTCAGTTAGAACACAGGTGGTTGTTATAAAAAGCATGTATATTAGGAAAAATCACAGTGTTGTCTGTTGCAAAGTAGGAATAGCTCTGTCCAATACCTTCTAAGCATCCCAGCTGGCAGGTTTTATTTAATAAACTGGAGTCATAAATACACTGTATAACCACATGATGTATGTGTTATATTACTATACATGTAAAAAATGCTGTAAACATAAAAATTTTTTTGTATAATATCCTCTATGAGAAATCCACTCCATTCTCTGAAAAAGTTTATCATTGAAAAAACAAGACAGGTTACAACTAATGTACGTACACTGACATAAAGTCCATTTCTGCAAGATGTTGCAGAGCTTTCTCTCTTACCATTATCACTAGGACTGTAAATTCCCTGAAACAGCTGCTTAAGCATTTTGCAGGAGATAACAGTTCCTTACATCCTTAACATTTTCAACAAGAGAAATGACTCTGCATTTCCATGGACAGACGGCTCAGATAATATAGCTAATACTGTTTGGGATTTATGTGGGACAGCAGGATAGATGAGTTCCCATTCTATACCAAACAGCTAGAAAAAAAAGTAAAATAATGAAAGGGCTCCCTCTGTCCCACCTTACATAGGAGATAAGAGTGAGGAGGAGCTGACATTTGGGTTTTCTGCTAAATACACTTGCAGGCTGGCTGGAAAATGACTGCTTTCGCATGTTCATTAAACAACATATGTACAGTTACGTACATTTGTCCGCCAGAGGAAAGGTAAGTGTTAACAAAACAGCTGAACAATTTATGAAATTGGTTTTGTCTGTTCTTAGTTTTCCCATCCACAAGGTCTGCACATTCTGTTTTGTAAGCTGCAGATGTTTTAACTGTGACTCTCTGTACAACACACACTTCTGTTCTAAAAACTGAATATTGTACTATTGCTGTCAGGAGGTCCTAAGTAGAAAACAAAATAAAACATATAAATCAACTGTGATAAAAACCACCACCACCAACAACAAAACAAACAAGAGCACTCTTCTCTTGCCATCTTGTAAAACAGAATCCTTCAGGCATGATTTATTAGTAAACATGCTATGGACGGTTAATAGTGTACATCTGGATCTAATGAACAAATGCACAACCAAAATCAATTTTTTTTTTTCCCTGGGTTTAAGTGAAGTAATTCATCTATACTTTAACAAAAGCTTTTATTTCCACATGAAGAGGTGGACAGCCATTCAATCAGACATGACTGAAATTGTTTCCGTCAGTTAAATTGCCCAATATGTTCATGTTACCTTGAAAAAAATAGAGGAGAGCATGAGTGCCATTTTGACATGAGAAATGTATGTCTCTACCTGCAGGATGTTTAATATAGATAAATTTGTGTGCCAATATTTATGAATATATTATACACAGAGAAAGTAATACACTTGCATTAACATGAAACATCACTATGAATAAGGATCGTAAATAAGAGAACGTGTACGTGAAATGAAAAGGCTGGGATATTCTTTACTCAGATCTACAGACTTCTGGGCAGAATAACTCATTTTGAAAGTAGATGCTCCTGTCTGCTCTAAGAGAATTTCTATTTAAGTTTTTGAGTGGGTGTTCGCTGCTTTCAGCTGGCAGCTAGGATTTTTAGAAATGCCTCTCCTCATTAATAGCCCAGATTTTGTTGCACATGCATAAGCAGAAATGCGAGGAACAGTACTTGAGAAGAAAAGCTCAGTAAGTTTCTCTCTGGCCTGTATATAATATTTCAGTACCTCTAAGCAATGCAAGGAGGCTCACCGAAGTCAATAGAACTACTGACACGTTTAAAGTGAAACACGTGTGTGATTGTTTGTAGAACTGGAGTCCATGATTTTAATTCTCTTTAACAGTGGCTTAACTCTTAATATCATACAGCTAGCAGGCTGTTTTACTCTTTTTTTTCTTGGATGCATGCCACAATTCTTTTAAAGGACCTTTTGAATTAGTCTAGCATCACTGCTAAGCAGCACAGCAGACTACCAGGCACTGCTGGGGAGTTTTTCCAATGAATCTGGGATTTGCAGTTGAATAAAGGTGACACAATTAAACATGTGACTAATCCATGAACCATTAACCAGAAAAATTTCAGGTGAGGCTTTTCTTTATTTAAAAAAATGACAAAATGTTTCAAGCATATGACAAACATTCACACGATGTTAGCAAGAAGTGTCTGAAGGAAAGCCGGACAACTGCAAATAAAGCAGCTTTAGCTGATGGATCACTTAAATTATCAAATAATGGCTGATGGTTTCCTCATATTCAGGTAGCCTGTATTGAATTTGTTACAGCCTCACACTCTTTTTTGTGTCAGAAAAAACTCTTACAACTGGAGACTAATGGTCTCTGAAGGAGATGGACCTAATCAGTAATTTTTTTCTTGCTCTGGATCTGAAACTGACATTGTTTCATGCAAGAAATTCGTCTAGAGCTTGCAACCATACAGGAAAAAAAATATTTTGTAAGATGCATTTGTGTTGGTAATTGGCATGGCTCTTCTTATGCATTATTTATTTTCTGTAAAGAACAAACTTCTAGGTTAAAATAGAAGAGAAAAAGTACTTTCATCCTTTTAGTTTAGCTTCCACAGGTTGTAAAGCAATCAGGTATGATAACAATGGAAACTGAAAAAAGTGACATAATAATGAGATATTTATATCCAACTACATAAAAGCTAAATGGGCTAAATACTGACTTCACTGATTTTTTCTTTCTAAATGTTACCCAGACTAGCACACAAGATGAAGAATTATTCAGCGGTCTCATAAGGGGAATTCAGCATGCCTCCAACCAGCCTTTCTTTGTGAGCCAGTAACTAAAATGGACGGTATTTGAGTACTGTACCTAGTTTTGCCCCTAATTTATGGTCTGATCTTGGCTAGTGACCAGTAGCTACTTTTTTATACACAGTTTTTGTACAGCAGTTTTTACACTGTATTAGAAAAGCCTGCAGTCTATCTGTCCCTGCTACCAAACAGAAAATTGTATACGTACAAGTAGCATCTAAGAGGACCTATTCAGACTAGTGTGGTTGGAGAAGCCTTCCTTGTTCCCAAAATGACAGTCTAAAATTTGCTTAAGTTATATTTTACTTCCTTTATCATATATCTTAGTAACTGAGACACAAATGTACATGGTTGAAATACCAGATTCACTTCCTATTTGAAGTACATGAAAGTACTGAAACAGTGCAATAGGTTAACTGCTTCCAGCCACCGCTTAGGGATCCTATGATCATAGGTGCCCTCCTGAAAGAACACTTACAATGATTTTCCAGAAATATTTTACTTAAAATTAATAATGCTTTATAATGATGACTCTTTTTTTAAGAACTAGAAGAAGTAATCAATGACAAAGGCACTCAGATTTTTTTTTTTTTTTTTTTTTTTAGCAAGAAGCAGTGGTATACTTTTCAGCTTTGACTGCTTCGAAGGATTAAATTAAGAAAAGCAGGTATTTTAGTGGGGGGCTTAGCTAATTGTATATCTGGAGATGTAAAGAAGCTTTAAAATATTTCTTCCCCCTGGGAGGGGAGAGTGCTGGCTATTACAATGGCTTACTTCTTTCATTCTTGACAGTTGAACGGCAGGAAGTCCGGAGTTTTCTATGTACTCCTTTCCTTTCAGTATGCCGGATACCCTGGCAGCAGAGGGCCTTTGAAAACTTCTCCTGTTTCTTCAACACCTGATGGTGATTGTTTAACTGGAGATTTACAGCTGATCTGAAACTTTAAACTTTCAAATAGCTGAAGTTACAGAAGCTTGAAATGGTGCTGGATTCACTGGAGTGATAGTGTTGTCATCATCTGATGGCTGCTGAACAGTGAGAAGAGAGGGTAATTCCTGCGTTCCAGCAGTCAAATATTTCTACCTTCAAAAACACATACACAACTCAAAGAAAAAGCTATTTAGAGGCCTGGTCATCTTGACATATTTGCATATGTCCAAGCTCTAACTGCATTAGTAACATTGCTAGCTTTAATTGAATATCTCCCATGATAGTTTATTGCATGCATAAGTGCTTGCAGGATGAAGGCTTCAGTTAGTTATTTCCAAGAGGAAGCAGCCCAAGAAGCCATGATCAAGGAGAAAAAGAGACTTCTTCTCTCTGTTCTGAGAGACGGTCCCTTTCCATCAGGGCTGGGAAGAACTGACGAAGCCAAATGATGTGTGGCACCACCTCTGCGAAATATTTGCGGCCTCTGCAGTGGTTTCTTTCATAGAAAGGCAGAATCATCCAGTGCCTGAGGTTGACAGGCACTGCAGGCAAGGTCAGATAGAGGAGGTTGCTCGGGACCATGTCCAGTTGGGTTTTGAATATCTACAGAGATGGACACCCTACCACCTTGATGGAAAACCTGTGCCACTATTTGATCACGCTGACAGTAAAAGTTTTCTCTTACATTCAGAGGAGAGGGAACAGAACCTCCTGTGTTTCAGTTTGTGCCCATTGGCTCCTGGGTCTGTCTTCTTTACTCTATTAGGTATTTAAACACATTGACAAGATCCCCCGAGCCTTCTCTTCTTCAGGCTAAACAGTCCCAGCTCTCTCAACCTCTCATGGGGAAGATGCTCCAGTCCCTTCATCACATCTGTGGCTCTGTGTGGGACTTGCTCCAGTATGTCCTTTCTCCTGCACTGGGGATCCCAGCAGTGGACCCCGCACTGCCAGTGTGTCTCACTAGGGTTGAGTAGAGAGGAAGGCTCAACCCTGTCTTGACCTGGTGGCGACTCTGGCAACACGCTGCCTAATTCAGTCCAGGGAGCTGCTGGCTTTGTTTGCAGCAAGGGTGCACTGCTTTCAGAGAAGGTGATATTGGTCTGTCAAAATCTGGGGTCCTTTCAGAGACCACAATTGCTCAGGCATTATGAAGGTCCTAAGTTGCACATAAAACTCTGAAACACTGCCTCATCTGTCCCCTTGTCTCCTCAACATCCACTGTTCCTAAGAAACCAGTAGTATGTGAGAGCCAAGAAAAAAAGATGTAAGTTCTTCATATGAACAACTTCATACCTAACATTCAGAAACGGAGGGTTTTGTTGCTACTTGCTCCTTTAAAGCCACAGTACAGTATTTGAAGTGACACTGCAAAATTGCAGAATAATTGTTCCTGCAGTTATAAATAAAAGAGGATATAAGGTTGGAGATCATTTATGTCTATAGGAAGAAGCTGCTATAGATACATAAAAGGAAAGCTGTGAAGCTTTATTAACTAAGACATAAAAGGATTGCATCAGGGATAAAGTTCCCTGATGTAATAACAGTGAAAAAAGAAAAGTTATTTCAGAGATGAAACTACTTCAACATCTGAACAATATTTTCAGACTGTAAAATATTTTCTCAGTACTGATTCTTTCCATCTTTAGTTTTTCTTTCATTAGTCTTGTTATTACTATCACCATCAATGTCCCTCTTCAGATGTGAATGTGTACTGATAGTAATTCTCACATCTGTAATAACAGGCTTTATGAAGAAAAGGGAAAAATTAAAAGAAAAATCCTTTGGCAGGAAATGCCTTTTTTCTTTTTTTTTTTTTTAAAAGAAGAGAATGGTAGTATTACACTATCAAAAAATAACCCCAAATTTAGTCAAAGATGGAGTTAATTAATTTTGTGAAACACTAATAAGTAATAAGCCAGGAAAAAAAGAGGTAAATAATGTTTTTAAGAATATTGAATTATAGTATATCTTGAATTATCTTCTTGAAATCCTTAAAATATCCTTAAAATTAATTGAGTCTGAATTATTGTAACGGTAAAATGTATATAACAGTAACAGACTACTATCATATTGCTCTTACTACCCTGGTATATAGAGTTTATTGTAGTAAATCATGGACACTGAGACATGCACATGTATGTATGTACCTATACATCTAGCAGGCATTTATACTTTCATAATATTATTTTATATTTACATTTCTAACACAGCACAACATCCAATTTCCAGGAATCCTGCTAAGTCTAGCAAAAGTGAACCTGTGCTTAGGAAAAGACTTAAAAGACATTGTCTAAAACTAGCTTGGCAACTTACTTTTTTAGGCTGAAAAAAGTATGTTGCAAACAGGAGTCAGAAGATCACTTGCACATATTTCTTTAAAACCTAAAGCTGTTAATTAGATATAAAGTTGTGTAATTCTTGAAAATTAACAAACTGAAATATCATTGGTACCCTATATTTGTACAATAATACTGTTTATGCAGGAGGATTGCTCTCTGCCTTCCTAACTTCCTATCCAGTTGTGTATTATAAAAAAAGACTTGCCAGCCTCCCACCCCTGATCTGTGTGTTTGCAAGAAAAATATGCCATGAAAAGGAAAATTCCTGAAACCACTATTTACCAGAAATCTCTGTACTTCCCTTTAAAGAGAAAGAGGTAAAAAATTATTCAAATTATAAATGAAAAATTCTACAAATGAACTAGACATACTGTGTCTGCATATAGGATAGCTCATTACGGTATATTTTCAGTGTTCTTTAGCCTTTGGGTACCTTAAGTGCTGAACATACAGTAGAATGTTCTAGCAGAATCCTAGCAATAAAAGATGTCTGTGATTATTTTTTCACTAAGACCCCCACTCCAAGCATTAAAAATAACTTGTAGGTTAAAAATTTTTACAGTTTATCAAATTACGTCAAGAAGAATGTTTTTACTGCTATTTCATGAATCCATAATATAGAGTTCTATAAGACAACTTTGAACTAAATCATCTTCAATAAAACATAAAATAATGACCTTTTTAGAATCAAAAATCTGTAACAACTACTTCCACAATGCCTGTGAACAGATTTAATGTATCATTGCAAACATGATTGTAACACAGACCAGTCAGTAAAACAAGGACCCTCTAAGTTTTTATGCTCAAACAATTTAAATGTTTCTTTTTAATAGCTTCTGACTGATGCTTTCTTCCTTCACTTCTGTTTAAAAGGATAGGAGTTTGCACTATTAATAATTGCTCTTAGAAAAACAGTAGTAATAAAACCAATACAGATTCTTGGGCAAGTTTAGTCAAACTCATTATGCAAGAAGATTAACACAAAAGATGGTGGAATTGTTTTAAAGCTAAATTGTTTCAAAATTATCCTTGCTTGTATCTTTAATGCAACACTTGTGTTTCAGTTACAAAACTGCACCCTGAAGGAAATCCCTTGCAATTTTCCAAACAGAAACAAGTACTACATTTTCAATTCTATTCTTTTAAAAGTAGATAAGTTTCACAGTAGTGATTTTATATCAGATGTTTTAAAACCTGTGTTAAGAAGCAGTCCTTTTGGCGTCAGGGAAGTGATGTTGAAATCTAAAGCTGCAATTTGCTTGTGCTTGCAGAAATTGCTACAGCTCTTCTCATTACTTGTTACTTGTTACTATGTTACAGCAAATGAAGATGTAGATCTTTATTTCATTAAATAGATAGCTTGGAAAAATATAGCATTGAAAAGCATGATAACTGTGTCATTTCAAAACATAGCACTGACTACACCAGTTCAAGGAAGATGTAGCAATGCAGGCATAAACATTTATTAGCACTTACATATCTAAAAATGCAGGCATCTGTGTCTGCCAGGACTCTCCAAGGAACTCCCCAAGGAACTCCCCACCCGTAATTATCTAAATACTGGTTTGATGAGCACTGCTATGTCTAAGCCATGTGAATACTAATGTCCGCAGATACTTCCAGCTCCAAGTAGGTGAAGGGCTCACCAGGCAATCCATACCCTAAAACCAGGACAGCTCTGGCTGGAGTTGCTTAATGAAACATCGAGAGGAGAAACTCAAAAGGAGATTCAGCAACGAATTGGGATGTTTGCGAACTTTGATAGGTCTTCCTTCCTTGTTTGTCATGTTTCATGATTGGTTTTGCAAGTCGTGGAGTGCATTAGTGGTATCTGAAACCTGAAAAGCGGAGAATCAGCAGCTCCAACAAAAATTATGAAAATACCTGAACCACAGGAAGAATATAGTTGAAGCTGAAATGATCTGTATACATGAATGATTTGTCTGAAAAGCAGTCAGTTTCCAGAGTTCATGCAAACAAATTGAATTAGCATGGATGATTACAGGCAGGGCTGTGACAATGACTCATTCAAGAAGCTATTGAAACAATAATTTGTGATTAATGTTTCCAATTATTTGCTTAGGTGTAATCACGCTTATTACTATTTGCACAGTTTAGAAAGATTTCTACGTAACTCTACAGACTTTATTCCAATTACATTCTATAGAAACTTCTTGGTAATGGATATCTGCTTTTATACATATTTATACATATATTTATATGTTTATGTGTATATTTGTGTATGTGTGTATATACGCATTGCCTTGAGGATTTATACTGGAGCTTATTTCTTTTAGGAGATTATAGAAAATACTCCTGCAATAGTCATGAAAACCTTGTCATGGATTCACTTACCATCTGTTCAATACAACTGACTTTTAGGAAGAAACAGGGTACTGTAGGAAAGGTTTATTCTAAAAAAAACTTGCATTGCATTAATCATATGAGTACTGTTCCTTTGTTTAGAGCTTTAAAGTAATATAGAACACAGAATATAAAAGATTACTTCAGTATAGAACCAATTGCTATCACTCATCAGCTACAAGACAAAAAAAAATGCTTTTCTCATATTGTCATCTGTAGAAAGTTGCACTTCATACTATTTACTCAAATAGGTACATTTTCTTTTGGCATCCTGGTATGTTAGAAACTTCTTTCAAGCACATGGAACATCTTGTTTCTCCTTTTTGTCTCTCCACTGCATGAAAAAACAGAATAATAGTTGGAGAGTTGTTCCTTGGAGAAGAAAGTTTTCTGTGTGTTCATCTGAAACAAGAGATCTCATGATGCAAGAGCTCTGTATGATAAATAGTACTTGGAATGAAAAGTTTAATAAGTACAGATATTATCAGAGTTGTTCTTTAGCCCAAGCAAATATTAATAGCATGTGTTTTGTATTTCATGATACACTTTCTGAGCACTCTTAATTAATGCAAAATACTTCCATTCTCAGAAATATGCAGTGCTTGCTATTGAGTAAGATATTTTGTAAAAGTAATGAGATTTGAATAATTATTTTTTGGCTGTCGCTGTGTAGTTACTTAGAAGACCTCATCTAGGTAGTTAATGCATTCAGTACCCACTGTTTTGAAGCCTTTGCTATCCTCAGTCAGCCTTCCAAATGGCACTTTAATAATGAGATGAAAAGCAATAAACATAAATAAATAGCAATGTTTTTCTGTCAATATCTAATAACTCTGCTTTTGTATAGAGGTGGTAGCCATTGGATGTTGAGTTTGAAACAGACTGTAACACTCTATTTCCTAAATACTCTGAAGATTACCAAATGGTTCTCTCAGTTACACATTCCTTTATGAATAGTTTGCTTTTGTTCACTCTTGGATTGTTTTTCTCTTAAAACCAGAGTTATGTTTTTTGAGATCATATCTGTTTTCTAAATAAGCCCAACATCACCAAATGTCCCTCTTTGTTCTGGGTTCTAAGAATGAGTAGACTACAATAACAAATAAGGGATTTTAAAATAGGACACAAAGTGATAAAGTGATAGGATGAATTAGGAAAAATCTGTGCCACTGACAACACAAATAAGGATGTAGGAGGTCATTTCAGACATGTATTGTGAGAGCAAGAGAGTGCAAAGCTATTATCGAGTTCCTCTGCTAGTTAATGGATCACTTTCCTTTTGAATAAAGTCTTTGAAGGAAATAAAAAAACCCAAAACAACTCACCACCTAGAAGTATATTTTAGGCCAAAGAACCAGACTAAGATTTTAATTATTTTTTTCGTATTTGAAGAACGTGATTTTCCTTAACTACTTTCAATAGAACTCTTACAATGTCTACTTGTATTTTGAATAAGTTTATTTCTATTGCTTTAATGTAACAAATGCAGCTAGAATTAATCAGAGTGGTGCTGCTCATGACATTAAACTAGAGTGCATTTGTCTCCCAGGTTACATAATCTGACATTGTGAAGACCTACAAGATATTCCTTGTCTTGCTTTATGTTGTGGAGTACTCACCTAACTCCAGTTAGGCAGCTGATCTTAGTCTCTGAAGTCCATCTTACTTGCTGTTGACTGGTAAAGAAGTTCAGAGATGTTAGTCTAAACCAACCCCATTCTTGCTTATTGCTGCCATTTTGTTTATGCTGAAATGGTACGTAGCTGGCAGAACAGGAACTAATTCAAGATTAGAGTATGAACCAGAATAAACTAAGTTGGAAGAACATAATCAGACCATACCAAGGTCAAAACAACTTGCATTGAACAGACCTAATTTCATGATGTCTGACTCATTCTGAAAAGTAATTCAGACATGAGGAACTCTGTAGAAGTGCTTAGTCAGGAAAAATGTCTGCTTGAGATAGCTGCAGCAGTGACTTTTGATAACCCGTGGGTACAACATCAGTCACTGACTGGATACCAGATAACGAATTATCCACTAATCCGATCACAACAAATTAAATCTGTGTGTGTGCACACACAAAGATGGGAGATATTTTGCCATGAACGGTTTCAAAATAGACAATGTTTCCCCTGGTTTACAAGTGTCAAGGCCATGAGGAACTATTTTCTGTTCAAAATAAGCTCACTTACTAGCAACCCTCAGTTAAATCACTACCATGATTCCTGTATTTGGGTATTACATGCTCTGGAAGCTGCCCAATGACAATTAGAAACCAACAGTCCTGTACAAAAGTCTCTCTAAGGAAAAGGATGCGAATTTGTAAGCATTCTTTTATAGATGCACAAAACCCAGGTTTCAGGGACAAAAGAGTGAATGCTACAGATGTGGAGCACAGAAAGTTTTCAAGCAGATTGTACAGTGACACACTGTCTTATCCAGTAGTGGTAGTTCTGTGTAAATAAAGTATGATGGAAAAGTTGCCAGTATATATCTGCAGGAGAACTATGCTAAGTTTAATCTCTCCTACAACTTATATTCTATTTCTATGCCACTACCTATAAAACAGCAGCAGCAGCACAGAGGACTGCTTAACTACAGCATCATAACACAACAGCAACAAGAATTTCTTTCACTAACATGAAAATATGAAGCTGTCTGTATCGTTCATATATCAGACTATTTTTCTGTAAATAATTGTAATAGAAACTCCCCTGCACAGTACATGTGTGTGGGGAGCTAGTGGAAAGAGCATCATAGGACTGAAATTCTTTCATTGTCACATTTTCAGAAAGACAATTGGACATCTCTTCATCCTCAAATGGAATGAAATTTCCATTGGAAATCCAGTGTCTTCTGGCTATAGCAGAAGTTCTCAGTTTCCAAACAATATTCCCACTGGAAATTTAAAACTAAAAAAGACCTCATGAGTGACAACATCCTCTTTGATGCAAAAAGAGAAAGCTAATCTGTGGCCGTGCATTGTGTCTCAGCGTTTGCACATCCTGCTCATTGGCTTTTCGGTGGTACTTTAGGAGAAGAACGACTATCGCCCTGGTCGCTGCCCTTGGACAAGATGCAGGATGGCAGAGGTCCAGTGCTTCAGTGCAAAATGCAGGTCAGCTGGGTGGAAATACCTCAGCTGTATTTAATCTGGACTATGCTCTATTTCCCACATGCTTCACCTGAGAAGCCAGGACGCCAGAAGTTGGTAGAGTACATGGCGGGATGGTATCTACTGCCTTAGACTTCTATGAGGTATGAATTGTAGTTCAGCAGACTTTTTAGTGGGAGGTAGAATCCACCTGTGGGGCTGCCTTGGCCACCACTCTCTGCAGTGTGACAGCAGGAGAAGGGAAAGTTCAGAAAGCTGTGAACTGCTCCTCCGAGACTCAAAAACACTTTTATAATAAGGCTGGTTTTCTCTCACGCTGCCTGCCTCTCAGACTAATAGAGGCTGCTCAAACAAATAGAAATATTTTTATAGACTGTGAAGTTAGACTTGTTCTACAAGGAAGTGACATAGGGAATATCTGGGCAACAGGCAAGTTTTTACTTGCGAAGCTGCAGCTGATTATCCGTTCATTATCATGTTTTCCAGTGGTTTGTCTCGATAAGTGTGAAAATGTCTGAAGAGTGTTGTGGTTCTTCCAGCTCTTAGTCACTGAAGTTCATGATAGACTGCATAGCAACTCACTCACCTTCCCAAACTTACTCTGTTTACACACTTACAAGAGCCAATTTAAGACCCATACTTTCTTTGTAGCAAAGAGACTAATGCTCCAGACTATGTTTATGGAGTGCAATCGGGAATACAAAGAAAGGAAAGGCAAAACTCATGCCTGGGAGTTTTTGAAGCTAAATTCTTACACACACAGACAGATAAAAGTACTGATTTGATTTTAATTTTTCTAAAGATACTGTAAATACATCTGTGGCATTTTATATTCACAACAGAAAAATACACATTTCTGCAAAGAGTGACAGAAACATGCTGGCAGATGTAAAAAATGTAAGAAGTCCTTTACCATTTGAACTAACCCAAAAGTCCTAGCTTTTTAGGTTTCTTTATATCCGTACTCGCGGTAGTTGAAATTCAACAGATAGAACTACAATAGTTAAAGTGCTGTGTGGCTGCTTTCATACAATTTCAAAACTGATTATTCCAACGTAACTAAGCTTAAAAGGGCGCAATGTCTGAGCAGTTGGAGTAGATAACAGAACAAGTATATATAATCTTTGGTTACAGCACTACAGCTTTGTGCAGGCTGAAATGACAGAAGGAAAAGACTCAGTTAATCAACCATTGACGCAATGTCTACATTAACATTATTTTAAACCCACAAAGAAAGGATTTTTAAAAGCAATATGAGGGAGAAAACTAATGCATATTTTTTTCCCAAAACACAACTCTGAGAGGAGTCTTTGCAAATCAAAGTTCCTTCTCTCTCCTCTCACATACAAAATTCCTCTGCTATAATACTTATTTTGGGCCTTTTGCCACAGATTGACATTAGATGAATGCAGAATTATCACCTGAATTTACAAACTGAGAGACAACAGGATTTCCTGACTGATTGAATTATCTTCATCCAGTCTAGCACTTCTGCATGTCAGATACTATTATAAACTAGAAAATATTTCTCAGGGTATCACTAATACAACATACTTTACTAATGGATCTAAAGAATTAACACAAACAACGTGTGTTAAAAAGCAATATAATTTGTGTAGTGCACTTTTTTTCAGACTCTCAGTATTTTTTGCTGTAAACCTCATACCACATTACTTCAGTGCTCCTGCTGAGATAGACAGGCTATGGGATTTTTTTCCTTCTCCACCCCCTACCTGTCAAGATATTCTTTGTTGAGCTTTGTGTCATGTGGCATTAAGAAAGCTTTGTTCTTAGAGTTTAATTCTCTTTTTCCAAGTCTGCTGTGGTGTGACATTTACAAACTAATGCACTTGCCCTTTATGTAGCCCCTAACATAAATCCCATGCCCA
>Ga0181612_103449_pt1 | contig 21799 bp, 16 predicted proteins | sample HoacroProtozoa21_FD_119630 | JGI IMG/M metagenome (GOLD analysis project Ga0181612, IMG submission 119630) | Hoatzin crop microbial communities from Cojedes, Venezuel. Combined Assembly of Gp0051906, Gp0051904, Gp0051908
TGAATCATTCCCAACCCTGCCCTGGTTGCCCCTCTGGGTAAACTAACTTGAAAATTAAGAACAAATATTTGACTTCCCTCCCCCCCCCCCCATAATTTTACGCAGCCCTGTTTAGACTGTATGGTACTTAACAGGAGACCTTTGCCCTTCAGTTAAAAGCTGTGACCAGGAAATCCCACCTCCTCTTAATGAGCTTTTTTGTTCAGCTTACAGGGAGGGATTTGCACTCCACTCTTGCACTACAAATGCTTTGTCTGCTTGGCTTTTTTATTCAGCTGATGAATAAAAAAAGCAAACGCCAAACTCTACACATGTTTCAGTCTCCATTAAGACAACAAAGAGCTCTAAATGCATGTCCTAGCAACGGCAACAATTTTTTTAAAAGAGCAAGAAGAAAGAAAACATGGTCATTTAAGCTGAGGTACTTTCCATAGCTATTCCTTAATGCTCTTGTCAAAAAAAGCTATAGACTTTTGACTATCAAAATACATAGCTCTTGGTGAAAGGACAGATCACATTTTTGGAATCAATATTATGCTCTTTCTACTGTGAAACAATCATACAAGCAGCCCAAGCAGTGGCCTTGGTCAAATTTTTTACTTGCTTGTCTTTTGCCCACATGCTGAGACCTCTTGTACTCCAGTGGCCTTGAAGGTCTTTTTCCCTTCTTGTTTTTTTTTTTTCCTGTGTGCCTCAGAGAGCTCTTGTCTTTCTCTAATCTCTTTTTCTTTCCTTCTAATCACTACGTACACTTAATAACGATAGACTGCAGACACCAGCATCAAATTATGAACGGACAGAAACGCGGATTATTAAATGCAGTCATAACAAGTGACGATCCTGCAGGAACCTCAAGATATTTGAAGTAGATGGAACAAAACTTATCCCAGTGGGGAGCGACAGAGAAAGCTTTGCTTTCCAGAGAGCAAGACTAAACCCTATGCATGCCTCTCTGTGCACAGAAGTCAAGCGGGAATGATTCTCCAGCCCATTACACAGTCACGTGCTGTCTGTACGTTGGTGACTCGCTAGGCTGGTTAAAACGAATCTGGCAGCATGGACAGGGAGACTCAGTTATCAGAGAGAGTATAATAGAGTATATTAAGCAAAACTCTGCTGTGGGAGAAGGATAATAGACCTTTTTTGGATGCTGGGCCTTGTTCTGGCTGTGCAGAAGTTGACAGAGAAATCAGACATTTGGAAAATCCCTCATTCCAATAATTCCCAAGCCCTTTTGGGCTAGTTAGCAACTGTCAACCCTCACTGCCTCTTACGGGCAACCAAGCATCCATAGCATTTACCTTCCTACATGAAAACCCCAGCAAATCAGTGCTAGGTATGTTATTGGCAGATCCCCTGGCATCACTGCTCAGACCTTAAGTGGGTGGGGTCCCAAAGGAAGCCTTGACCTACGCCAGTGTATCTGGGATGCATGCAGCAGCCGGTGTGATCATCACAGCTCAGAAAAAGTGCACGTGGATGTGGTATGGTAGCATTAGGTGAGATCGATCCAATAAGCCTTGGTTCATGCTTAAATGTGATGAACTAAACTGCAAAAACAGGAAACTGCTTTAGAAAATTACAAGACAGCATTGACTTTTCATCTCACTACAGATGCCAGATGTGCCTGTACAACAAATGTTAGCTACTCTGCAAAAGGGCTTGTCTATATGTTTTAGATACCAACAGTTCTTTTCCCAGATGTGTTCTCCTAAAATTATTTCAGATTCAAAATTAGTTTTTCTTCTTGCATTCCCTGCACTGCCAAGCCAGATCTTCAAATTGGAGTCTAACGTAACTCACCTGACATCAAAATAAATATTATCAGAGGATATTAGAATGCTCTACATCAGCAACTTCATATAAAAAGAAAATCAAGAAACTGTTTCTCCACTATGGCTAGAAAAACCTGGATGAAAACCTACCATTTATTCTAACAAGAATCTGGCTGCAGGTGTTATTTCAGGGTCCTGAACAGTATTTGCTCTGTGTATGTGATCAGAGCTGCTGAAAAAGGAAATCTTCAGTGAGGATGGGTGAAAGAAGGAAATAAATATTTCAGTGGTAAAGGTTTCCCTCCACCACCTTCTGGGTTGCTTTTTAACTGGTGGCTGCTTGCAGCTGCCAAAACCTTTGAACTTCTCATGGGAGAAGATGACCATTTCAGCAGGACTGTTGGGGGATGTCACGATTACGCTTTGCATGTCCCTGCACTATCAGTCCCTGGAGACTCTCCCTGTCACCCTCAGGCTGCAGAAAACCATTGACCTCAGGCTAAACAAAAAAAAAAAAAAAAGACCGAGAGTCTCAGTGCTACACATTGACATGTCTACCTTTTACTCCCTGAAATCAGGAGCTGGAGTCAAGCGCCTAGGCTCACACACAGCGCCCTGGAGAACTGGGATCCAAACCCTGTGCTACGCAGGCAGCTGCTTAAGAAAAGCTGGAGGTTGCTTTGCCATATGCGTTTTGCTTTTAGTTGGTTGGTCTGGACCTCTTCAGTTCAGGCTTCATGTCCCCAACCATCATCTCAAGATGGGGAGCTACAGTAGTGCCTTCAAATCTTGTCAAAAATGAGCAAGAGAGACTGCTCCCTTGCTTTCCCACAACTATGAGAGAACTCACCCAGAACCCTGTACTGGGTTTGGTTGTCTTTTCTGCTACTGGGCAGAAAATAATGCGTCTCTTATTGAAGGAGAGTTTGACTTAAAAGAAGAAGGATTTACAATTCACATTGTAATCGGACCTACATCTCCCCTGCCAAATGCTCCAGACATCAGGATTAGCTTTATACCGCTCACAGTTTACTACCTCGTGAATCTTTCATACTGTATGGACAGTGCTAAATCTTGCCAATAAAGGATGGATGTTGCTCCCCACCCGAGAGCATCCTACAGTTTCATCAGAGAGTCCTATCGCCAGGTGTAGTGCATGAAAGGGGAGGCAATCAACCCCTTACCTCTGTTTCAAAAGAAAATGCAGACTGCCATTGCATTTCTTCCAGAATCCCAATCATGGATACCTGGGAAATGTCAGTCTCTATTTCTGTATTTTGGTTGTACATCGCTAGAAGATATGCAGACACTAAGCTGCTTGGCACCTTCTAAGATCACAGAGCTTTGCACATGCATGGGGGCAGAATCTCAACTGCCCCAAGAAACTGAGGCTCCAAGCCTACTTCAGCTGCCTTCAGGATGAGAGGTTTTCAACAATTTTGACCCCAAGTACATTTTACCATAGTCTTCCCTACCTAACCACCCCCCAGAGGAGAAGCATTTATGGGCCACAGTGGTTTCAAGCCAAATATTCCAGGCATCTGAACAGCAATTAATTTATCATTTCCTGTGGTTGCAGATCATGAGTTTCTGCACTCATTGGTGGTGGTGTGGAGAAGCATGGGCAGGAAAGTGAGTGAAAAGTGAGTGATAACCCAGAGGCTGCTCAGTGTTGCCTGGCCAAAGATCTGACAGCAGTCAAGCACTTTTACAGATATGAGTCTACAAGATGAAGCTCCACTAGGCCTTGCAAAATGTTTTCGGTACCCCTCAATTAGAAGAACTTTCTCACAAACCTACTTATATAAAACCACCAGCGTCCGCATCTCTGGCAGAAAGTTTTGTAATGAATTTTTTTTTTTAATATATTTTCAGCTGTAAACAGCAGAAAACCCCCTTCAGGCACTTCACTAGACCTTTTATCCATACGCAGGAAAAAGAATTGATTGATTTTGAAGTTAAACGTTGGCATCTGCTGTTATTCAAAACCAGGACCTTGGATACACTCATCCGCCATGCTTTCAGCTCAGCCACCAGTGTGCTGCAAATGAAGACAAGCTGTTGTCAAATGAGAAATGCAAAATAGTCAATCTGTTTGTCTGTTTAATGTAACTGGGAACATAAGCTGCTAAAAATGCTACCATTCTGCACTGTCAGATGGGAGACACTCTCCAACAAACGAAAGCCTAATGACCCATTTTACTCAGGCGCTCTGGAGTTCCTCCTAATGGTATTTTCCATATGCACTTCAACATGCTTTTAACTGAAACTGCAAATGGTACTATTTTCTATCTAACACAAGCGTGTAATCTGTGTAGCTTTTTTTTTTCCCTCTGGCACCATGAAGGAATGCTGATGTTCAAGGCGTCTTGAAACAGTGAGCATATTGCTCAAGCATCTGATGCTCATCTTCTCTTTACACCTGTCATTGTAGTGTATTAAAGGAAAAAAATCAAGTCATTAACCATGATAGATATGTTTTTAATAAGAAAGTGTTGCGCCTCACCAGGCAGATAAATAGCAAGTCTTAAGATATCTTCAGAGCCCGAGCATACAATTACAGAATAAAGTTAAATATGCTGGGGACTCTTCAAAGACTGCTATAACTTGTAAAGATTAGGTCTCTATCAATTACCCAAGCTGCACTTCTTCAAGAATTTTCTAGCATTAAAATTGCTAATTTGACTTTTCCTCTGAAAGTTCCCCATTCCCCACAGATAATTATGTGTGAAATGTTGCCTAAACAAAACAGTGATTTGGCGAAGAAAACAAGTGTGCTCCATTTTCAAGTCAAAAACCAGTGGAAAATAATGCTAGTATTGCCAGAGCAGGGCAAGAAGAAAATCTGCAGATCTTGGCCATTTTATTAAATATTCTTGGGGTCTGTATAGTAGAAATATTATGCGTCTGATTTAAAAACCCACAGAACTATGGGATTTTTTTCAAAAAGCTACAGCATTTAGTGTCTCTTCAGAGGCAGCATAATACCAGCCAGCCAATGCTGGTTTTGCTATCTCCTTAGAAAACACGGCAGCCCCACAGTCTGTTGGCATACTCGCAGGATGTGCTCCTTTAAGCCATTATAATCTTAGACCCAGCTTTATCTCCACCCCTGCTGCTATCACACTGATATTTTTGTTAATTATTGACACAAGAAATGCTCAGTCATAAACTGCAGATCTCTGGAAATACTCTGCTGCACCGAGCCGAGTGACGGTGCCGTGAGGGTGCTTGCTCCCTTCCTGGCTCCCTTGCCCTTGGGGTGCTGCCAGCATCGATTAGCAAACACCAAAAAAGCACTGAATGTCTTCAGGCAATCTCTTTCCCTCCTGCAGAAGATAAGGTCCCACTCATCCAGCCTCTGTACCCCCCAAAATACATGCCATTATTTTTTGCCTGTAAGGTTTGCAGCCTAAAGTCCTGCTGGTGGGGCCAAAGGGTGCAAAGCGAAGGGACCACAGCGTCCCCGGGGAAGGACTGGCCAGGGATGCTGCTGCAGGTGAAGCCTGTCCTCTGACCACTATGGATGGGCCCACTGCATTGTCAGCACCAGCTTCGTCGGGTGCCACTCGGCTGCACTGCACACTGAATTCAGTGCTACTTAACCTTTTGGAGAAGTGTTAAAAAACATAAAGGAGATAATTATAGCTTAAAATAGTGGGGACTAGCAGTCTGCAACGACGTGTCAATGCTTGGGATTTGTGTGCTCAGGAAAGAAAGAGAGAGAGAAAGAGCAGAGAAGGAGCAGGTGCAAAAGTGAAAGACAGAGGAAGAGAGTGTTTAAGGCAGGGGGTTAATACAGCGGCCACTCATCTCCAGGATTATAGAGAAATTTAATATGATCTTGGAATTATCCACTCAGTAACCAAGTAGGTATTAGTACATCCAAAAAAAATGGGTTTGCTTTATTGTAAAGAGTCTGGTACCTGAGAGAGAGATTTCAGCCTAGGAGGGAAAAAATCCATTCCTCTTTGCTTGCTACATACCTCCCTCCTGCATAAACAAACCCCCAAAACCCAATATAAAACCAAAACCAGGCCTTTCCATCACAGATCAAAAGTCAGGCAAGTAGCGTTGCATTGCAGCTGCCTGAATTATACTTGGGCTCTGAATAATAAATAGGGAATTTCTCGAACCACAGGCTCATTAATGAGCACTAATTCAGAACCGATGGCACAATGTTCAGTAATTTAAGCAATGTAGACAATGAAGGTTCTCAACTCTGGTACAAAGAGTGACCTACAGAATCTTGCGGAATGAGTAATTACAGCTAATATCCATTTCAGCTTCTATTAGAACATCCAATAAAACAAGGTCATGACAACAGGCAAGGATCACATCCCGGCAAGCATCGCAGTGGGGAGAGATGGAGTCACCCTGGAGCAGGTGGATGGTTCCTATTAGTTGGGCTCCTCAATGAATAAGGACGCTGACAGCTCCCCAGAGGACCGCGGGCGGTGGGGCGGTGGCGGCACAGGCGGCTCACGGAATATGGGGATGATTTTCAAAAGCACAAAGGTTAGGCTGAGATGGGGCTTGTTTTCACCCATAACTAACAAAGGCTCGGAGGACAGACCATGCGCTACTGGCATTCCTTTTTTTTTTAGCCTTTCATATAGTTTGGTATTAACACATAGAGGGAATGATTCAGTGATTTAATAACTGAGGACGGACCTACGATGAGTTGTAACAAAGGAAAAAGTTAATAGATTGGAAAGGGACAGCAACGGGTGCCTGCAGTGTGAAAAATAGTTGAGTGAGCAGCAGCAGAGCAGAATGAACTGCCTGGAGAGTTTTCTACTTTGTACAGGCGAGCCTTATTAATTCCTAAGAGAGGATAGAGAATATGGTCAAGAGAGGAAATAAAGAAATGATCTGCAAATTTTTTGGTGCAGTAAGTAGGTGGCTGGCTGTTGAAAACAGTTTCTGGCAATACTCAGAAGACCTCCTGGTGCTTTTAAAAAATGAAGGAAGATTCATTTTCTTCCCCCTAAATGAGCTAAAATTTCACTCTAAGATGCAGGCAGTTTTTCAGCAATACCATTTGCCTTTTAAAAAAATCTTTCAGACAACACAGGGCTATTCAAAGTGATCCCCTCCCAAAACAATTCATAGGCTGGAAATTACTTATCGCAACCATCCTGGCAATACTGAGAAGCCCAGAGGGGGTTGCAACCAGAGCTAATTGCCTAACAAATACAATTCACAACAAATAGTTTGACGAACTCATAAAAAATCAACTCTGCTGGCTAAACCTTTGGCCCTCATGAGAATTCACTGTGTAGCTAGAGTGATGCAGTATGGATGTGCTGTGAGCTCTGCTCCAAGACAAGTGTTTCCTCCACTCTGGGGAATGGTCTGGTGGGCAAAGGCTGATCCAGAAACAGCAGGGCTCAGCCTCCACTGATCAATGTGGCTTCAAACAGCCAGAAAATGGTCAACATGGCTCTCACCCACAGTTGTGGCTCTTGAAGTTATGAGATAGAAAGGCAGGTATCACTGTGGCCAGCTTTGGGTGCTTGTGTCTACCCCTTCCCTTTGAGTTTGTGTATGTCCTGCTCTGTGTGTGGGTTTGGACCTACAGTGAGGTCCCATGGAGGGGGCCAGGACATGGGTTGGACTGCCAGGTATGAAATGCCTTGGAGACATGCAGAGCTTGTCTCAGCCCCCACAGGGACTTCAAAGCCTGTGACAAAATGGGAGAAAAGGGTGTTTTTCCCCCAAGAATTAGGAGTCATGAATCCCTTGAGTGGACATGAGAAAGTACATATTTTTTTCATGAAAACCACAAGAAAAGAGAGCCTTTCTTTCTTTTACACTGTACCTATCATGTTTTGCTAAGGGTGCTCCTCTGACAGGTTTGGACAAAACGCTCAATCTCCCTAGGGCCTTGATTAAACATTGGATTTTGGCAGCTAAGTAGGCGCTTTGGTGCGTAAGACCCTGTGGAAGGGGCTGAACCCAAGCACTGCTTGCACTATGTAAACCCCAGCATCAAAATCCACTTAAAGGATGTATTCCCACATACCTACTCGTGTCCCATGTGCCCCGCACACCAGTCTTCATCTAAACATCCTTTCATCTCCAGTTGTGAAACAGTTGCCCTGACTCGCTGGTGGGTCCAGCAAGGGAAAAACCCTCAGTCACTGAACCACCTGGAAAACCCCTTCTCTCCAGACGTTTCTCCTTAGGTGAGAAATCCGCTTCCAGGAAAGCTGCTGGAGGACATGGCACATGAGCAAATGATTAGGACTTTTGCAGGAGGAGAAAACCATTTTTAAAAGGGCAGGAAGCAGGAGAAGCAGGGGAACCAGGGCAGGACCAGGACCACGGGCTGCCGTGCTGTGCCATCCCACCACTGGCACACAGCTACGTTCTTGCGTTGAATTCTGCTGACTTTCGTAACATTAATTAAAGTAGGGTTTCCAGGATTGGTCCCAGGGTTGCTGGTTCATTCAAATTAATGCCAACAATTTGTATTACCTTCAGCTATATTAACTACCATACTGGCTTGAGGATTTTTTCCTGCATCACTTGAGAGAAGTACCTTTAAAGCTGTGCTTTTTTTTTTGCCTTTTTTTTGTATACTATCTAGTAAAGACTTCTGCTTTCTGTTAAAATGTGCTGATAGACATTTCTTTTCCGTTTAAGGGCCTTGGCAAATACTTTAACATTTACAGTTCAAATGGTTGTTTAGTAAGTAAACCTTTTCTCCTCCAGATTTTGGTAAAATACTACATAGTTAAAATATTTTATTTGGATTCATACCTCATTTCAAAGTGTTGCTCATAATACCTGACAGGAGCTGAACTTTAGTTAGCTATTTCTCCTTTTTTTTTCTTCTTTTTGAAGGAAAACAAGAACTCGAACATAGATTCTGACACATTAAGCATGACTACCAGGAAATTAAAACAAATGCTGGTACAATTCACAGGAGGAAAAGAACTTAAAGTTTGTTTATAAATTTGTTCCCAGCTCCAAATGCATGTCATACATTAATAGGTCACCAACATACTGTATTTAGCTGGCAGCAAGTAATTTTCTGTGAAGATAAGAGACAGAATACAGCCGGAGTAGCAAATTGGCTGAAAGCGAAACATTTTGAGTGCTTTGTAAAATTCATACCAGACAACTTCAAGCTCCAGCAAAATGGAAAATCCTTTCTGTCTCTGTACTTAACTCCAAGGATTTAGAAAACTGACTAATAATGCAAATACCCAGAGGTCAGTAGCCTGGTGCCATAGCTGGAATGCACACCCAGCTTACAGGAGCTTCATCACAACGCGTACCCGGACAGCTGGGGAACGTGGGGCTACGGACCGGGATGCTCTGAACACCATCAGTGCCGACACACTCAAATCAGGAAAATTTGTTTCAGAGCAATCAGAATCATGACCTCATAGCCTCATTTGGGCTGGCTTCTGCCAGCCTCATGCAGATGAGACCAATCTTTTTGTTAAAAGGTTACGAAACACCCTGCAGTTCCAACTCCAAAGCTCTGTCTACTAACTCAGAAAATCACATATTCAGCTGGGTGGGAAGTGACAGGGTGTGGATCAGGCCACAGCAGCCATGGTGTGAAGTTTGACACTTGCATTTTGAGAGAGATTTTCTTCAAGATTCAGATAATTAATCACCTTAATTTAAACACATAGGGAAATTTTAATACTCCCCTCTACAAACATGTCCAAATGCAGTGCAGACCCAGGGAAAAATAATGTTTGCAGACTATCAAGATCTGGTGTTAGAATTAAATGCATTTCTCTAGTTTCTGGTCTAGACCTGCATTTTTCAACCTGTAGGGTGCAAGTCACCTGGGGGTGGTGTGAACAGCACAAGGCACAGAGCAATCTTCGGCCCTGGGAGCTCCTTCCCAAGGTGATGCTGGAAGGAATTATTGAGGAATTTAAGCAAGACATGGCCTAGGGAGCCATTAGCTTGGCTCTGAAGTAAAAAAGCCTGAACCAGTCTACATGCAGCCCAAATAACAGCCTCTTTTCAAGTCTGGCGGAGGACAGCAGGAAAGAACGGCTCCAGGGTTTGGCAGGTGGAGGAGGGTATCACCAGACCCACTTGCTCTGGGGCTTCACTATCAGCCTTTTGCTTTCCACAGTGTTAAAACCCATCATTTAATATATGTATATATATCTATATATGTACTCTTGCTGTAAAATTCTTTCAGGGATGGGACGAGGCAATATTATCTTTGAGAAAATGCAGATCCTAACATAGTCTCCCAAAAGGAAAATTACTGACTTGAGCAACTCCTGGTAGTTATCCAAATAGCCTTGTCAAATTATTTAAATACCGCACTGTGATATTATTGAAGTTGGTACCAAGTTACTCTTGGCAGAAACAAGTGTTCACTGGAAGGTGCTGAGTAGAGGAGCTCTGTACTGCTCCAGCTCTCTGTGTCAGCAGCACGGCTGGCTGCTGCGAGGCATTTTAACCAGGGAGCTCAGCAAAATGCCCTCCAAAGGGGTTACCTTTCCTAAGGGGCTCAGGGGGGGTTGCTTTTACCTCTCAGAGGCTGGTTACTTATCTGCTGTTACACTGGAGCAATGCTAGGTTTGTGGGGGAGTGGGTGGGACGGAAACATCGTATAGCTGCATTCAGCACAAAATCCACCCACTAAAGAAGAGGTCTCTCTTCTGTCTTAAAAAAAATTCAGTATGTAAATCTCCAGAGAAGAAAATGGAATTTACCTGCTCTGTATTAAAAGGAAGGGGGAAAAAAAAGGACTTAGGCTTATGCATTTTTCATTATTCGGGACCCACTCTACCAATGTATGCATAATGCTTTCATCTCTGCTGTAATTTCAGTTGGAAAGTTGTTTAAAATGCAAGCGTCTAGTGGGGAATCAGACATGCTGTTTCGGAAAGAAGTTCAGAGCTAGGGACACACCAACTCTGACTGTCTGTCCAGCCACAGTGTTAGGAGGAGGAAGGACAGCGGTGGAGGAAGCAAGGGACAGGCTGCTTCTCTTGGACTTTGAAATTCAGCTCTCAGCTCAGGAAGATCACAGGTTTCTTGTATGGCGTGGGGATGTCCAACTCACACAGGCCCCTCAGCCTCCCCAACCCCACAGGAGGTGGGGGGAGTTGGGGGACTCCAGGGGTTACACCCTGAGCTTCTGCTGCCGCAGCGTTACCAAGCAAAACGCTGTAACAGCCTCCCTGTTCTGCAAAGAGGGCGAGAGACCCTGACAACAGCCTCCTCCTGTGTTAGTGTGCGCGGAGGTGCGAGATTGGGCTCTGCGAGCTCGGTCGGGCAGCTGTAGCTAGGATCTGCTAGATCATTTAGCCCCCACATCCTTTAAGAAAACTTCCACCCCCTCAAATATATTTTCAAAGGTCTTGTCCACTTTGGCTGTAAATGTCTCAAGTGACGGTTTTTCCATCACTTCCCTTGGGAAACGGTACCTTCCTCGAACAGCCCTTGGTAACAGACCTTCTCCTGCTACTCAGCCAACATTTGCTTTGGCACAGGCTCATCCCATTACTCTTAGTTATATCTTCACGTACCACACTGACATGCTCAATATCATCGAAAAATTTTTGAGAGTATGAATTTATATTACCAATACAAGCAAAAGGAAGTAAACAGAAGATAAATTTTTCTGTGGATATTGCTTTCTGCAGAGAAGTCTACGCAGAATAAAGCCACGCTCAAGGAAGGAATTAGTAAACATGACAATGAAACAAAATGACGACTTTGGCACTTTCCAGTTAAACTGGGATGACAAGATTGCCACTTTTCTTCTGGCCACATTTACCCTTAGGGTAATTATTTTAGTGTTGCTATGCAATAGATTTCACTTCAGGCTCCTGGAAAATGACTATGGCACAAATTCTCTGCCAGACCAAATGGCTACATAAGCATTGACTTCTGTATTTTCCAGCTAAAAATTTTCCTCTGCATGTCTATCCAAGGCTGCCTACTAGGTTACAGAAGACAGCACCTCTGCTCATGTTGGAGCAGCATACCAGCTCCAGAACTCCATCTTGTCATGCAAATTGATTATTTCCACCCTTCAAAGGTCCACAAGTCTGAAATCCATATTACACGTTTCAGTACAATTTTACTGAAAGGGTCCAAATCTCTCTGCCAGAAAACTCTTTTTCTTTCTCCAGAAGCTCATAGAGAACATGCCTAGATTGTGCTTTAGTGAGGTGAATGCAGAGATAGACTTAAATTAATACGTCTAGGAATAAATTCTTTCTAGAGTGTCTTGAGCCAGCATCACATGAATAGATTACCATGAAGCACTATGGGAAGCAATAACTCATCTGAAAATCATAGTTTACAACAGGAAAAAAATCTATAAAAGCTGAGGATAACATCCAGCCTCTTACTGTCAGTGGTGACAAGCGCTTTGCAGTCTGCAAAGTACCACAGAAGCATTGTGGGCCGCTGTGTCTTCACAAGATCCTGGTTTATTTTATTTGGCTGGCAGCAGTGACAACTTACAGCCCCTCACCAGCCAGCAAACACTCTCTAACAGGCTGATAAGGCCAGGAATATCCGTAAATATTCCCCACATAGAAGAAACCAGCTCTACTTTCAGCATGGGGAATGGAAAGTAATTCTGTAGTTTCGTTTACAACTGTGAAAAGCAACTTTCCCTGCTCGGGTCTCATCGAAGGCTTGGGCAGACCCCAGGAGGTGTGAGCGGTACCACCTCCAAATTCACAGGGTGACACTGCACCCGCTGTGCGCCCACTTTTGGAATAGAGACAGCGGCTCTTCTACAGCTTTTTTGGCTTTGATGGCAAACAGCAGGGTTGGTGCCACCCCCACTTCTCTTCTAAATGTTTTCCAAGCTCTGTTAAACCAGTTCAGACATTTCAATCACAGTCAAGAAACTTTTCAGGTTGTGTTATAGGTAAAATAAAACCACCTAGGGTTCACCTCTACTGCTCCAATAGCATTGAAAATTAAGAAGTCTTTGCATGACTTTTGTCACTAAATAACACACAGAATTTTCTTCTAATTTGACACAACAAACCAAAGAGCTAAATGCCTCATGGTGAGAGAAATGATAATTCTCTGCTGACCAAAGGAGAAATGTACACTTGCAGCCTACCTGGTACCTTAAATTTTCCTACTCAAAACCACATAGCTGAGACCACAGAGGGAATCTTGGTTTGTTCGTCAGCCTAGAGGTTTTATGTTTAGCATTCTGTGCTCTCATCTCACTATACATCTGTACAAGTCTATTTAAACTCTAGAATAAAAAAATAATACCCTTTTTTTAGGTTTGCACCTTGATCACTCCTCATTCCTTTCTTCTACATCATCCTCTCCCTTTTTTCCTAATTTGCCTATGTCTGTGAAACTTGAAAAGTGCCTTTTGCATTTGCCCCCCGTATAGTGACAAGGCTCAGCAAACATGAGTAGTGCCTTGGGAGCTGCGAGGCATCATCCTATACTCCAAAGGTCATTATAGCAGCGATACTGATGTTCTTAACACCTTACCTGGAAAGTCCAATGCAAGATCCTCATTAACTAATGTACAAAAGCCTACATGATAACAGTCAGCTCTGTGGCGTGAATGGCCAGGGTGGGCATTTCCAAAACAGAAAGCCAGCAAAGACAAAAGCACAGCCTCCTACACACAGCGATTTCAAACTCCACAGAGTGTAGAGGGATAGGAAAGTGATCGTGTGGTTAGTGTGGTTAGCATGTGGTTGCCCTCGGTCAGAGTGACATGGGGGAGAAGTACGGCGCATCTGCAGCACCTTCTCCCCGTGCAGCAGTGGTCATGCTTCACCGAAGCATGGGAAGGGACAGGGCACTTGTTCCCCAGCTCTGTAGGGCAACTGAACGTGCCATCAGGAAGAGACATGACAATATGTATAAATACACGTTAGCCATCTCCAACGTGGCCAGCTTTGCTAGCCGTCATGGAAAGGCATCGGCAACATGGCCTTCAGCAAGGGCTAAACGAGATCTCTGGAGACCCTGGGTACATGCTTCTGTTGTCAGCCTAGGATGAAGCTCATTTCACTGCACCCTAAATATGATTGTGACTTCAGCAACAAGACCAAAGCAATCTTGAGTACATCTCCAGGTGGCTGTCGATACGTGTCCTGCTCGCAGCACAGACAGGCACACAGAAAGAGGCCTTATCTGGTCTCATTCTGTCATCCCAAATCTGACCCTCTCTTAGCAGCCATAACTGACAAAACTAAACCTGACTTAGGTACCTGCATTCAGAGCTCAGTTTGACACCTCAGTCCCTCTGAGATACTGAGCTCAAGTATTTGGAAATGAGCCTAGGAAAATCATCTGCTTTCTCCTGCATGCCTACCTAGTAAAAGAGACAAAATTCATGTTGAAAACAAAGCTATGAAAAAAAAAAATCCCCCAAATCAAAAAACAGACCTTTCCTGCAGACTGGACTTAATCAGCAGGACATTTTGCACTTCTGCACACAAGGCCCAGCTTGTGAAGATGTCTAGAAGGTGTTTAGAGCTGCAAAAGTGATTTAGTCTGCTAAGACTTCTGCAGTGGTTTTGGAAAGACATCTGTGCATCCATCTGCATTTTAAATACTCTGACACTTTGAGAAATCTGTCCATAGGTCCTGTTGCTGCTGAACTTGTTAAAGCAGTTAGTGGCACTTCCTATATCTAAATACAAAATCCTAATATTTTCTATACAACCCAGTACTACAGTAGTCTGGAAATTACTCGAGGTGATTCTAGGGAAGATATAATGCCATATGTTGCTGTATTAAATGTCCATGCTCTGTCATAGGAAATATTTTCATACATTACTTTTACAGAGTTTCTGCAGCACTTTAACTAATTTTCCCTACTCAGCAAAAATAAATTCCAAACAATACAATGCCAAGTTGCAACCATAATCTTACATAACTTCAATCTGAAGCACTTGTTCCACTATAAGAGTTTCCTATTTTGTTTGTACAGCCCCATTTAAGGTCATAGGATTTGTTTTAATATCACATAAAGAACCAAGCAACTGTTTTCTCAGCTACGGCAACAAGAAGTACGAAGAAGGTACATATGTCCAAAAAGATAACAGCTGACTATTAAACCTGTCCCAGAAATTAGTTGTGAAATGAAGTGGAATATGTGAATGGTTATGAAAAACTACTAAATTAATTTACATGGGTAAAATAAACAGTACATGAGAGACAACTGCCACAGCAGAGTTATTCTCCTTATTCAAAATAAATGGGATTGGATATGCACACGCATGTGTGCATTTACGGGTATTTATGCGAAAGAGATTCATTCAAATGTTTAATGAAATCGCCATGGTTGTATCAGGTTACAAGCAGTGGTTTGCAAGTCTAACCCTGCTCATGTTAAAGGCAATGGAAATAAGAACTGTTGACTAATTATCACTCCGTAAGTGCTCCACAATATCCATGTTGAATTCTAACAAATTACTAGAACCTCAGGGAAAGAAACAATGCTAATTAAGATGAACTTTAGGTGTAGGACCTAATTAATATGATCTTTACATGAAACTTGTTCCAAATGAAGCAACTTTAAAAGTTATATGAATAAATGCCTCAGGCTGTATAGCACTAAATAAGTCAAAAAATAAACAAACACTTTCCTTAAAATCAGCAAGTAACAAATCAAGATATTAACATAGGTGTTCTGTGACTGCAAGACTTCGCTTTGGCAAAGATTTTGATTTGCTTTAACTCTGAACACTACTGTTGGTGAAATGATAGATGCTAGGGATTGTTTTATTTCTAAACAGCATCACACAGAGACGCTGGGGGGAAAACAAAAGCATAGCAAGAATACACAAGTGACTCTTTTTTGGGGGGAAATATTGATCTCAAGATCTTGTAAAAGATGATGTGTCAGTCTATTAAAACAAGAACTGTGTCTTTAGGTAACTTAAAAGAGTTTTTTTCCTGTTTCAAGGCAGGTAGCTAGATTCCCAAGCAGGAGAAATTTGTGTACCAAGTCAATCAAAGAAGGCGCAATGGTGCATGAGTTGGTGCAACTCCTGTTTGGGCATCCAGGTATATGTACACGTCTCTATGACTCAGGTACATGGGGACTGAAAGCAGTCTACATAGTAATATTTTGGAAACTGAGGAATAAAAAGGAAACAAGTCTCAACCTACTATTTCTGTTCTCCTTGAATACAACCCTTTGTACCTGGCTGTTTGCAAAGAGCTCGCTTGCCCAAGGCTACGTAAAAAACATCAGCCCCTGGCAGTCCCGTGGGGCAGAACTGTTAGCCTGTGGGTGAAGAGGCTCTGGGCACATCTGCCTTCACCCAGCCAGGTAGTGCTGGCTCAGCGGGATTCCACTCCATCAGCCAGCCCGAGGGAAGTGAGCTCACAAATCAGGAGAAGATCAAGTTCTCTTTGACACCGACAGGGACACTGGAAAAGGGACCTTCCTAGTTTCTGGGGACAAAGAGTTACTCTAGAAAGGTTGTTCATTGTTATCTATAAGGGTTAGTTTCCTTACAAAACCAGACAAACTCTTATTTCCTAAAGTCCTGCTGCATTCCTCACCTGGGGCTAAAGGCTGAGCCTGCTGTGAAGCCCAGAGCAGAGCTCTGGACATCTCCTGTAGCACCTACACAACAGATAGACCTAATCCCCTGGCTGGAGTCCAGAATCTTGGGGTTTAGTAAGGTGACCCTCTGGTCTTTGCTCCAGCAGAGCTTTTGGGAGATTCTTCCATACAGGAATTTTTTTTCTGAATGAAACTAAGCTGACTGAGTACTGACTTGTCCAAATTATAACAAAGACGACATCAATGAGGGAAAAAAAACATATTAGCCTATGGGAAAACAAAATAACTTACAATTACTCTGTTCTGAGCAGATGTAATAAAAATATCAGATGCAATACATGGACCTACATTAGCATTTTGGCTTTGTTTGCTAAACTGGAATTCCTCACATGCTGACCTCTTGCCCTCCTCCTACTTCTGTTTTTCTCTCACTGCTCCATGAGAAAAAAGGGTGAGAGGAGAGAGACACAGAGAGAGAATAAAAAAAAGGGGGGGGGAAGAGAAAGCATGAGAAAATAATAAAAACAGTGAAAGAAAGAGAATGAATGGAAAAAGAAAGAGTGAAAGAGAGAGCAACAGAACAAAAGCAAGCAAGAGCGAGAAGGAGAAAGAAAGAAGAGGGAGTAATCAATGCACTGCCAGTCTTTTTTTTAGGGCTTGTGAAAGTTATGGGGCCCTACGCAGAGAAGGCATTACATTTTTTGATCTGCAGCCAGATTCTTAATGAAATAGGAGGGCAGCAGGGAGGCTAATGTGATTCAGCATCTGAAAGTGAGCAGTTGCATCAATAATCTTTAGCACTGGCACTTGTGCTAAGACAAAACATAACAGAGTTTAGAAGACAAGTTGTCAGTGTGATTTGGGGGCCTTTCAGTTATTCAATATAACTCCATTAGGTTTTGGAAGCGTAAACAGGTAGCAGGGTTTTGTGCAAGTAATACTCTTAAACCAGTATGTAATTAAAATTGAGCTCTTTGGAGAATAATTCTGCTATATATTACTAGAGGTGACCTTTATGTTATCATTCTCTAGTGAATACTACTATTTGTTTGAGCTTTACCCAGTTTCAGTCTAACAAACATAACTACGAAGTAATGGACTGAAGAACTGCACAGTGCAAACTTGAGCTTGGGCTGTCTTTAACTGTGCTCTGTGTTAAGTTCTCGCTTCTCAGCTAAAGCAGCTTTAGAAGAAGAGTGCACTGGCTTCCACTGCTGCCTAACTTCTGCTTTACTTCTCTGGGGCAGGGTTTTTTTTCATTTATTTATTTTTATTCAGAAGTTTTAATTTTTTTTTTAATATGCAAAACATTGGAAGAAACTAGGTTAAAAAAAATTTTTTTTCCTTCTCCCTTCAGCTAAAATAGTACATAAAGCTTAGACTAACCTTTAAGGCTAAGCTTTGCAAATCTGCCAGTGCATGGAATTTGGTGAGGATGAAATTCCCACCAATGAAGAGATCTCACTTCAAGTTAGTCTATGCATGACTTGATTCCCCCATAAATCTGTCACACAGAGCATGAGCTCACTGGAGTTGTATGTAGAGTAGGGCCTTGTCAGGGTCTGCTGCAGGAGAAAAACTCACTCTGAAGGCTCTGAACAATGGAGTACACTGAAAGAAGAGGTTTTAGCCTTCAAGAAGGTGCTCAGGAGCACAAACTGTTCAACCATGAACCAAATATCTTGGGTTTTCAAAAGTCTTTCACATCAGATACTGAGCTTAAATCCCCATGACTGCTGGTCACTGGGCAAAATGGGCTTTCCAACAAGAGCATCCTAAAAAACCTCCTCTGTTCTTACCGGGCATCTTCTCACTGGAGAAAACACCTCAGGTATGAAGAAGAGCTGGTCCCTTAGCAATGAGCTCCTAACACCGATCTACAGCAAGCACTTCCAACAGGCCAGTTCTTACGCAAGTAAAGTCTGAATGGTATAACTGTGTTTTTATTTTAGCTCTTCTCTTCAGGTGTCAGGATGTTTTCTTGCTCATAATGTAAACCACCTATATGTAAAAGTGACTCTATGGTTAAGACAAGAACTAATTTTGCTGAACTGATACAGAAAGACCTGGGAAAGTGAACAGCAATAACCACCAGCAAAAGCTGATTTTGCAATACTATTTTTCCCCAATTATCTTAAATACAGCATTTTGTTCACTGGTCTACATGCACTGTTCTTACACTGAGACAGCGTGAGGGAACGTGAATTACTTTACATCCCAAGTACGCAAATCCCCTCACTTCTATCCTTTGTGATCGCGGAGACTATTTTTTATGACTTTTTCCGTTTCTTGTCACTACTGTGGTTTGAATTGTCTCCTGGTCTCCTAACACAGAACTGTTGTCTGCTTCCTTCATTAATCTTCATAAATTTCAAGTAATACAATGGCCTGGCCTTCGCCCTCCAGGGCAGTGGCAATTCAAGAGGGCAAACATTTTGGGGAGTCAGTTCGAATGCCTAACCCGTGTCTTACTGCAGTGTGGTAGAGCCCAGGGTAGTGGTGGGAGGGCAGGGGATGCTTTAAGCCTCCTTCATGTCTTGTGTTTTTAAATTGTACTAATTTTTTCCAAGTACTTTTAAGTTCCCAGGAAGGTCTAAAGGATTTTCACTGTGTAAGGGAAAATGACACAAGGATTCATACATAATATCTGGATAGGGAATGGCATCGCCATTGGATGTCTACTATTTCATGCAACATCCCTGGACCTCCGGCCCTCTCAAGCTCCTGGCTGGGGGCATGAGGAAAACTCTGCAAAAAAGTTTCAGAGATCTCCAAACTTTGCACTTTGGGGCTTTTACCTCTTGGGGGGAAAGAAAAAAACAACACAGTGCACAACTTGGAACTACTGCAAAAATTATACAGCAATTAATAATCATTTACAAGGCAGCACAACATGTGCTAATAGGTATAAAGAGCAGTGTAAACAAGTATGGAAAACATCACATGCAGAGCAAAAATTTCCATGGTGTAGTGCTGAATGTTGCTAGACAAATAATTTTTTTCCCTATTTAATCCGTAAAAATATTCTCCTGTAAACAAAGACTGTATCAGTTAAGGTTTACAGTCTAAGACCTAAAGTGAAAAAAAATCAGATACTGTCCCCAGGTTTAGTGGATGCTTAGGGTCTGGCGTTGGGGGTCTCTTCCCTGGTCATTCTGCACCATTTCATTCCATCGGTGAGATGTGACAACAGTATAAGGAAAGCAAAGAGAATTGAGTTTAAGCTCATGGAAAGCGAAGTCTCTTTGGAGGGAGCCAAAGCGGTAATAAAAACTCTTCTAATGATTTGATCAGCAAAACGAACTAAAAGCAAAGTTTGGAATTAATGAGAGCTCTAGATCAAAACTGTGGATGATTTTCCTCTCATTAGTGGTTTTTATCATCAGATGTTAGCATTGTTTGAATGAAATTCATTCAAAGACTGCAAATAAAAGCAGTATTTGGTTAAAGAAACTGTGATTTGGGTCTATTAACAAACAGAACATCTTGCTAAATAATTCCTTTATGCACTATTCAGTAATGATGTAAAGCTGGTGCCTTTCTGCTGCCTCAGTGAAACAGCCTTCAGAAAGATCATTAAACCGCCTTTTTGTGAGACAAGCTAAAGAGAACGACCAAAACGTCTGTTATAAGTTTATATTTGTATTCAACCCAATTAGGCCTTAGGATACAGATGAAAGCAAAGCGCACTTTCCTTCCAGGCCGTTTCAAACAGCTAACTTTCTAAAGAAGCACTTCTGAAAACTGCTTCAGATGGAGACTGCGACTTTCCAAGAAGCATTGCATCACCGCGGCCCAGATCCGACTGACGGGTGGGAGGGGGAGAGGCTCGTAAATATATCTAACAGCTGATCCGCGTGGATCCCGGCCAGAGCTGCCGCTGGAGACATGCAGCTCATTGTGGAAGGAATTTCGGTACAAACGAAGCCACCGCAAATAACAACAAACCCTCCTCCTCTTCTCCCCTTTCCGCTGCTCGGGAATCCTCCTCACTGTCTTTATTTTTTCACTTTCCAGCGGGGCCCCACATTGAAGCCCTTGCCAGCTGGCTGCAGCGAGACAAAGCCGCTCTCCGAAACTGCGTCGCTGCCGCTCCGCAGGGCTTTCTCCTGGTGACGGATGCCTTGCAGGCACGGTCAGCAGCACCCAGGCCGCCCGGCCATCCTACTGGATTCCCAAGGAGGTTCAGCTGTCCAAAGGACTGATCTCATACTCGCTCCCAAGGCTGGATGGCTAGGAGTGCTCTTCTCTCTTGCAAGAGGTCTCTGGAAGGAGTTAGGGGAAGGTGGTGACAGGCTGCGGGGGAGCCCAGGCTTGCACAGCCCGCACGGGCATCCCCGCCATTGCAGAACGTAATCAAGGGGCTCCATCAGCAACACCTCCTCCCATCTGCTTTGCATTCCAGCACCACAGCTGGCATCTCCAAAAAATTTTTGACCATGTGAAAAAAAAAGAAATGCTCAGCTAGCTTCTCATTGGAAACTTCCTCAAACTGATTCAATTCGAGTAGATCAGCCTCTTCCAAAAGAAACATGTTCTGTCAGAAACATTTCACCTGCTCACTAAGTACATTCGCTGCACAGAGCTTTTTTATAATTTGCTAATTTATTTTTGGAAACGGTTTTATATCACAGCGCACCCTGAGTGCCTTTGGCAACTTCAGGTACTTTAGAAATAAATGTAGTATTATTCCTCTTTAGAGATTTAAACTGTATGTTAAGTGGTTAAAAGTAGCCATTACATGGTTGGTGGCTTTTTCTTTTATTGGGTTTCCCAATGGCAATTTTAATACCAAATTTTATTATTTTTATTAATTTTATTATTTATTTATATTACAACACTTAGAGTCTTAATTTAGGAAGAATTGGTTCCAAAAAGAGGAGCTGGGTGCCCAACTGGCAAATGAGGTGCCTAAGGCCAAAGCTGTGACCCTGATAGCTCCTGAGCTTTCAGGACATTTAAATAATTTTCTGATCTAACTCTTCCAAGTAATTTCCAGTTCTGCTCCTGCTCCTTCCCGGGAGACCCTCAGCCCTCCTGGACTGAGCACTTTAGCAGCAACAGGACACCCCATTGCCTGGGTTTCCTGAGGAGCTTAGTCTAATTGGCATTTTTCAAATTGTACTTGATATACACGTAAAGATGCAGACAAGCTACAGTTACCTTCTCTCCACAGAAAGAACATGGTGTACCTCTTTTTTTTAACACTGTGGCTGAAAAATTCATATGGTATGTAGGCAGGCCAGAGTCATTACCCTACTCTGAAAGAAGGCGGCCCATACTACATGAGGGCACCTTCTACACCACATCCTGGACTAGCCCCACCACACCTGGGCTTTACCAGGTGACTTTTGAAGCAATTTCTCTGTGCAGAAGAATTCAAGATTCATTAACCCAAAAACAAAGCCCCAGAAAACACTCCTCCTGAAGATCAGTGGCTGAAGAGGGAAAGCCAAGGCATAGGCTCTAGGATCAGAAGAACCCCACTTTCTGGTGAAAGACA
>Ga0181612_176601_pt1 | contig 21798 bp, 11 predicted proteins | sample HoacroProtozoa21_FD_119630 | JGI IMG/M metagenome (GOLD analysis project Ga0181612, IMG submission 119630) | Hoatzin crop microbial communities from Cojedes, Venezuel. Combined Assembly of Gp0051906, Gp0051904, Gp0051908
AGGTTCCTCTCTGCCCAACTTTCCAGCCTGTCCAGGTCACGCTGAATGGCAGCACAGCCTTCTGGTGTGTTCGCCACTCCTCCCAGTTTTGTGTCATCAGCAAACTTGCTGAGGGTACACTCGGTATTTATGGAAAGTGTGTATATGTGGCGACTAGGTGAGCTTTCCGCAAACCATGGCAGAGGTGTGAGTATCATGCAGATGTTTGTAATTCTTATATAGCCTTCAGTGCACTTGCCCAAAAGATTTCCACAAAAGTGGCCTGTCTCCTAAATAAAGAGCAGCAAGCTGAAGCTGAACTTTAGCAGCAGTCACTGGTAGGTTGAGGAAGGCATATAGAAGAGCCCATAGCTGTGGAGCCGTTATGATTGAAAGTATGGGCTCATGGTGTAGATTTAGGAATACTCGCAGAAATTCTTAAGGAAGCTTGAATAACTCCGTTTGTTAATAGCCCCTTCACTGCCTAGGCAATTCCATTCATGTTTTCTTCATGTTTGCGTTTTCCTGAAGTTTTTGTAGCTTCTGGTCCCTAGGAATTGCTTGGAATATTACATGAAGCTTTTAGTGCTTGGGAACTGCAGCTCTCACAGCATATTCAGTAACGTTTTTTCAAACACATCAAACCCTGCTCTCCGTACTTTGATGGGCTTCCCATAGCACAACTCAGGTGTAGTAATTTGGTCCTTATGTTCAAGGTGCTTGATGACCTGGCCTTAGATTGCCTAGAACTAATCTAGAATTCTGCATGAAGACTTCTTACAACTTCAGTCCTCTAGTGTAACGTGGTTTTCTACAGTGAAGCTGAAGTTATCAATGTTGTGGAAAAAGTTGTTTTGCTGGCCAGCCTGAATCCTTGAAATGAGCTCTCTTTGGAACTCCCATTTTTAAGTCGATTTCTTTGACTTCACAAACTTAGTTTTCATTCTATCCATTTTTTCCTATGGAGAAAAGAAAGTAAAAACATGAGATAGATGTTACTTACAAATTTTATTGCATTACTGAAAAGATGAATGTGGTGTAACACGAAGTTCTGTCATAGGTGGGGTAGAGCCTATTCCATAAGCACCCCTCTTGATTCCTAGTTGAAAACTACTGGTGATTCTTTTAAATTTAATCCACCTTTATGTTATATAATACTTAATGACGCGTAGTCTTTAAAAATGAGTTACTGAATAGGAGCAGTCAGTGGGTAAGCAATCAATTAACTTTCTGTCCTCCTGCTATTTTTTTAATGCCTTCTCACTTTATATTCCTTCTCGTTATAGATTTGCTCTGTATCTTTTAGGACACACCTAATTCATTATGTCATACATCTAGAAATTAGTTAGCCCATTAGTCATCATACTAATCAGTGCTGACTCATTTTTTTCCCCTCCCTCGTTGCCTGTATCTGCCTGTTATCTCTGGTCATATACATATAGTTAAACTCTTTGGGAGAGAAATTAGCTTTTTGTTATATATGCATAACTAGCATAATGGTATTCTGATCCACGACTTTGGATTCTAAGTGTTATCACAGTCTGAATCTATGTATTAGATTACACAAGTGACCGACTGCCCATAGCTGTCCAAGGAAAGTAAAAGTTTCTGTGTATAGCTGCTGCTTTCACACAGCAAAGAGGACAATAGGACCATGTGAGTTAGACTCTGCAGATGATTAAAAAATCAGAGTGTTACTGTGGTGGTAGAAATTTATAAAGGAAAAATGAGTGCAAGGAAATACTTTTGATTTTCTGTGATTAAACATTAAAGGATCGTTGTTACAAACACAGATTCATTACCTTTTCCTCCAGAATTCATCATGACTGGTGTGTGTGTGTGTGTGCTAGAATTAGTGAAGTTGGTAGAGAAACCACTAAATAATCTTTGCTGCAGGAAGTGGTGGAGGTGATTCAGTAAATGGCACTTCCACATCTGAGTCAGAGCTGAACCATAGTCTCAAGCATGATGTTAGAGTGGTTCAACATGCTGCTGGGGAGCTCTATTTTGAGTGAGACATAAAGCTCAACATCCTGTTTCTTAACAGTTCTTAAAGACCCAGTGGCAATTTCTGGTCTATTAATGCTGACTTGTTGGTCATCTGTAAATTGTGGTTGTCACTTATTTCATTCTTTTTTAGTGCATCTTATTCTTCCTCTTCTCTTCCTCTCTGCTTTTACAAAAAAAGGGCTTTGACATCAGGGAAGTGGGGGAGAGAAGTGATGGTGTCTGTATATTGTTTATAAAGTTCTCCATTATGAAATACTTTTCTCAGAAGTGTAGTATCAGTATCATTCTGTTGCAAAGCTGCAGAACATTCCAGGAACCCTTTAAGGTTATGACATTAACCCAGGATCATACTTCACAATTTTTCTCTGATATGTCATGATATTTATGATTAAAATAAACAGAAACTCCCAAACCAGAAACTCTTTTAAGTACTTCAGCCTTTCATATGCTGGGTGTTCACGTTAGAAATTACATTGCTGAATGTCTGTATGAAACTTTTGTGTTTTACTTCCAGCTGCTCTTTCACGTTGATACTTTTTAACATAAAGATAATAAAAAATAACATGTTTTATAGAGATAGAAGTGTAATATAAAAACTATAAAAAGAACATATTATTCGTTCTGCAGGAATATAAGTTGGCCCTGCTACAGTGCTATGGAAGATACCTCCAGCAGTTTGTTTCTGTAAACCTTGATGATATCATAAATGATGAGCATCGATTTAAATCCACCTTTTTTCCAAATGGTTTCAGAGACAAAAATGCAGCACTTACGGTAGGTTGTGGAGTTTTTTTTGTCAAAGACACTCACAGATACAAAATAAGTAGCCTATTTTATCCTCCACAAATGTGCTTCATATTAATTAAATATTAATATTAACTAATCTTTAATAGTCTGTCTATATACGCTGTGTTGAGATTTAAGTCATGTGTGATGAACATCCAGAGTTGTTGTACATTTTTAAGAGGACACAAGTGCTTAGTCTTTTGTGGCATAACTCAACCACTCTCAGTGTTAAAAAGGAAGTTTTTTCTGAATGGGTTATTCTGTAACTGTCTACACCAGTTTTTGCTCTGAGGTAATTGATGTTAAACACTGTCAGAATCAGGATCTGGGCAAAATTTGATAACTGTCTTGCAGTTGTTGTAGAAATTTCTGTACAGTGTGATCTAAGAACTGGGCAGAGTGCAAGAGAATTAAAACATTGTACTGTAATTTGTACCATAAATGTGCAGAAATACTGCATGTTAAAAAAGCTCATGACGTAGTTAAAAAGCAGCATTGCATTACTATCAATAGCTTATTTGCTTGCTATGAACAAAAGAGGCAGAATGCTGAATACTTTTGTGAGTGCTCTAAGCTTTGGAAAGCTGAGTGACCTCAAGAGTATGTGGACATTCTTTTGTGTTAATTGCTTATCGAGGTAGGGGCTTGCAACTTGCCATTTGTTATCGATGGAAGAAAGTGTTTCAGTAGGTATAATGGGAATGCTAAAAACATGTTTGATTTTACCTTGAGCAGTTCTTTGCTGAGAAGCTCCATTTTCAGTACATGGTGGATATTTCAAAATAAACTAATGCAAGTTATTGTGTGATCAAGAACAAAAAATGGAAACTGTAGGCATCTCCTGTGTATTGAGCTAATGAAATTCATATTTCTGTAGTCTGACTTAGATTGTAAATAGGTGTTTAGTGAGGAGAAAAAAAGCAGAGTGTTTGCTTAAAGGCTAGCAGGAGATGTCACGATACAAGAGATACTGTACATTATTTTTTTGTTTTTCAAACATAGTTCAGCTTCCTGGAGAGAATATGATCAAAGACTATGTTAATCCATTTTATCTTGGTTTTTAAAAAATGCTTTGTAAATAAATTTGGAGTTCCAGAGATGGTTTCTACTGTTTTCTATATGTTTGCCTAGGCCTTGAACCAAGCATAGGGCCAGTGGTTATCGCAAGTCTATGCTAAAATGCCTGTTCTATAACTTGGCCTTTAGACACTGAGATATCCCTAAATTTTCAGATATGGAAGCTGATTTGACAATGATCTCTACAACTGGAAAAGAATAATGATAATGTGTCAAATGGTTACATCTAAAGGCTTTATATGTAAATTTTTTGGCCATGTTTCTGCAGATAGCTTTTGTTTTTAATTTTACACTAAGGAAATCATAGAAATGGAGTAGTTCCAGGGTTTGAAACTTCCAGTTTCAGTGAATTAACTGCAAAAAATCACATAATTTCAAATATTGCCAGGTTAGCAGGCTTCTGAGAGGTTGGTAGGTACTGACTGGCCATGTCTCACTGAGCTCATTTTCTCACGTATTGGTTTGTTCAGTAGATTCTGTACTCCAGACAAGACGGAGACCACATTATGTTAGGTATTACAAGGAAGAAAAGGAACAATGCATCTGTAGAAGAGAAAAGTAACAGATGAGATTGAAAAATAAGTTATTTGTGATACAGATGGAGAAGTGCAGAAAAGTTTAGACTTGCCTTAATTTACAGAGGACATCTACAGAGAAGCCAAGAGTTAAAGCCAGATTCTTTGGATATCAGTCTAATGCCTCATGCATCCTTTCTCCCTGTGCCCCTTTCCGCAGCCCTAGTGCAGTAGGGGCATTTTCATCATGTGACGCAGTGGAAACTGACTCAGGCAAATGGTGCATCAACCTTAAAGCTTTAGCACTTTCTCCATAATCTAATTCTCATTTCAGTGTCACGCTGATTTTTTTCCTGGTATGCTTGATCTTTTAATACTCACCATTTGGTTGTACTTTGCTGACGTAAAACTGATATATGCATCTATTTTATCTACATATATTAACTTTACATATGTTTCTGTATGTTTTAGTTCCATGCTTTGCAAGAGAGGAATGTTTGCATTTATCAGATGGTTTGCAGTAGTGACAGAAGTCTTCAGAATGAAGAGTCCCTGCAGACTTGTTTCAATGTCTTGTCCTCCTTTCGACTGACTATGCAAGTGGCTCTGCCTCAGGAGAATTTGTGTTGGCTTATCTACAATGGTACCTCAGGCTTTCCATTTACATTGCTGAGCAAACCTGTGGAGGGAGACTATATACATATTCTTTAAGGTCAACCTAGGGGTCATGAATAAATCTCTAGTTAGTCTTCAATCACAGTAGGTTTTTTTGTAATTTTTTTTTTTTTTCTAAAGGAAGGCATTTTTAATTTGAAGTTTCTATGTACTGTGCCTTTTTCAGATGGACTGTTGTAAACGTAATAGCTTTTTCATCAGAGCTGCGGTTAGAGTGTGCTAGTAAAATAAAATCTAACAGCTTAATAAGGGTGTTTTTTGAGTGAACCCTGATTAAAAAACCCTCAAGATTTTTTTTTTTTGTCAATGTGTTAATGAGCTAGTTTGGTTGTTTTTTTTCTGAAAAGGGGATTGCAGATCTAAGAGTAGAAAATGATTGTCTGACATGACATCTTTGTATTTTTTATATGATCTCAAGGCTAGAGTGAATAATAAAGCTATTCTAAAAAAAAACATAGGACATTTAAGAATTTGAACGTCTGTATATGATTTTGGTGTGCTACATTCAAATGCTTGAATTAGGAAAAAAATTGAGGAAAAAATGGAGCTTCTGTGAACTAGATACACAGAGAATGGTGTATCAAGATTTTTATTTCAAGAACAAAACCAGTATATTTTTGCTTTGAAGGGCAATGTTATGTAATCAAAGGTCAAAACACTGTTATTAATTCGTTCTACTATGGTCAACTGTTGCAATATAAATTGAGGAGATAATGTATTTTTAATTTAATTTTGGAAAATTTACTTTCTCCAAGCTATAATTGATCAAAATTCTTATCCTTTTGTTTTTCTGGGGCTACCATTGCCCTCAGTCCCTACTTTTGAGGTGTAGTTTTTGTTTGTCTGTTTCGATGGGAGAAGAATTAAAATTAAAAAACTCACTTGCTGTTCTTCAGTCCCACTACCTGTGTGTGGGACAGGTCTTCATACCAAGCCTAGCCAATAATCTAATCTGATTAGATGTAAATGTTGAGTGATAACTCAGGTTTTTCCCAGTTCCTGAGCATTTTTCCTCAATTTCTGGCAATAGATTTTGTGCATCATTGCATATTTGACTGATAAAAAAAATCTTCCCAATGCTTGCTCATTTCTTGCTTATTGGGATAATAACACCCTTCTAGCTTTGACAGTTGATGTTGTGATGCCTCCCGCTGCCACAGGTGTCCCTTTTGGAACATTTGTACAGACAGAAGAACAGACTTTTTCCCCCCCTCAGAACTGAAATGTCTTTTATACTTCTAGGGCTGATTTTTGAAAAGCATTTTTGTGACATAGCCTAAATTAAGTAAATTTTTGACAGGATTTTATTCATAAGTCACTTCTATGCTTTTGAAAATTCTATTCACAATCAATTTTCTTCATTTCACTTATCATACTTAATATCACATAATAGTGGTGTTGTCTGCTAGGACAGTGCCATGACTGACTAAAAGAATCACATAAAGTAATGTCTATGATGAGGGGTAATTATTTTTTAAAAAAGGCTGGCATTTGGGGATAAAAATAAGATTTTTCTCTCTATCAGTTTTTTAATAAAAATGCAATATAGTGCATTTTTAAGATTTCATTCTTTTATGTTACTACTTCATTGTGTAGGTATTTCTGAAGCTAGTATCACCCAAGAGTTTAATGGCTTCATCTTCTCTAATTTAAAAGTAGTTATAGAGAAATCGCTAGTTTATTTTTCAGCCTCTGGAAATAACAACCTAGACATTAAGAAAAAGTTTCAATTGATTAGCGTAACAAGTTTCATGTAGGATTGTGGAACTTAGCTGGTTTTTACTTATTTTATTTTCTTTTTGCAGGTACTATTCATATTTACACCATATGCAGACATTTGATGATGAGAGGTCAGTCTGCTAAGGTATGGCAAAATAGAAACATTGACAAATTTATAGAAGACTGGAAAATGCATCTGTGTTTTGCATAACACTGTACCCTGACATATCTATCTCATTGTCATTGCCAATAGTAGCACTTTGTCACAGGGGAATAAAATGTCTAGATTCCAGAATGGCCAATTTCTAAGCCCTCGTGCCTTCATGACTCTGCTTCTTCCTCAGTTCCGGAATGGAGCCCAGCATAATGTCTTGCTGGGCTTTGAGATGGGACATGTTAGACTGTTTCAGAGGGCTCTAGATGCTGTTTTTGGGCAACTGTAGCAAATGCCAAGAACTGGTCTTTTGTTTCGTAAAATGTGGACATGTGCTGACACCTCGTGGCTAGGTTTATAGTTGCAAATACTTGGTAAAAATGAGCTGGCCTTTCCCTCCTGTACTTTTTAACAGAATGTAATTTTTGTTTGTATTAGCTTTACTTTTTTCTCCTAAAACTTGAACAGAGTCTGGCTCAGCCTAGATCCAGTATATTTTCTTCTCTGTCCTTTATGTTACTCTTTATTTGAACAGGAAAGATTTTTTTCTCTTTGAACGTCTTTTAGTGAAATCAGAAGTGATTTAGCAACCTCCTTGAACATATTCAGGCTTTTACTATACAGGAAACAGAGGAACTGATCGTGGGCATTTCAGATTCTTTTCATTCAGACGAAAAGAAAATGTGTATATTGACTTAATTTAGGACTAAAGTTGTGCATATTTTATGTACCTCAGGGAACAGCTGACCTGAAGAAAATGCAAGGGGAAGATATTGTTCAATCAATTTAGCAAGACTCACTGTTAAAATGAGACTGTTGCAATGACTATGTTGGCCCTAAAGTTAAGAGCCGATAATGTACTTCCATGGCTGTAAATGAATCTAAGTGCAGGCTGTCACCAAGGAAGTCAGACTCTGTTGCATCCCAAATAAACTTGCTGATCTAGTTGAAAATTAACTTAATAAAAAATGATCACTAGAGCTGGCGCAAAGGAAAGGGAGAACTCTCAAGATAAGGATAGATGAGAGAGAAGGGCAGGACCTCTGTCTGGTGGCAAGGCTAGAGTGAACTGAAGTGGTTAAAATAGTTTGGGGACTAAAATATCATGCTTGACCACAGTTTCAGGTGGTAAAAAAATAAGATGCAGGAGGAATGCTTTGTAGTCAATAAACCATGTTAAAAATTAATACAATTTCTGTGTGGTTTTTTTCCCTCTTTTAATTTGTCCTACCAGGTGACGATAAATCTTTGTATGCATTCTTCAATATATTTATATATTTTAAAATGCAGTCAGTTTACAGCTGGATTTCTTTAATATAGGTCCTGGAATACTTACTGTGGGCCAGTATATGTATGGAATCATCCATTCCGCTCTTATCTGTACATTATCTGACGTGGAGAGCCACCCTATATACTGCAGTTTCTCAGTGTTATTTTGATTGTCAAGCCAGCATTCATGGAGAGGTATCCTGATTTACCATATGTAGCATTTCAGATACTATCAAATGAGAAATAAATATTTATTTAAATATTTCTGCTTATTATCAGATCATATGTATTTAGAGTTCTGCCTATATTCCAAAATTTAACTGCAAAGTGGAGGTGTGTTGCCACATGTAAATGAGTAATCAGTTCAAAGTTCAATGCAATAGTACTTTACAATATAACCAGAGTCATAGACTGCTAGCATTAAGTAGTAGCCAGCCCTCATGCATATATACAAAAGGTATTTTGCAAAAGTTTTCTTTTCCTTTTCAGTTGTTATTCAGGAACTGGCTTTCATTGCAGCTCTTTGCTGTTGTCTGAATTCAAGAATGATACGATTCTAAAATTGAATACCAACATACAAAATATGTAAACAGATTATACTTTTTTTTTAATACTTTGGACAGATATTTGCTCGCCGTGGTCTGATCAAAATTGATGAACTGAAGCAATTAGAAAATATCAGTTCGCTGGAAGATTCAGAGACAAAAAAGATTTTTAGAGAGGCTACTCTAAAGGTATCATTCTGCAATTCATTATAAACAGATAGAGTAGTTACAATCTCTATGAACAGAACACGCAACACAATTTTTACTTACTTTTTTCCTTGTGTCAGATGTCAGTAATGATTTTCAAGAGAGCAGTATATGAATCCAGAAGAAAGCCGAAAAGCTACTTTCGACCTAAGTTAAGAGCTGGCTTGAAAGAAGCACGAAATGTAAGTCACATTTTGTGTAATCCTTCTCTTTGTTTATGATTTGCATTTGGTGAATATGTGATATAATTCTGCTTAATACACATGGTGCTACTCACAAAGAGAAAGTTTTACTCTTTCGTTTTCATAGTTAACATAATTTATTATTAAAACTCAGAACAAACTTGAAAGGAGGGAAGATGTAGTAACTGCTACTTTAGAAAATACTGATTTTTCTAACTTTTTTTTTTCCTTAGCAATTGTGTTAACAGTAACAATAAGAGAAATCTTGTTCAAACTCATACCAAGTCTACAGGAGTCCTGAGTTTGCCCTGCTGTGTTAAATTATTGTGACGATAAAGGGGTACTTTGAAAAAAAGCTACTGTGTTTTAAAATTTTTTTGTAATTGTACATTGGAGAACTTCCTTAAGTCTTGAGAGGTTGTTTTTGAAGGCCACTTACTCTTCTGCAAGACATCATGATTTAAAGAAAGACATGCAGGATACAAAGCAGACTTTTAAGGAAGTAATGAATTTCCTCAAATATCAGTTTTTCTGTGTGTTCTTCACAGCCAGGGTTAGAAATGAGTGATCCATTGGCATAAGAATTATAAGTAATCAAAGAAAATCCTTTTTTGTGTGCGTGCATGTCCCTTTTTTGGTCAGCATGCAGACTTTAATGTATCAAACTTCAGTAGTTAAGTTTATCTTTATGCCATTATGCTATTTTGTGGGTTCGTAATGCATCTTACTTGGATTGTATCATCCGTTTTTCGACATAGGTTGATAGGTCTTTTGAATTCAATACCTTTCTTAGATGCAGGACTGCACAGATCGAATAGAAAGTTTGATTTCACTGTGCCAAAGAGGATACTTCTATCTGAGTGGTTATTCCCTTTGTGATGGACAGATTGTTGTTCTGCTTTCCTACTGTTAGAAATTGTGATTTAAATAGATTTAATTCCTGCAGTATTCCATAGGAAGCTGGCAGAGAGGAGTGACTGAAAGTGCTAATCAGCAAGCTCCCAAAACCGTACTCTCTTACTGAATAGTATTGCCTGCTCATTGGGATGCTTTGCAACCATGTAAGCAAAAGATTATGATCTCTTTTCACTGTGACACCCTCTTGTGATAAAAAACATTATTCTGTGGAGTGTTGTTAGCCGATGGTGATGTAAATATAGGTAGTTTGGTTTTATGAAGTAAATTATTTTCTTTTGCATATACTGCATTATGAAGAATTACCATTATTGTAGTATCATAGGAGTGAACATGTTGGTTGCGTGGGACTTCTGGAAGTCATTTAGTTCAGCCCCTGACTTGAAGCATGACTTTTACCAATGGTAGATCAAATCAGCTGTGGCTTTGTCTTCAAAACCGTCAATGAAGGATATTCCCTGGTCAGTTTAGGTAACCTCTTCCAGTACTCCATAACGCTCCTAATTAACGTACTTTTCCTAATGTCCAGTCTGCAAATCATCCCTTATGCTTTCACAATCATCTGAATGGAAGTCATCTAGTCCAGTCCCCCAAAGCTGACTGTGGTCATTAGTCCTTGTTATACTATCTTTTTCTACTCAGAAGAGTTTGGCTTCTTTACTTTTATGAGTCTTCTTCAAGTAGTTGTGGGGAGCTATTAGGTCACTCATTAGCCTCCTCTGACAGACTAAGGCTTCCTTAGCCTATTCTTTTACATTTTATGCCCCTAATCATCTTGGTAGACCTCCATAGGATGCTGTCCTGCTTCTTAGCATCCTGCTTACGCAAAGGAGACCAAAAGTGGACATAGTACTCTAGGTGGAGCCTCATGAGTTCCAAGTAAGGGAAGAAAATAACCTCTCAATGTGCTGTATGCTTCTACTAGTGTAACCCAGTCTGCAGTTTGCCTTCTTTGTGACAAGAGGACACTGCTGGCTCAAGTTTAACAACCAGGTCTTTTTTGGTGGTGCTGCTACTCCAGAAGGTGATTTCCAGTCTGTACAGATGCATTCCTCCCCAGATACAGAGCTTGGCACTTCTCCCAGTAGAACTGCTTCCTCAAGTTTCTTGAGGTCTCCTTGGACTGAAATTCCATCATCCTTTAATTCTCATGATGTAGATAGAGATCCATTACATAAGTACCTCATAATACAAGGGCAAAATTGAGGAATCTCTTTGCATTTTTTTGAAGACAAAAGGAAAGAGATACTACAAAGTGATAACTTATTTGCCACAGTTCATCTGATGCTAGAACAGATTCAAACATTCAGAGCTGAACAAAGAGGTTAAATCTAAATTTTTTTGTTCATAATTATCTCATTTGTTCATAAAATACTTTGGGATAAGCTACACATAAAAACATGTAATGCACTAGGTACAGTAGAAGCTGAATAATTTGAAATAATGGTGATGTATTTTCTGTCTTAATTGTTTAATATTGATATAATAGTTATTTAATTATTTCTTTGTCATTAGTCTATATTATGTTGGATTTTTAAAGATTTGATGTATTAAAAAGACTTATCAGAAGCAACTGAGATTGCTCATTTGAGCTGCTTATGGTTAATAGTAAAATTATAATGAAGTTATACTAATATGTTACAGATGTGATCTGATTGTACTGAATGCTTCTGTTACATAAGTTATTCATCAAAGATTTTTAAAAGATAATCTGATACTTCAGTTTCAAATCATTGACTTGAATCGTAATTAATATTAAACAGCTGTGTGGACAGCACAATAGATCTGTTCCAAACCTCACTTACTGAAAATTTCCCATTATCCAAGATCGAGCCCACAACCTCGACATGTTCAAGTATGTGTGGTTTGCACATATAAAGGTATTGGTCAACTTTCTCAAGATCAGTTGATTCTGGAAGACTTACGTACTTCTGAGTGATGGTCATCTAAAAGTCTTGCAGAACAATTGGGCTATTATGAACTCAGCATGCTTTCAAATAAGGGTGTTTGCTTGTTGGGCACCCATCATGATACTAGGAACATATGTCTGTCACATAGCGGGAATCTTATCTATCTGATCTCCAGAAGCTTGAAAAATCTGTCATAATTTATTTTGTTCTGCAGTGTCTGACTTTCTGACAAAACTGAATGCCTGAAGTTAACAACAAATTGTTAGAAATTACACTGTTCATAACTTCCCCACCAAAAGTGTTCATAACTCCCCCACCAAAAGTCTTTTACTTCTGTGCTATGCAGTTTTCACTACCTTATTTAAGAAGGAGTGCTTTCTAAACATGACAAGACAATGCTTATGCAAAAATTTTAGTAGTAAATTACATGTCCATTTTGCTCTGCACTTTAACAAATGTATTTAAACAAAACCTGCAATTTGTGCTTAGCCTGTCCTGGAATATATGTGATATATGTTGCTTTCTGCTTGCATAGATCTGATTCCTAGACTGGGCTCGTAAAAACAAATCTGCAGTGTGGGGAAAAAGATATATTGAATACAGTGACACAAAGTATAAAAAAAAAAATCTATAGTTTGCTTTGAAATTTTTTTAGTCTGTGAATCTCATTATGATTTATTTTAAAAATGTTGAAAATCTGTTTTGGAGTTATTTTGCTAGGAGAATGTGCATCAAAGACACAAAGAATGGTTGAGGTTGGAACTGGCCTTTGGAGGTCATCTGGTCCAACCCCACTGCTCAAGCAGGGTCGCATAGAGCTGGTTGCCCAGGAACATGTCCAGTCGGCTTTTGAGTATCGCCAAGAACGGAGACTCCACAACCTCGCTGGGCAACCTGTGCCAGTGTTTGGTCACCCTCAAAGTGATAAAATGTTTCCTGATGTTTAGAAGCAACCTCCTGTGTTTCAGTTGTGCCCCATTGCCTCTGGTCCTGTCTCTGTCTTCTTTGCACCCTACCTTCAGGTATTTATATGCCTTGGTGAGATCCCTGCTGACCTTTATTTTCTCCAGGCTAAACAGTCTCAGCTCTCACAACCTTTCCTCTTAGAGGTGCTCCAGTTCCTTAAACATCTTCCAGGGCCCTTCATTGGACTTTCTCCAGTATATCCATGTCTCTCACCAGGGAGCCCAGAACTGGACACAATACTCCAGGTGTGGCCTCACCAGCAGAGGGGAAGGATCCCCTCCTTTGACCTGCTGATGATACTTTGCCTAATGCAGCCCAGGGTACTGTCAGACTGCTTTGCTGCAAGGGCACATTGCTGGATCGTGTTCAACCTGGTGTCCACCAGGACCCCCAAGACCTTTTCTGTCAAGCTGCTTTGCAGGTGGGTGGCCCCCCACCACGTGCTGGTGCATGGTTTTGTTCCTTCCAGGTGCAGGACTTTGCACTTCTTGTTGAATGTCATGAAGTTCATATCAACCTGTCGAGGTCCCTCTGGATGGCAGCATGACCCTCTGGCATATCAGCCACTCTTCCCAGTTTTGTGTCATCTGCAAACTTGCTGAGGGTTATGGGAGACAACGTGACAGGCCTTACTGAAGTTTAGGTTAGACAATATCTACTGCTCTCCCCTTATCTATGAGGCAAGTAATTTCAACATAGAAGGTTATCAAGTTGGTTAAGCAAGTCTTCTCCTACGTGAATCCATGCTGGTTTTGTTGTCCTTCAAGTGCCTGGAAATGGCTTCCAGGATTCACTGCTCCATCAGTATCCAATATGAATTGTCTATTGTTTTTACTTCTACTATGTTCTCAGCAGAAATAGTTCCTCTTTGCAAAAGACAGATAGTTACAGTATTGATGAAGATCACTCATTATGCAAGTTATCTGAAAACAAAAATAGCCTGTTAGATTTAATACTCTAAATGCTGTCACATATTGAACAGATTAGGTTTTTTTTTCATCGTGTACACATTTGAGCTTGCTGTAAGTATTAATTCAGAAGCTAAAATAAAGGATGTGGATCCAGCAAAGAGAGAAGGAAATTCCCAAATTTTTGTCTAATAAATGTGCCTGGAAACCATCCCAAAGTGCTTTTATTTGCGAAAATGCCAAATAAATAGAACTGAAATGTTGACGGATTATGGGCAACATTTTAAAGTACTGTATCCCTGATTTACTTTATGTCTGGTAGTGGTTTGGTAACCATGTAAACAGAACATTGAAAAAATATTTAAAAATATTTTCCTATATAGATCTCTGATTTCTTAGCTGTCAATAGTGCAAATACATTTTTGTGTGTTTTGCCTTGTATTTTTATGTTACGCTGTTTGAAATGTGTGAAAGAGAGAATATAATAGTGTTTTGCTTTCACTGCAGTGCTAAACATCCTAATCTTTCTCTGATTTTCTGCAAACTGCATAGAACTTAGCTCCTTATTGTTATGTCTGTGTCATTATAAGGAGAGATCTGGGTGGCTTTAAACGACATGGCCTTAATACTCTCACTCATAATTTCTATTGTGTTGTTTTCTGAGTAAAACACCATGTAACAGTGTGTGTGGTTGCTGTAAATTATGGCATTTCTTAAGTATTGTACCCACTTAGCATGAGGCTTTGCTATGCCTTTGAAGCATGAAATTTGTAACTCCAATATATTTTACAGTATATTATTTTGTTTTAAACATGTACTTACTTTCTGATGGAGTACTGTTTTGAAAGAAATCTTGCTTTATTGTAACTTGCTTTAGATATTACATGGCTTACGTTACATTTTCTTACTTAGTTGCCATGGCCTCGCACTACTACCGAACGGCTGCTGACAGAAATGTTTGATGGCGCTGCAGCTCAATTCCTTGCCATCCTGGAAGCTCTGTCTGATAGTAGCAGGCATGTGTTGCGCCCTGCTCCGCCTGTTCCTGATGAAATTGAAATTCATGATGTCATTTCAGAGCTTTTTTTTGCGGGCCTGGAAATCCTCTCAGGTAACAACATAAAGAAGCAGAAGGAGTGTTGTTGAGGAGCCCAGACCTCCATTTTATTAGTTTTTTTTTCTCTGCTATTTCATTTATAACAATAGTACCTGTAAAGCAGGGGATCAGTCTTATCTTCATAAAATTTAAGATAAAAATCTGGGCCAATCTCTGTTGTCTGTTTTATCAGTAAAAATCCACAGTCATCTACACATACCTTTTCTCAATAGGGTGGAGTTCCCTTTCTTCACAGCAGCCCGTATGATGCTGTGCCTTGCATTTGTGGCTACAACAGTGTTTGCTGATAGCACACCAATGTTTTGGCTGTTACTGAGCAGTGCTTGCGCAGCATCAAGGCTGTCTCTCCAACCTTTCTCCCTGCAAAGGCCAGTAGGTTGGGCAAGGGCTTGGGAGAGGACATAGCTGGGACAGCTGACCTGAACTTGCCGAACAGCCATTCCATACCATATGACATCATGCTCTGCGATAAAACCTGAGGCTGAGGGAGAGGATTGGTGCACATGAGTGGTTATGGTGTTTGTCTTCCCAAGCAACTGCTATGCATCCTGAGGCCCTGCTTTCCGGGAAGTGGCTGGATATCTGCCCATCTATGGGAAATAGTGAATAAATTCCTTTTTTTGCTTTGCATATACAGCTTTGGCTTTTCTTGTTAAAGTGTCTTTATCACAGCCCATGAGCTTTTCCATTTTATTTTATCCCCCTGCCCAGTGGAGGAGGGAAAGTGAGAGAGCAGCTGGGTGGGGGTCTGGAAGCCAGGCAAGGTCAACATACCATAGTGTTTCATTTATCTTTTAAAAAAAAAAACACTCAAGTTAGATTTAAAACTTCAGAAAATTTTTTAAATCTGGACTTGGTGATTCCATCCTAACCTTTTTTGCTGGGGTCTGGACTGAACATAGCCATAGTTATAGAGATATTTAGTGAATAAAAGGATCTATAGAGACTAAATACACTTCAGAATTGTATTTGCTTGATATGATTACTGGCTAATTGGAATATAACAAGTCAAATACAGTACAAACTAATTTAACAAATTGTCTGTATTAAAGGTGGAGTGAGCAGTACTGGTACTGAAGGAAGTCATTGCACCGATCATTTTGGTATAATTAATGCATCATCAACCCTTTTGCAGCTGATACTAACAGGTAAACTAACTTGGAATTTTCAAAGGATTCTGTACCCAGTGATGCAAATGCTTGGTAAGCAGAATTAATTTTCACGTTAGTAGCAGTTCTGTGCATAAAGGGACTGCAAAATGCTGTCCTCTTCACGTGAGATATGCTTTTTTATACATATGATGTTAAGGCATTCAAAAGGGGTTATGTACAGATGTCATGACAAATTTTGTAACACGAGTATTAATTAAATAGTGTATGGTAATATATGGACGTTGTAATCACATGTTGTAATCAGCATAGTGCTTCATCTAGATATGTTAATGCCCGTAAACAATCATTCAGAGGCCAAATTCTGCAATGATGTCCTGGTATGTTCTTACGGAAGACAAGTGGGATGCAGTAGCAGAAGGACTGTCGTAAGCTCCTTGAGATTCTTGGACCAATCATTGTGCTGCTTTGGAAAATAACAGCTGTCTATTACTGAGTTAATATTGCTAGCATCTTCTAGCGGAGTGACCACGTGGCCGAGTGATATGTCAATGACTGTGGCATATTCTTAGGACTGCAGGACACTGCTGAATGTGATAGCTAAGACGCTTAGAGTTCCAAGGACCAGGAAATCCTTTTTCTGCTTTACTGTGGTTTGGATAAACTTGAAGAGTGAGAAAATAGACTCCCTACATGCACAGGCACATTTTCTGATACAGTAATGAGAAATACTCATCTATTTTGCAAGAAATTGTTCATGTATTTACGCATTTTTTTTTACGAAATTTCTGGGAAGAAGGTTCGTTATGGGATGGTACCCAGATTTAAGCTCTTTCTGCAACAGAAAAGGCTAGGTCCTTGATATTGTCTACACAGGTATGTTAATATCAATAGTAGTACAGCTTCTTAGAATGTAACAGGACATTGCAGATACATCATTAAAGTAGTATATAAACATAGATATTACAACAGAATAATAAAGCTATTGAATCTTTTAAAGCTATTAAAAATCCCTCAAGATTATGGTATTCAAAAACACATGGAGTTCTATCTTTGTATTTATCAATACCCAAACTATTGCTTAAATTAAACTTCTGAATATATATGTAAACCTGATAAAATATTTTTGTCATCACTGCAGGAGAAAAGGGGGTATCTGGAGATGCTGCTGTGAAATTTATAAAATTAGCTTTCAACTATGAAGAGTGGGACGTGTTTGATTCTGCTATCGAATTAGTTGTTAATTTTCTTCAGGTAATCCAGATGCTATTTAGACATTCTTTATGTAGTCTTTTCCTATGAGGGTAAGGAAGAGTATTCAAAATACATATTTTAAAGACAAGTTTCTGTTGGTCGTTTCTGTCAATTAGGCTCAAGATGATCCAACATGGAAGAAAGCTGAAATGGAACTCAAACTTCTTACACTAATGCAACCTTTACTATTTCCAAGAAAATTTAAACATGGTTTTTCTATTAGTGAAAATAATACCAAAGAAGTTAGGATGTCTGATGGTTCTGAAAAGAAGCAAACATTCAGAAGTGAGTGTTACTTAGTTATAGCTGTGTTTGCATTTCAAATATTTTTGCAGCAAGACTTTTTTTTTATTATTTAGAAACTATTTAATGTGGTGCATGCAGTATTCTATGACAAAAACTAGCATCTGAGAAATTGCAGCCTACTGAATTTTGTCGTTTTCATTTGCTGAAACATGACTTTATACCATCTCCACTGAGTGTGAAGTAGCATATATGTTTAACATACATCGTGTTATATGCAAAGATGTAAAATTAATGGATGTTTTCAGGCAGGTTTGCAAGAAAAAAGTGAAAAAGCCGTGTTTGACTTTCTTTTTTGTCCTTATACTCCATTTATATAAAATTTCTTGGCATCGAAGCAATACAAACTTTTTAAAGCAGCTGTAATTTAACTGTATAACATTACAAAACCTGCAAATATCTTGCAAACTTTCAATTTCAAAAAATAGCAATGCTCACTTTTCACAGGAAGTGAATAAACTTGGGAATATCTGTCCCCTTTGTATTCACCATTTCTTAGAGTATGTTATCTGCTGCATAAATTGGTAAGCCAATTCACTCAGATGTTTTCAAACGTAGGTTTGTAACTAGAAATAACATCTTGCCTTATCTTTTCTTGCTTTTCTATAAACATTGAATGTAGAGGGTTCCTTAAAGCACGGAGAGCCTTCTCATGATCTTATGGTTTTGGCAACAACAGTGTTTTCCTGTGTTTCCACATCTAAGCAGGTATAATAAAATTAAATTAATTTCTTCTGAATGAATTGCATAATTTGTAATGAATGCATATAGTTTAAGACTAAAGGCATCAATTGTATAATTAGCAAACTACAAAAATGAAATAGCAAAAATAAAAAATATACCCACAGGATGTGATCAATTTGTGATTTTAAGAAGTAATATTTGTTTCATGTTTTTTTAAACGTTATTGGTTCTGTGTACTCAGGCTACTTTAAAAATGTTTAAAAGGTATTAAATCCACTTGGAATGTCACAGAACTAATTGCATGTTTCAACTAATCAAGCAGAGATCAAATTTCTGATATTAGATTTAGGTGGGCAAATGTGCTCATCTGTAGAAAATACTTCTGCAATATTTATTGCAATGGGAGCAGTGACCCTAAGGAATGATAATGCCTTTGTAGCAGCGGTATGCCTGCAATTCAAGGTAAATTCACACTGCAAATAAACACGCAAGCAGCAGCAACAACAAAACCAAAGAGAGTGGGCCTTTTTGTGCTGAAATCTGTACTACAGAATAATCCCATTATATATATGATGGTTTATTCCCAGAGTAACCACTTTTAGCTTACTTACTCAAACTGAGATTTCCCGTAATGTGCTACTGTGGGGGAAAAAAATTACAGCACAATGTCACCACTAGCATTTACACTAAAATAGTTTGTGATCCAAAAGACTAATGAAACATTTTCCTTAGAAACAATATGTTCTGCTAACACGGCGTATGTCTTAACTGCAAAATTAATTTTAGATACAATTTGAGTATAAGAGAGGCAGACACATTTTTTAGCTTTAATGTAATATTTTTAGTCAAAATATCCTGCCTGAGTGGTAGTTATACCTTTAGATAGCATGACTTGTCATTTTTTTACATGACCACTATTATGGAGGCAGGTTACCTGGATTTAAACTCTTGTGGTTCTTATACAGTTTCCCACAAATCTCCTTGGTACCTCATCTGTCCGGGGAAGAAAGACAAATTCTCCTCTGATCAATAGTGAATTCGTTGATGGTGGAGTTACATGACATAGCTTAGCCAATCTAAGAGCTTGCTGCCACCAAACGAGTGGCAAAATGCATCTTGATTTACTTCTTGTTCAGTCTTTTTCTCCCCTCACTTCTCAATATCAATATCCCTGAAATCTTATGCACATACACATTCCATAGTGTGGATGAAGTAGGCTTGAGTTTCATTGCACCTGAGATACTAGTCAAACTCTGGTATAAATGGCAATAAAGATGCGTACCTATCCCTAATCATTGTTCAGAATGTGTTTAACAGTGTAAATAGACTCTATTGCCTTTTAAAATGTGTTAATTAGGAGGCTAACTGATTAGAGATTTGAATTTATTAATTACTCTTCATAAAATGCGGATGTGTTTTAACATTTCTTTCAGTTGTTAGATATTCATCTCCAACCTTTTTTCTAGTTGTTTAACTTGTTCTTCACTGCTCCTTCATCTGAGATGCACCAACAATCTGTGGAAGTACTCTGTCACTGCAAAATGAAACCTACTAATTTAGATCTTATGTAAATATTTAAATATTGTAACAAAAAAAAAATCCCAAGGTTAATATAACTGTTAAATTACATTACTTTGTTTCCCCAGAATGCACTGACTATTATAACATTTCATAGATAGTTAATTTGCTTGTATCGTCCATGTAATTTTCATCTCACTTCTTTCCTTGTCTATGTGACTTTTAAGAGCTTGACAATAAAAAAAGAAATACAAAAACCCCAAACTCTAAAACCACTTGTATTGTTTGGAGAAGAAAAGCTTGGGTGGTCTACTAGAAATTACTTTAAAAAAAATATTTCTTAAGCTTTCAAAATGTCATCCTGTATAAGAAAGTTAAATATGATGATTTATTTACTTTGAAAAAATTTGAGAGTTCTTATATACTGTATATACATACTTGTTTCTAAAATTATGTTGTTTTTTTCTTTCCAGAATATCCAACCTGATAAAGAAATACTTGTTGATGTGATAATGTTTTTGTGGCAGAAGTGTAAAACAGGACTTCAGCGAATCCAAATGAGTGGAAGTGACTACTTAAAATATATCCACAAATACAAAGCTTATCAAGTACTCCTTATTATAATGTATTTCTCTTAATATGAGTCCAGTCTGTTATAGTAAAGTCAAGATAAAATACTGATCTCCAGTTTAAGTACATTTTCTTATGGTAAAATGCAGATAAATCTTCTTCAATGAAAATGTCAATTGTATATACACTTTGAACAGATTGTACTCCCATATGCCAGTATCAAAATACTTCTTAGCCTTTTCCCAGTAAAGTAACCCATTCTCTGCCAGTGGGCCATGATAGAAGCTAAAATAGTAAAACATTTGGTGTGTTGTGGCCAAAAATATCAATATAGTTCAAGAAAGTTCCCTAGATCAATTGAAGAAAGAGGGTAAAACTTGCAGCTTAAGAGAAGGGACATTAAGGTCAACAGGATTTGGCCCACTGGACAGAGCCACAGCCTTACTTTGAACTTTTCCTGAGACTGAGGGGCTCTTGGGGAAATGCAGTCCTGTGAAGTATAATTTACACTAGTTTCTCTGGGCTGCCAGTTGATGCTGACCAAATAGTTGCTGGAGGAGTTCATTCTGTGGCCCTGATCCCCATAACAAAATTGTTGAGAGATTTAGCAGAAGGTAATGTGCAGTTACTTTCCTCTGTGTGTACAACAGGTGCATTCGGGTCTCTTTTATACTGTTTGAGTGGGAAGATATGGGGATAAATGAGAGGCAAATGATCAAATCTGCTGTAAGTCTTACCACACTATGACAAGATATGAAAGTTCTACCCATAGAGCACTCATAAACCTTTCTAAAACAATAAAAAATAGTAATATTCTAAAATAAAAAGTCTGCTGTATGAAGAAATAGGGGCTTAGGAGCAGCACAAATTCAGCATCTTAGGCCAGTGGCATTCTAAAAAAGAAGTCAAATCCAAGAAAGGAGTTGTGTCCAGGTTTATGAATCTTTTTAAACAATTTTGAGTGCAAAACCCTATCTGCCGCTGTAATACATAAATTTTTTCCTAAAATTTATTTTAACTCTGCCCTGATTCTTTTTCTTTCCCCTTCCCCCATTTTTAGTGGGTTCATGTACTCTGGATAATAAATGAAGTAATTCAGAAGAGCAGCGTAGAAGACATTAATGTTGTAATGCTTGCAGAGATAACCTTACATCTAACTGCGCTCTTGGAAAACGTAGCTGATTCTACAAGTAAATCTAAGAAAAAAGCAGGTAAAGCTTTCAACAAAAATGTGGCTGTCTTTCAAGAATGACTTCAAAGATTGGCAGTTTTCTGAGTTGAAAACTTTTGCAACTATGCATATTCAAAAATTGTTGTAAAGAGATTGTTGAGAGTAGAATAATAATTTTTTGTACATACAAATTCATCCATAATCAAAGCTAACGAAACCTGGTTTTCAAAGGATTTATGCGTCATTTCCTTGCAT
>Ga0181612_120737_pt1 | contig 21797 bp, 15 predicted proteins | sample HoacroProtozoa21_FD_119630 | JGI IMG/M metagenome (GOLD analysis project Ga0181612, IMG submission 119630) | Hoatzin crop microbial communities from Cojedes, Venezuel. Combined Assembly of Gp0051906, Gp0051904, Gp0051908
AATCCTCTGGGGGAAAAAAAAAAAAAAAAAAAAAAAAACAAACATTTTACCCCCTCTTAAAGCATGTTTCCCCTTTGGCTGAACATGTCATTAAAGGTTTCAAATGTCAAACTCGTAAACTATTCAGAATTAAAAGATGTCTCTATCAAACTGCTATATTAAATGAATCCTAAAGTTGTTTATTATTTAAAAGAAGGATAGGAGTTAGATACTTGAAAAACCTAAAAAAGTGGAAACGAAAAGAAACAGGATCTTAAGCCTCCCAGAAAAAAAAAAATCCACTAAATTAGGAACTGTAAGAATTAAAAGGTTACGACTCCTTTAACCTTAAACATGAGTATTAGCCCACCACAGAAGTAAACCAAACAATTTTGCTGTTATAAAGACATTTGTTAATAGCTGGTATAATGCCAACACAGAAGTTTTATCACACTTTAAATGATGAAAGTAACACTTCTCTAAAAACTCCCTCATCATCTTTTATGAAGTCCAGTGGGTTATAGATTAAAAGTAATATTTGCTCAAAGCCATGTAAAATGAAACCCCTTTCTGGCTGTATTGTCTGGACCACTTTGCAAGAAGAAAAATAATGACAATAAATAAGCTTGATATTTCTTTGCTAGTGTTAGATTTCACTTCACTACTACATACATAATTACACTCAATTGCATTTTTGAGGTCAACAACCCAAAAGAGTGTTAGATAAATTTGCTTCACAAGTCACTCACAACATAGGAAACACAGGAGTGCCACCAAAAAAAAACAAAAACAAAAAAACCCCAGAAAACTAATATGTTTGACATTTTTTCTTCAGGCATTTTTTCCCCATTAATTTTCATAATTTTCCTGAATATACAGCCATTTGGAACTGAGATTTGTTTGACTTGTTTCTGAAGCAATCTTTTCCATGACTTCTTTTATACATTTTTTATAGTAAATGATGTATATCTGATATTTGGGTTAAGAAGCTAATGCTATTTCTATTAATACAAATAACATTTAAATTTCCTTTAATAAAGCTTTTACTTGATTGAAAGATTGATTAGATTGAAATCACTTGCACATTTTCACCTGCTTTAAATCAAGCATCTGCTGGAAGGACTGGGCTTTGTATGTCACTTTCTGACACCAACATTAGTCTTTGTAGGTACACACAACTTTGTGAAAATAAAGACCTTATAACAGGAGCACCACCAACTCATCAGTCTAAAATAAGGGGACTTCAGATGCAATATAAACTTTTCAGCTGTTTTAATGATGTTTCTTCTGCAAGTCACCTACGGCATGTTGAATACACCATTTTCAAGTATTCCTCCCCCAAAATGCTACATTTGAGATAGCAACAGTAGGATAGCACACTCATATTGCACCCCTTTGTGTAGATGTTAAATATCTACTCTTTCATGGGGTTCCGCTTCAGCAGCACTAGCTTTAGCAAAGTCGATGTCCAATTCCACTATGGAAGATCACTGCACATCACAACACATTCTGAAAAACTACACCTCTTATCCTTTCATTACCAAGACTACAAAATATGCTAAGGAAGAGATAACTATTCAAACTCCGTAAAGTGACATTTAAGTATCACTTCATGTTTAGGATATGTACATTATGAGGGAAATCTAGTAAACAGCGTTACAGGATAGCAGCATCCTTAAATTAAGGTAAATAAATGCAACTACTTTTCAAGTGTCTCTCCAGTGAACTATGATATATAACAAACAAGAAGAATATAGCAGATGTTCTACAACTGCCATCTTCCAATATAGCTCCATAAAATAAGTTATTTCAGTAACAGCGGAAGGTATCTCCCTTTTATCCAGGGTCTCTAATCTTGTTTTATATTTTGAGTATTTAGTGAAAATAAAGATATGTCATCAGGAGGAAATAACAGCTTTAGCTGTTTTTCTCTCTGAAAAGATTAAAAAAAAACAAAACACAAAAAATCCCCCAAAAAACCAACCCAAGATGTTCAAATAAAGACAGAAACAGAAAAATCTTACCATAGGGCCTTAACTGCTGAAGAACAAAAGGGATTTTTCTTAACAAGTCTTTGCCCTTTCTTTTTCATTCCAGTCATTTACCATCCATTCTCTCCTCATCTTTCTCCTCTCTTATTATTTGTTCAGAACAGGTAGCACACCTGGTAGAAAAATCAGCTCCCTTTGTGAAGTGCATAACTCAAATGAGAAACACAAGAATTATTCAGTAGAATCAGAGGCTGAAGTGCACAAGTTTGTTTGACTAGCCATTACCACTTTCTAAGTCAAATTTTTATGTGGAAGAATTAACTGATAAAAGAACTGTTGGATATCTGGTTATTGAATACATACATAATCTCAAACTAGCTTTGTGTTTAACACCCTGTGCCCCACTCTTGAAAAGGATTTGTGGAAATATGATGGGAGGACACTATGGGAATAGATAATGGTACAAGAAAGCATGGAGAAATAAGTAGAAAAAGTAGTAATTCATACTCCAAAAATCAAAATACAGAAGGCATGAGTGCTTCCTGAACTTCTTTGAAGTCAGAGATATTTGAGGGATTTTCTGTTCAGTAATCAAGATGACAAACCAGCAGAGTAATAGTCGCACAAGAAGAATGAAAATCTCTTTAGTTTAATAAGATATAAATAAAAATTACAAGAACAACAACAACAGAAACCACTGAGGAGATGGTTCTCAAAAATTAGAGGAATTTTTGGAGGAATAACTTTCCCAACACGACTGCCACTGTTACTTTGCTAACCTTGACAGTGCTCAGGTGTCTAAAATGGTCCTTCCTCTTCATTCGCTAGAGCTCTTGGGCATCATTCCATTTTGTCACAAATTTCAGTATAAGAATTCTCTGATTTTTGTAACCTAGAAGTACAGCAGTGCACCACCTCCAACTGGGCTTGCTCACAGTAATTGCAGGATTGGACTCTAGAAAAAAACCTAATCTTAGATAGGCCGTCAGTCAGTAATAGTCATATTTATTGTGTAACAGGAATGAAATTAAGAGGTCTCTAAAAAGATACCTGTGTATGAATTTGCTAATTTTAGACAAAAATCATTACATATTTTCTGCCACATAAGTGTCCAGTTACTCTAAAGCCGAAGCTCCTCCAGTTCTGAAATGCACTTTTATTTCTTGAGACACAGGAAAAGACAAATATCAGTGAATTACAGCTTTGTAACTTACAAAGCTTACTTGTAACTTACTACTTACTTGCACCTGACCCTAGTATTCTCTTTAGTAGTTGGTACTGAGTGTTTTCATCACCAAAAAAACATGATGCCCTTCTAATTTCTGTGACATCTGTCCTATCAATCTTGAACACATTCCCAGTACCTAGATCCATAATCACACAGGTAGCTGAGCATGTTATTGCTCAGGCAAATGTGTTACAAATCCTCAGATGATGAACTACGTTAAGGCTGGATGTCAGAGGTGATGAAACTGATAATCCATCAGTAATTTTCTACCCACAACAACAGCTCTGATCCATTGAATTAAATGAATGTATTTTAGTCAACTGATCAGAAAGTGCCACAGGCTAGAGTGTCTTGACAAAGAGAAACCACTGTCACAACCAGAAAAGAGTATCTTATCTCAGCATCTTATCCACAGAGAGAACTTCAATCTGAAATCATATTATAGCAAAAAAGTTTTGTCTATGACAATATACAAAGCTCCTCTTGCATGATTTTCCTTAAGAGAATAATCTTTGCAATACATCTCAGACTGTTTTTTCTTGTAAACAGATTAGGTTAAAACCACGTAAAAACCTCTAATCACTTCTGATGAATCATAGCCCAAATAACACATGATACAAGCAAAGGGTGCTGCTTTCATAGCAGGTTTTTCCACACTTTTCTGGATGACGTATTCTGCCTCTGGTCTGACTGCTGCCAGCTTCATAACTAAGAAGAATGGCAGGCCAAATCTTGCACCCTTCACAGAAGTCCTAAGGAAAGTTTTCCTGTCATGCAAAAAACTCATCACATAGAAAGCTGTACTTTCCCCAGGTGTTCCTACGGCAAAACAACATGCCTCCCCAGCATTGGGTTATTAATGTCTCATTTGCCTGATGTTCTGTGTTGGCAGCCATGACAGAAAGCTTTGAAGTTGTTTATTCACACTTGCTTAATCCTGTCTCCACATAGCACATCACAGCCTGTGGGGCTAGGAAGACGGATGACTGAAACCAAGGCCACGAGGGGGTCAGGGTCGTGGTGTCGCTGGATCTCATTAACTCCATCACAGTAGCAGGCACTTCAGAGGTCACCTCAGCTGAGGAGTTTGGGATAGGCAATGGTAAAACGGCCGGCACAAGTGCACGCATATTCCATGCAGCTGATGCTATGGAAACAAGTACAGATTCTTACTTACACTGGGCCTTGAGTTCCTAGGGTGGCTTTTAGTCAACTTGGTTAGAAAAAAGAAAAAAGAAAGAGGGTTTTTTACAAATACCCTGTAGGTATCACAGCAGAAGCACGAAGGCTGAAGAGAGGACCACTAAAAATCAGAGAAGACCATCAATTTAATATTCCTTCTGTAACTATTTGCATATGTAATGGACTAACGGAAAGGGAGCAAGAAGTACACAATATTTTAGACTGGTTCTAGTATACAGTGAGAGTGGATGGAAATACATGCATTTTGTACCTCAGCTGTATTGTGCACACTGTATGCCTGACAAAGACGCTTCTTTGAAGCGCAGACAATGACAGATGACACCCCTACGCTGTCCATTACTTAGGAATTTTAATGTGCATCAATGACAGAGCCTACTTTTTAAAAGATATATGTTTATAGTGTGTATGTATTTCACACATATACACATATTTTAGATATATTTTTGTATATGTATTTTTATGTATATAATGAAATAGCTGTATACTGTACAGCTCCTAAACAATATTGCCAATACTTGATTATAATTTGAGAATTCATATTCTCATAATTTTAACAAATAACTATGTTATTAATAAATATATTGCACATGGTATCCTGTTTGTTCACCAGGTCTGTATGTCACTGACGGGAACTTAATAACATGCTGATACAAAATGGTTCCTTTCTCATAGCTCTTCTACACTTTACATCCATTCCTCACCATGAACCACTCTGCAAAAGTGAAATTATTTCCAAGAGAGATGAAAATTAGTATTATTAAACTACCTCTAAGCACATCTGCAGCACTAGAATGAAACTGTTAAAGGGGTTTGATACAACAGAAACCAAGTCCTCATTTGTTCAGTATGCAGGTGCATAATGAGAAAAGTGACATGTAAACCTAGATCTGCACATATGCACAGTGTATTTATGATAATCAGTCAAAATATTTTGATGAATGGCAAAATTAGCAAGTGAATTATACAAAGAATAGTCAAAGACAAGCTTTTATTCTCGCAAGTGAAAACAAGTCCTTACAATCCGACCAAGATATTTGATAAGAAAATCCAGCTAAAAAGTCCAGGGCTCTGTCCCAAACTCCCCATTTCTGATTTCATAACAAATGTAAAAGCATGGGCTTCAGCGGAGATATCATTTAGACTAACGACATGGGTAGGGAAAGAAATAATTCTACAACAACTTTCAGATCTAACTGTATCACCACCATCCGGTTTGGGGAAGGGATTTTTTTTGTTTGCATTTTTGTTGGGGTGGGGGTGGTGATGGGTAGGGGGGTGGAATGGTGGTTCTGGTGTTTGGTGGCTTGGGTGTTTTTTTTTTGTTGATTGGTGAGCTTTTTGTTTTGCTTTGGTTTTGTAAAGTGTCAATTTCTTAGAGACAAAGGAAACCTTTTTGTTTGGATTTCTGCAATTTCTTTCGCTATGGCCTACTTTCTAAAAAGTTTGTTTATATTAAGTGCTCCCAGGGGGTGGGGTGTTTCCACATCTTTCAATAAGATTGACAGAATCAAAGTTCACATAATACATATTTTTTTTTTAAATTAAAATCAAAAATTTACAGGAACTCATACATTCAGAATCAGTGTTGCTCAAATGGGAACACATCTGAACAATAGCATGAAGAAAGTCACTTGTTTTTTTATAGTAGGCGGGGGAGGTACATTAAATGAAGAATATCCCTCATATTCTTAAGATATCATACTACCAATCAAAAGATTTGGCTTCTGCTCTTGGTTCTGCGGTCAACATGGTAAATGACCTTGAAGAGCTGGCTCTGAATCCCAAAGAAAACATGACTGACGTTCAGTATTGCCACGACTGACTTCTAGGCATGCACCTCTAGGAGTGGGATTTACAGGTTTGAACCAGGTAATTAAGCCATTTCTACAGTAGAATAAGAATTGTATATACACGAATTCAATGAATAGGGGCTCTAATGTATGTATCATTAGCACCTAGAGTGGCTTAAATCAATGTTCCCAGCTGAGTGTCCAAACTGCAGGCTACTTATCTCCCTCTCCAACATTCCAAAGAGTGAACATAATTTAATCAACCCAAGAAATAGACTACTTGAGGAAGACATGATATCTAGTTGCTGGTCCTAAATTCGACATATAAAAGAAATACATAAAAATGAGAAGACAGTTAGAAACAACACAGATGGAACACAAAAGCAAATACTTTCCAAAAATAATTTCAAGTTAAATTTTCTTGCCATTTACTCTTCGATAATCAAGATGCTTTGCTAGTAGCAAAAGCCATCCTGACACACCTTGAAAAAATTCACCCTCCCAGTTTGTTTCAGTAATTTCTAATTTATACCCAAACTGTGCTCTCATATGGGCTTTCTTATCAACTTCATTTAAAAACATTCTAAATATTCTATACTTCAAGAGAAAAGTGAGGTGCAGGGAAAGAAAGGAAACTCTTTATCTATCTTTCACAGAGACAATCTTGCAGTAAAGACAACAAATATCTCAATGACTAAGGCAAAAGTGTTTCACCCATATCGGATTCTTTCAACTACTATAGGCTTTCCATTACCTGTATCTTTTTCTGATTCTAACCAAGAAAAACAGTTATACTTTCTCAGAATCCATGAGGGGAATAAGCCACTTCAAGTGTTTAAGCATGTGTTCTAAGCAGGGTCTTTGTCACTACCCAAGATAGACCCCTGAGCTTGATGGACCAACTGGTGTGACCCAGTAGGTCATTATGCCACTGTCGCCCAAGTAAAAGTGGAAAGGTCTCCTGAAAACTGAGATCATGGTCCCAGTTTTCAAAGCCATGAAACAATAACAATGTATCGTTCTCAAAACCACTGTGTGACCATACTGCAACCACAATGTCTCTTCATACTAGCAGCTGATAACCTGCATATTCCAAAGGCTATATGAGCATGTAAAACCTATGAAGAATTTGCATCTACTATGAAAATGAACTGAAAGTTCTCTTGAGGACATTAATCTCTTTCATTTGTTTCATCATCACTAATTTCCTTCTTCCATGTAAAATGAAAACTAAGAAACTTTATATAACTACCTCAACGGTTCTTTTCCAGACAAAACACAGCAATTCTTGCATTCTAGCCACACCTAAAGTTCCATTTAATACCTGTCTCTGCTAAAACACAAACTGATCATCCTATTATCTGTCAGCTTTAGGGGTTTATAATACTGTCAGTCACCAAGTGCACTACGTATAGCGCTGAATAATTAATTCCAAAAGTTGAAGTCAGAGAGTTGCAATGAATTCTTTTGTTCATTTTCCATGCCTACGTTTTTCTAAATTATACTTGTGTGTGTGCATGTATACAGCAGATGGGGAACTTTTTGCCTACATTATGGTCTGAAAAATAATTCAAAAGATTAACCATTGTGAATTCTTTTGCAAGCCTGCTACTCGTCTTACCTGCTTAAATTGGGGATATTTTTCCTCGGATTCTCACGTATGGATTGGTGTTTTGAGATTGTAACAGAAGCAGAATGAGAGTCAGTGAAAGTATTTCCTTCCCACAAGCAATGCTCACGTGGCTCAGCCTTGCTGGGTTGGTATTCTGTTCATAGGCTGACAGAAACTTGTTTCTTTCCTATTTACTTCACCAAAACATTTTGCATAAGGAGTGGGCAAGAGGCAAGTTCAAGTCCAATTAGTAGAAGAAAAGACCTCCAGCAAAATGCAGGTGCCAGTTGTGCCAATTTTGAACACCAAGTCCACCTTCTAGTTTGACATTTGAGATTAGACAACAAGCCAAGCAGGACCCAACAGGAGGATCACATTAAACAGGAAGAACTGGATGACATTGAAGGCTATTGCAGGAGACACTAGATGAAGTGGAATAATAGAAAATGCAAGCTCATATGCTTTCAGACTGATCACGGGGAAGTTTACTACGTAGTAGAAGCTCATCTGTTACAAATTATAGAGGAAGAGAAAGATCTCCATCAGATTACTATAGAATGACTATGAGCTACCAAATGCTTAAAAAATGAGTTAAACATGGTCACAGGACTGATAGATAAGGGAACAGTGAAGGTAGTTATTAACATTAGTTCACAATGCACAGCATGGAAGTCTTGAAATATTGCATTCACTGTACCCGCTTATGTCTCAGAAAATGGATGCAGACTAGAACAGGTGAAGAATGACTACTAGGATCAAGCAAATATTTTCCAAGTGAAGACATGAGCTTTTCTTGTTTAACTTAGCAGAGATGAGAAATGGTACCACTGTAGTCTATAAACACAAATGAGAGAACACAACTAAATTAAAGGAAAATCAGATCACAAGAACAAGAATAAATAAATCATGTTTATGTTTACATTGGAAACATTAGAACTATTTTTCTCACCATTGGAAGACTTAAGCTCCAAGATAGGCTTCCAACAGAAACAGGAAAGAGAGTGAGCTTAGGGATGAAAAGGAAAGTAATCAAATTGCTTTTCAAAGTGAAGCTTGAAATGTTTCTGAATCGAATTACAAAATATAGCTGTGTAGAATACAGTGGACTAAGTGATTCAGTTCTTTACCTCTCTACATCCCTTTGTACAGTGGCAGACAGATCTATGAGACAGCAGAAAGTGACTGTGTACATCTCTTCCTCTAACATGATAAAACAATTTCCAGAGTATCAGTATACGTTCACATCACCGCCACTTGAAAAATTCAAGCAAGAGGAGTGGAACAAAACCACCACTTCACTTCCCATAGAAATTCCAAATATTAGAAATTTATTCCAAGTATAACATCTGTGGGAGCATTTGAAGCGGAAGTATCACAACATCCATGATTAAATTTTAGTCTTCTAAGAACAGGAACAAGGGGAATAACATATCTGAATAAAGACAGAAAAAAAAAAAAAAAAGGAAGAAGGATAAGAATCTGTTGTCCTCAAACAAATACAATGATCATCAGAATAAAAAACTATATACATACATATATATGTGTGTGTATATATAAAACATCCACAAATGTCACCCTAATAATTACTGTTAATTACCATAGTAACAAACTTTATTAGAATTGAGATTATGCAACATTTGCAAAAGAATGGTCTGAAGTACCACTTCAAATGAGCACTTTTTTTTTAAGCCTATCTGACATCACAGAATAGTACATACCTGAAGCACGTGCCAACAAGAGCTTGTATTTCAATTAACATTCAAATAGTGCTTATAGGCTCCTGAGCAAGGGGAACAGAGTTGTAGAAATACTGTGTTATCTTTTTCTCCTTTATTTCCCAGATGAACTAAAAATCTGATAACTGTCAACCAAGAGAATCAGTACATGATGACACGCAAACTAACTGATTAGCCAATAGCTGATCTCTTTCAAAGTTTCTGTAAAGTCACCAGTAGTTCCTGAGCTTTCAACATTTTATCAGGTAGAGCATTGAAAAGATACATAAATAGCAGGATTTGATTTAAAAAAATAAAATAAAATCAAAGTCAAGGGGAAGAAGGAAGCCGATAAAAATCAAATGAGGAAATGAGCAAGAAATTGTTAGAAGCAGAATCAAATGCACTGCAAATAGCTTCTAAAAATGTAACATTGAAAGTTCTCTTTTAGGTGAGAAAGAAGGGTAGATCATGGGGAGAAGAATTCAAGGAACAAATCAGAAATCCTACAGAAAGCTTCTCTAACCAGTTCTGGATCTTAGAAACTGTTTCTACTACAGGAATGCGGGGTACGATACTAGACTGTATGACTACATGGTGCAAGAGAGCACACAGCAAAGACAGAATAATCAGTTCTGAAAGAATTAATTCACACAGTGGAACCAACTTCCAGCTGTTATGGAAGCTTTATGCTGGGCTGGTGTACCTTTCTTGGTACACATAACCAGCTGAGCTTAAGTGCTCACAGGAAACACTCTTCTTGTGCCCAAGCCTGCTTGTTTTGTGTGAACCTGCGTATATCTCTTTAGAGCAAAAAAATCTGCTGTAAGATGACCACAGTATAAAAAGAGCAAGAAAAAGAAAATGGAGAACAAGAATAAGGTCTGGAGAAACCTACAGGCACTGTACAGCTTGATATTATGACTGAAATCATGTTTAATACCTTTGGATCTACCATCAGTGTGATAGCCCTCAAATGTGAGGAGTCCCTAGCACTTTCAGCCTTGAAATAAAGACTTAAATCTGCATGTCCAAGTGGAGTTCAAAAGGATAAGAACTGAAGATGTAATGATGCAGTCACCTGTCTAAATCCTAGTGGATGATGATGGGAAGTACTGTTTTTGTCCATGCTGAAGGCTTCAATGCTGAAGCACAATCTTAAACAGTTTGTGAGAATTGTGTTAACAACAGGAGATAGTTTCGATTATCCTGATGAAGAGCACCTCTGTCATAAAAATGCTAGTTCACTCTGGCCACTGGTACAAAAATTACACCATTACAAATATCTAGGTTTCTTACGCTAGGTGAATTCAGAATCAGTAGAAACACGTACTCAGTTAAAAGCTAAACTTATAAAGTAAATAATCAGAACTACTTTTCTAGCTCAGAAGGAAACTTTTGTGACGAGACATCAGTCAGGTCTTGATTTATTTGATGTGGCTTCACTCACTGGTATTTATTAACTGCTTTAATTTCTAATAGTGACTGTAAGAATTAAATTATGTCCTCTGCAGAAATACTGTCTTATGTAGTGGTTTCTAACAATGGTATTCCCAATGGCTGCAACCTAACCAACAGAAATTGATTACTGTAAGCTTCAGAAGTACAGAGAAAGTTTCAAGTGTTCCCTCCATCTTATGAAATCTACTTTTTCCATGATTATTTAATCATTTACAATATTATTTATTTTCTTCTAAGAGGGGAATTTATTTTCATTGTGTGCTGTGTTAATAGCCACGGTTTGTTATATTTATTCTTAGAGAAACATAGAGTAAGAAAAAGCATGATGCTTTTCAACAACTTGTATAGCTCATCCACAGGACCGGTCTCCAGCATTTCAATTTCTAGAATAATTACTTCTGTCTTGATGACAGTAAAGGACTGCCGGCTCAGACAGGAAGCTTTTCACACTCTGTTGAGAAGGATGAGGGTGAGAGGGGTATAAGTAAATGAACAGGATGTACTCTCCACATGTGAAAGTAACCCCAAAGCAAATCAGACTTTGAAATTATCAGTAACAGAATAAATAACAATTTTTATATTTAAGTCTTACATTGAACAGAAACTAGATGAAAAAATCATCCACCAACTTTACAGTCACATATGTTGTGCTTTTTTTTCAATCTTATATTGCAGGTGGTCTTTACCCTGAATATCTCAAATGAAATTATTAACTCCATTATTATGAACATACTGCAACCTTTTACATGTGCTCCAGCAAATAGTCATTAGCATTACAGTACAGAGATGACTGCATAACATATATTTTATACCTCTCAGCCTTTATTCACAGAACATTAAAACATATTTGGGTTTTTTTTGTAAAATAACTGTCACCTGTGTTTAAAATCCGGCTTATTCTGGCTTTGGAATACACCTGTGACTGTTCACACTAAATTCAGTGTACTGCTATAACCTCTCCTGTTACAGATAAAAACATAATTCAGTTTTGGATCTAACATAAACAGGATCATTATGTTTGGAGAGTGTTCCAAAGCCTACTATTCAAACAATCTGTGACATATAAATAATGCAAGACCTCTTCTTTCTCCAAATGACTTCAGTTCAAGCACAGACTCAGAAAGATGGAAGGCCAAATTTATACTGCCATTACAAAATGCAATCTATTTCTGGTTCTCCAACTGAATTATGACTCAGAGTCTTCCACTGTTTTCTATTAGCACCAACCCACACACTCCTACCCTTTGCCAACCCATGCAGAAAAGAACCTTATTTGTGAATATTCCTGAGCTTTATTCTCATATTAAAATGGCAGCAAATCCCAGCTAATCTGAAAAGCCGTGCTTTCTTATAAAGGAAAGTAAGGTAGAAAATTGGTCCTTTTTGCCTCCCTTGACCCCTGACCTTTGAACCACAACCTCCTTGCCACTAAAGCGTTCAACACCTCATTTAATCTCTCCTCGCTGCATTGGCACAGCACTGGAAAAGGAAAAGGGAAAAAAATAATCTGGGGACTTCATCAATTTTTCATGAATTTTCATTTAGGCCAAAGCCCCCTCTTACAGTGGTCGATAGATCAAGCTGCTGTCACATATTTAACACCTGGGGCTACAGCTGCTATCTCTGGGGGCTGCTGCTGACTCGGGCTAGATCGGAGGCAGCCGGAGTCAGCGCGAGGACCCTCATGCTCTTTCTCTTGCTTACATGCGGCGCCCCGGCGCTTGCAACTGAAATCCTAGCTACAGTCACTGTTGCAAATGCGTCTCCCCATATTCCCACAGGAAAACTCCACCACATTGGTTCAATTGTGTCACTTCGTACATTGTGGGCAGACTGTGCTTTTATTTAAAAACTTCTGGCTTTCAAATATGAAGGCAGTTTCATAAATAATGAAATTATTTCAAGCCTTCTTCCCTTTCTAAAAATCATCCCAAAAAATTCTGAGCATCAACATATTTCTAATAATGCCAAGACTTGTTCAACATCAATAAAAAAATTCTAATACACAACAGAAAGAACTTTCACTCTTCTGACTACAATTCCTTGTAGTTGTTTTAGGACTAGAACATTTCCTTTTAAAGATTTATCCATAAAATATACAAATACTACAACAATTTGCCACATACACAGTGGAAGAATGGTTTTGCTGCTTGCATTAGCACCATTTTTTCCTTCTGTGGAAGCTCCTATTGAAAAAGTAATCTGCACAAGGCGCACAATGGATTAATGCATTAAAAGAACAAAAATGAATAAATCATATCAATCCTAAACTGTGCCTTCAAACACAAACTCCTGTTTCTTCCTAAATATCTTCTAGAATAAAGACTTTTTAAATTAAAGGCAAAAAAATTCTAAGAGCACATTCTGTATGCTAACGATGTTTTTTAAGTAACTTCCCAAATCACAGTTCTTCACAGTTTCACTGGTACAGAGAAATTTTTCTGAGGACACACATCAGCGCAAAAATATCTGCCCTTGATTGTATGCACATGCTCTGAATAGACACAGATTTAAAAGCATACTTAAATGCTTTGGATGGGCTGGTACCTAAATCCATCATGTTTGGGAAAGGTGTTAACTGCTACTAGATGAAAAAGAGCTCAGGGTCTTCAGCAACTTGGAAAAATTCACTGCACAAAACAAGGGGCAAAATGTTTGAATTCAAAGATAGGCCACACTATGCTCTGAATCACTGTGTGCCTCAAGTGAATTTCACTGAGGAGTTTTTCTTCTGTCTTTACACATAAATATGGATACATCCGAAGATTTTCAGTTGCAGTGCTTTTGTGGCAAGTGCCCACGGAGCAGGGTTAAAAAAAAACAGGAAATAGAAGCTAATGTACCACAATTAATGGTGTTTATCGTCTGAATGCATAAGCATGAACACACTTAACATAAAAGCAAGACATTTTTCTTCATAAACCATTCAAAAGTTGCAAATGAACATTATTGGCAACTGACAATTTAATAAGCAAAGTAAACCAATTACTGATTCTTTCATTAAAACAGCAGACTCAAGCATTTTAACTCTGTAAAAAGCAGCAGTTTGTCTCTAATGGCACAATTTGAGGCCACCTACAGTCAGATAATCATCCAAAACCCCGTTGTCAGCAAAGGACAACCATCCTTTTTTTGGTGATGAAAACAGCTTAGTTCAGTGTGGAAAGAGCAGTTTTCAACACCATTACAGATAGCCCAAGCCAGACCCGACCGCACATGGCTGTCCGGGCTCACGTGGACAGAGCCACGATATCCAGGCAACTCGACAGTTTTCAGCAGCAGCTGAGAGCAGGTGAACGAGGACGCGCTGGTGACAACAGGCTGTCAGCAACAATTCATTTCCCTAGTGGGCAAATGGACTGCTACAGACCTGCCCATCTTCTTCAGTTCAGAGAGGTTGATGTTACAAAAATGGTTAAAAGCCTTAAAAAAATCTTAAAACTAAGGGAAACTGGGTAGTTTTGCTATCATCTTCCAGAGGATGCCTTTGATACACATGTTGAGCATTGCTATCTGCTTTTAAAACGAGTGAACATAAAACCAGCAGAATCTCTCAAATGAAGTAAACAAGCAATGTACGTATTATTTACATTTTTTTTCTTTGATTAAGACCTTTCTGTAATCACAGCCATGATATGGCTTGAGGAAAGACAAAGCACTATTGAAGTGGAACAGGAATGCCTGCTTTAGACTGTTAAATCATTTAGTTGGGGAATTCAGTCAGTTAAATTTCAAAGCTATGAAAACGGTAAAATAATCTGGTGTCAAGTGCATGTTGCTATTGCAAAAACTTTGGCTATGGTTTCAGATCTCAGGTTTCACATTCTGTGATCCAGCTCTAAAAGATCTCTGACAATGAAATACACTTCTATTATTTTTCAAATTTTCTACTATCTCGTATACAGTTCATGCATGACCTGCCACCAGCTACAGTGGTTAAAACAGTTACTCCAGAAACTGGGGATATTGTAACAAGAGTCTCTTAGCAGTCACTGAAGTAGGGATCAGTGAAAACTGACGAAATATAGAGCACCTTTAAATTTCAAAATAAGCAGTAACTTTAATTACTCCAGGTATAACTTGAACCATCTTCTGAACTTCGTCAGGAAATGTCTGAATCTCAACAGGATTGCAATACAAATTTCAAAGTATTTATGCCTCTCTCACAGGATTTGTCAACAGTTTAAAGATCACATGTACAATGACACAAATAATCCAGGAAATTTGTCTAGAATCATACTCACCCAGATTTCAGCCTTCCTTACATTGGTCATCTTCTCGATTCCTAAATACCTAGCAAAAATGAGCAACAGTCTGCGATGCCTTTATTGGCAGATACACATTCACTCGTGTCTTGAATGTGTCAAAACTGTTTTCATTTTTTGTTTGAAACAGTCCTGAATCCAGGTTATGACAAGTGAAAGGTAGCGAACAAGTCTGTTCTATGTAGCCTATACCACCATCTAACCATTTCACAAATGACATTTACTGCTATTTCTGAGAAAAACGAAGCCTCAAGATCACACAACTTTAGCTAGAAAAGTCTGCAGACTGCATCTTCTATGCTTCCCCCCCCCCTTTAAGCCAACATATCTTCTAATGTGTACTTAAATCCATTCTTTATCAACTAAGCAATACAAGTTTGTGCTAAAGCCCTACTTCAGTCAAACACATTTCAGTAAAACTACTGCCATATGACGAACAGGGGGGGAAAAACTGAAGTCCAGGAAGAGAAGAGCATTCATAAATCTACTAAAAGACACATTTATGTGAAGATACACAACTAGCCTTAGTTGATATTCTGAATAGCTAAACAGCAAAAAATAATATATAATGCATTGTATTTTATGTATGATGAGATTGTTTGCTACGTGAATATAAAGAACGTCTCTAAGTCAGATGATGAAGCAGATCATGCATGCCGGTGGTCTCTGAAAAAGCCATGATGACCTCTCTGTCAAGACAAAGAGAATCGATAAAGAATAAGACTGCTCTGGATGAGATGAGAAATGGCCAACAATTTCACTTCTCATTCACATAATGAATGAGGCCTGTATCAAGCTTATGAAAGAGGAGCATATATTGAGGTTTCCAGCAATACAGAACATGAGTCACCAAGAAGCTGTCTGCTTCTGTTGAGGTAACAGATGACCAGATAAAGAGAAACAGACAGTGCACCTTATATTAAATGATAGGTATTTTTGCACATTAGTTTCAGTATAACCAACTTTAGTCATAATTTAAAAATTAGATTATTCTTTAGAGGAAGATTAGCCTTTGTGCCTGTTTGTGCCAATCATGATTATACACTGGCTAGACCCTTGCTTCAGTATAAATCACATATTCTGTACGGTCACTGCTACTGTACAAACATATATAGAAACGCCTTGACTAAGAGCTACAGCTAATTACAAAATGCCATACTTATCTACATTTGTTATCTTGCAGACTGCTGACCGTGTGCAAGTGCTGGATGACAGTATAAAAGCAACTATAAAGTTTTACACAGTGCTAATCACATAAAACTACTCACATGCCACTTCCAGAGATGCATTGCGACTCACAGCTTCTCCAAGATAGTTCCTGGCTACACAAACATAGCTTCCTTCGTCGGGTTTGCTCCTGCGTCCATGCACGATACGTAAGAAAAATAAAGATCCGCTGGGCAGCAGCATGCGGTGGGAGCGTGGATCATCCTTGTCCGTTTCCACTCGCTCTCCATCCTTGTACCACTCAATAGTAGGAGTTGGCCGTCCTTCAGCTTTACAGTTCAGAGTTGTTGGCTCTCCTTTAGAGACAATCACGTCTGAAGGATGCTCAACAATCCGTGGCGGAAAGTCCTCCTGGCGGAGACGGGATCCTAGAGAAAAAGAAAAAGAGAGAGGGAGGAAAGAACAATTTATTGTAACTTCAGGCTTCACAAAAAGTTCTTGCGAACTACTCTTAACACTGCAAAAATTTTCAAAGCAAAGAAAATATTAAAACCTGTACACATCTGATACTCCTTAGTCTGATATCAGAGACTGTATTAGAGACTTTCAAAGCTAAAAAACTGAGTTGGACTACAGATACATGCCTCTAAGGCATTATCAAATCCGTACCACATACAGGCTGGGCTTAAAGGAGGATCTCTTAAACATACATGCATATGCATGATGATCTTTTCCTTGTTCCAGTAATCTTTCTGTTTACATTTGCTTCTAGATCCCTCTGTGCTTCCGGATTCTACTCATGGCTATCATCTCCCACCCTTGCATCTGCTAGATGCAATAAATGGACATCCAAAAGCACTGCATCTTACCACCCACTGGTTAACAGTTTTTTGTGGTCATATATGTACACTTTGTACCCCTTTTCCACAAACAGCCAAGGTGTGGAACGTGGTTATAGTTTTTCCACTTAATCCTTAGTACTGAAAAAAAATGTAAGTAAAGAAATTATTCCCTCTATCACTGGAAAGTAATACAATCCAAAGAACCTTCTTCTTCAATTGCCCACCACAATATTGCTTTTGACTTTACAATACTGAAGATGAACATGCCATCGTTAAGCCTTCACAACTACCAGGACTACTAGATACTGATAATACTAAAGTTTCTATGATACTTGTTTTGTGCCCTCTACAATAGCAACATTGTGTCTTGCCCTGTACTTTTCTGTGCAGCCACTTCTACACACTGCTTTTCTGCCTTTCATTTCATTTACACTCAGATGCCTTCCCACTGCCTGGGGCAGGGAAGCAGCAGAGCCCGAACATTGTCCTCCACCTTCTTCAACAAAGCCTTACCCTGTCACTCAAGTCCTGGAATAAGGAAGCGAGGTGCTGGTGGAGGGGAAACCCTATAAAAATAAGGTATGTGACAGAGACTTGTGCTGGGTTCACCACTCTGGAAAAAGTCCCAGTGCCAACCTTCCAATACAGCCTTTACCATGCAGATCAATTTCACTAAGAGAAGTCACAGCATCCCAAATCTCCACTGAACTCTTGTGGAAGAAATTAATGGTATCACAATACTAGCCACATTTTGCAATATCCTTTTTCTAAAAAAGATAAGAATTGTTGTGCTCCTCATTACAGCTATTAACAGACAAATTGTAGAGATGAGTAAATGCAAGAACTGTGTCATCCAACAGAAAACCAAAGTCCAGCACTCCTAACCTCAGCATAAATCATTCAGATATAGTTCATTACTGCACATTTAATTAAACTACATTAGCCTGACAGATTTTAGCAACAAACACATCACAGTAGTTTCTGCCTTTACATTGCTTCTCGTAAAAATGAAGTCAGCTCTCCTGACTGTTAGCACAAATCATCTTTACTAGCATGGATCCCGAAAATCCTTTCAGTGGAGCTGCCATGCTACTACAATTGGACTGCACTTCTTAAATACAAGGTCTATCAGCCTTGTCTCTATTTTCTGATCAGTCGTTTTGCTGAGTCATAGAAAAGCAAGCTATTTAACGTCAGTATCTTAATTATACTTTCGGCACTACATATTTAAAAATATTGTCCATGTCTCATTTGCTCCAAAAGTTATGAGGAAAGGAATAAGGATCCATTCAACAGAGTGAATCCACCTTTGGACTTCTGTTTTACTAACACTCAAGTCATTAAACTAGGGCTTGCCATCGCAATAAAGTGTTATACCACTGCCGCACAAATGGACTCTTTCAGTAGCTACCAGATTCTACTACCAGTATAGCAGAGGTCTACATAATCTGTTCAGCCAGTACTCAAAAAAAACACAAACAATTTACACCTAAGCACAGATAAACTTAGAGCACGTTTAGAAAAGAAAGATTTATTTTATTCTGCCTTCTACTGACATTTAGACACCTAAAGTTAAACAAATTTAAGACATTTAAAACTAACACGAGAATTTGTAGTTAAAAAGTATCTCTAGATCAAAACCCTATAAGCAGCATTGAAAAAGACTAAAATCATCATTAAAGATTAAAAATTTCACAGTACATAGGACTGAAAAGCAAACTGCATACATTACTAGAGACATATATACTACTCTCCTCACAAGTCTACCAACTTACTCCACCGCTTATTGTCAAAAGAAACAAACAAAAGCCCACTAGTTGTGTTAAAAAATTCTTACTAACGGTGCTAGTAAGGACAATAAAGCTGAGGTGTTTCTGAAACTTTAGAGGGGCTTAAATCAGAGAAAAGAACAGATACAACTATATTTTGATAAATGGTTAGCAAAGTGTAACAAAACTAGTAGCAAAAAAAGAAAAATGGAAATCCAAAATATTAGTTTTCTTATACAAGTAAGGCTTGTAGATAATGTTCAAAACTCAAAATAGTACATTCTACAGAGAATTACAGGCCATGCTCAATCATTTGAAAAGGACTTTCTCCCATAAAGAGTTAAAGCTTCCACCTTATACAGGCCAATTCAAAACCTCCCCTCAGGTCATAATAGGACTAATTCTTCCACTTCAGTACTGATGTTTATCACAAAACTAATGTTTACCTCACTCTATCCTAATTAAGTGATATGTGCACAAGAGAGGCTTGAGATGTGGGCAGCAGAGACCATGCAAATCACCAAGGAGAAAGACTCAGATGGTGTTCTGAGGCAGGCTCATACCACGCATTCCTGTGATGGCTGGGTGTACCTTCAGTTACCTAGTGCTGCAAGTTATTTCCTTCAATGTACACTTAGGAGGGGGGAAGAAAAACACACACAAAGAATCAATCACAGAGCACAGCAGACTCCCTCCTTCAGAACTGAACTGAGCACCAACAGCTATTCCAGAATGATGCTCTGATTTAGAAACACCCAAAAGCTTGACTCCATTGTCTCTCTTCTGGCAGACACAGACACTGTCTACGTGCCAGAAAGTGACAGCCCCAAATGGTGTTTTCCTAGCTGAGTTTTGAATCTTCCACTCTGGCTCCCTCCAACCCCACCTGCCAATACCCTCACAAATACAACCCAATTTAGAAGGAAGAGAAAAAATACTAACTCCCCTGAGCTAACTGGGCAGAAGATGGTACTTTTCCTTTCACTGGAGGGTGAGGTGGAACTGTGATCTACCCACGATGATACGTGGTTGCACTGAAGCAGACAGCTGGTGTTGTACCCTGGACTATCCATTCAGCTTCCGTCTCCATTCTTCCCTCAAGGATTTCCAGTACAGGAATATCTCATGCATGCTCAAAGCATGTGAATAACCCCCAAGTTTAAGAGTCCCTAAATAGTCATTACTATGACGGACTGCAATGACTTCAAATTAGCTGCTGCACGCCCTTGAGCAAGAACACGCCTTTGGAAAAAATCCTACAATATTATGACTAACTGAAAGCAGCCATGAAGTTGCACCTCTGAAAGGAGAGCATTAACACTTACTTGAATATGTACTCAGAGTATTCCAATAATTACAGTAGATTAAGGTACTAATTAACTAATTAACTAATTCACAGAGAAAGTTTTAGGCTCACCTTTTTGCTTATTACTTCACAGGATAATTAAACCCACTGTTCAAAAAATAAAAAACCCAAACATACATGAAAAAAGATAACATGCAAGTTTATTATAGTATCTTACCTTTAATATTAAAATTTCTTAGTTCATACTGCAGCATTAAACAAAAAGTTACTAAGATTATTCCAACAAAAGTCAAGACATAAGCCTTCCTTGTTCAACTTGTCTCTCTATACTTTTATCCTGGTGTATCTTTAAAACCTCATCTTCTATTTTTCAAATATTTCTGCCAAAAACTGAGTAATTCACGATTACAATTCATTATTGAACATAATTCAGCAGTAAAATGAATTATGTCATAAAAAAAGGAAAAAAAAGAGCAGTGATAGCAGTGCTTGTATTGCACTTCTAGCATCTGCCACAACTCCTACTTTAATACTAAAACAAGGAAAAAAAACAACAGGTGAAATTATAAAAAATTAGGTACGATGACATTCTGTCTTGATGCTATCAGGCAAAGCACAAAAAAGCACAGAAAATAAGTACAGCATTTAACATAACCTCAGTGTCATCTGGAACACTGCTAATCACACACCCCAGCAATATGTGTACGATTGTTAGTCTTGTGTGTGAGAACCTAAGCTAGAAAAAGATGGATAAGGATGGTTTTCTGTATGTGGTGAAGGTATAAACTGATTTCAACATTAATTCAATATAATAGCTTTGGGTTGGGGGTGGAAATACATAAATAAATGAAAATCATTCTGCCTTAATGCTGTTGAAGTTCCCAACAAAGTTTTGCTAAGACCGTGCTATACCCAAAACCACCACATCTGTTTACGCTACTTTACTAGATAGCTCAATGCTCTCTCCTTCAGACAGCTTTTTTTTTATGGGGCATAAGTCAAAGGAGGAAGGAAGCAGCATCTGCAGTGCAGCTTCTGATATCTACTGATTAGAAACTTACTAGTAGAAATAATTCAGACTCTTTCAAGAAAACATGGCTTTGGGACAGATGTGAACTGATGTAAATGTCATAGTAGAGTCGATGCTACCAGAGCTAGAAAATCTAACGTGGGTGAGGTGCTCAGGCAATACTTTGTTAGTAACCTAAGTTACAAAGTTCAGTAGTCCTCAGTGCATAAACCAGAACTATTGCCAAGTAGCAGGAGACAACTGATGGAACAGTATTAATGCATCGCTTTATCCCACATGTTAATTCTTCACCTTAACAGATTAAAATATTCTCATTGGTTTCTTCCCAGGTAAACAGAAAAGTAACACTATACTGCTATTTTTTTGTTGTTGTTCACCTTCACCCTGTTTGCTATTGTGCAAATTCACAAGACAGCACTGAGTTAAAAGAAAAAAATTA
>Ga0181612_148688_pt1 | contig 21797 bp, 13 predicted proteins | sample HoacroProtozoa21_FD_119630 | JGI IMG/M metagenome (GOLD analysis project Ga0181612, IMG submission 119630) | Hoatzin crop microbial communities from Cojedes, Venezuel. Combined Assembly of Gp0051906, Gp0051904, Gp0051908
AGTTGAAGATGTCCCTGCTCGTTGCAGGGGGGTTGGACTAGATGACCTTTAAAGGTCCTTTCTAACCCAAACTATTCTAGGATTCTATGATAATTCACTGATTATTGAACTATCTCACTTCTATGTTTTATAGACAAAGCTCTCTTACCTTTGAAGTCTAAAGAATACAGCCTGTTATTCAGAAAAACACTTCAGAATCTGTTTTATCTCTGACACAAGAATAGTGTTTTTCAGAACAAAGAGAGGGTTGCTTACAGTCCTCATTTTCAGTGTGCACGAGATAAATATTTGTTGTTGCCATGTAAAACCATGTATGGATAAAATGTGACTTTATTTTTCATTTTTTATTTATTGCTAATTTTTTATTTATTGCTAATCTTATTTATTGCTAATTTTATTTATTTGTGATATTTATCTATTGTGATAAAGAAGTGGGGAAAAACTGCATCCATCCCTATTTCTCATTTTCTACATTTACAGTTGATATGTGGTGTAAAAGTCTTCACATATTTTCTTTGAGATCTGCATGTGGGATTCTTCTCACCTGTCTGCCCCAGAGTTAGCAGTCTAGGCTGTCTCTAGAGTCACACCTACACAGAGATTTATCCCAGTTACCTTATGCTGGGATGGACTTGCTGAGATGTCTTTTACTGACACCAAAGAAGGAGCAAAGGCAACTAAGTCAAACCAGGCAATTAACTTTTAGACAGCTAAACTGAGATGAGATGAATTCTACAATAAGCTTTCTTTTAGTTATAAGACTGTAAGTATATGGATTTGTAATTCCTACACATCCTTGAATAAGTTCTATGTAACTTTTTGCTTTGTTTATCAGAGATTGCTATTATAATTGGAGAGCAGAAGCAGCAACAATTTTTACTGTTTGAATTACTTCACTTTGATCCTACATAGTTCTGCAAGCATTGGCATTTTTTTAAATTAGTGTAAGTAGGGGAAAGGCTTTCTTTGCTTACAGATCACACTGTGTTCTCTATCTTTTTATTGCTGCCGCATTTTAATTTAATGTTTAGAACGTGAAATAAATATATGCTAGGCATAAACTCGCAAACTCATGTATGCATTTACTAAATACACTTTTGAAAATACGTTAATGTTTTTTAAAACAGAAGGACAAAAAAGGTATGACTGAAATAAAGCCCCTGTGTTAATCTATAACAATAGAAGCTAAAAAATACTGACAAAATGATAGTAACTTTCTGTTTTATATAAAAGAAGTAAATGCTTTTCCTATTGAAGACAGGGATTATTTATTTTGAAATGAGGGGGAAAAAAGGTCAGCAACATCATACAGAAAAGCTACTACACAGAAAAAAGCAAATTATGGGTCTTGAAAGTTTAGGGCTTTTAATAATTTAGTACCTGTGGAATCCAGGCCATGTAACAAGGGAGAACAGATGACACACTGGGAGAATCATGCAGATTTTCTGAAAGTCGATTTCCATCAAAACTGCAGCCTTCCAGTTGTAAGCCACTGATCTGCCGTGGAAATATAAAATATTCAAACATATATAACAGACTTGAAATGCCAGTAATGATTACACTGCGCTTTAATAAATGATGATCCTTTTTACCGAACAGGAAAAGAACAGGAAACTAATTATTGGAATGTTCTGTGTGAGAACAGGAAACACGATTTAAAAGCAAGATCTGGACCACGCTTTGGCGTGAACTTCCTCTGATTTGGATTCACATTCTTTGAAATGTTAGAGAAGAACACCTGTAAATGTCATCATTTATGAAATTGCAGTTGCCTGGTATTAGATTAATGGAAATATGATAGCAACAGCCAAGTACACAATCATTACAATGTCAAGAAAAGCAGAAGAACAATCACTGAAATAAGCCTGACTTCCTGCTTGGAAGTCTGAGCACAGCTTGCAGAGAATGGAATGCCCGATTACGCAGCTTCTGCAGAGGCAAACAAAATACATTGAAACAATGTGGGAGAAAATTTTATTTAACATAACTCAAGATTTCTTAGATAAACTATTGTTTGAAAAAATTAGTCAAGAATCCCATGATTCTATAAGTAACTATGCAACACTTTATACGTAACATGCTTTAAGTGCTTTCTTTTAATTAGTAAGTACTTCCAGTCTCTGAACTAAACATTCTCTTTTTTTCTTCACTGCAGTCCTGTATAAATTAATGACAATGATATCTATTCTGGATGTCTTCCAAATAAAATTTTCAGTATCTGTTGAACATTTTATTTTCCAAGTACAAATCATAATAGTTTCCCAGTCTAAATAATAACAGTCAGTTTGGCCTGCTGAAGCGAGAACTTCCATTTTAGCAATAATAAACTGAAGTCCGTAATAACTTTCAAGCAGCTTTTCAAATGGCTAAAGCTTAAGCTGGGGCTGATGTCTAAGAGAAGCTACAATCTGAAAATCATGTCTGTTACACTATCTTGCTAAAGCCGTGAATTAAATATATGATACTGAGGCAGGCTTTCACCAAATACAAGGTTCATAAAGTGGTGCTGAAACTAGGAGATACAACGCTGTTGGGAACTGGGCAAGTGATCACAACCAAAATGGAGAAAAGCAGCATTTTCCAATACATTTTCTCTTGCAAGAAATTTTAACAGATGTACTAAATTTTAAAAAGTGGTTAAAATATAATGTTACAATGAAGATCTGGACCATAGAAGATGTAAAGGAAATAATTTGCTTAAGTAATTACAGTATTCTAAAATTATTTATTTAACCAAAAAAGTTGCATTTAAACAGTAACAGAATGGGCATTACTGTCATGCTTGAAAAGCAGTGTTTTCTTCCCAAGTGTTGGGTTTTTTTGTTCATATTCTACTAACTGTAGATTATCTAAGACTAGTTTTTGCATTTTTAATAACTAATTATTCTTCTGGTTGGGCATTGCAGTCTTCAAAAGTCTGCTTAAGTCACATTTCTGTTCTAACTGAGCTGAGGACTCTTCCTTACCACGTGCAAGATGCATATTTACATATTCTAATGTGAAAAAAAGGTTACAAAAGATTGCATTTATAAAAGTCACAGAAAAAAACCTCTGTTTCTTCTTGGACAGACAGTGACCAGAGAAGTGACAACACTCTTTGAAGCAATCTGTGTTCCATACAGACTAGAACTCAGAGTCAAGCCTCCAAAACTGTGGATAATCTGAACCAAAACAACCCCAAATGGAAAGCACAGAGTAGCATGATTTTTTTCTCCAACTTTAACTTCCACAAATTACTCTAACAAAGTCTCAGTGGGATGAATTAAATTTTTCAGACTTTCTATTTGGAACTGCAAAACCTTTTTTTCTCCTTCAACCTCTTGTCAAAAGCTTAAGGTCTTTTCTTTGTTATGAAAGCGTGACACTCCTTTCCCTTCTCCTGCCAAGTTTATTGTCATCTTTCCTTTGAATCTTTCCTAGGATTTTCAGGCTGGTTGCTTTTAAGATACAATGTTAACATTTGATATTTTGTACTGTTTCTTTTCAAACTTAAAATCTTTTCACACAGAGAGATTTTGGAAAAAAAATGGCTTTATCTGGTAAAAAAGAAGTTTGAGTGTCAGTAGTCTTTAATGATAGCCTATATACATTCCAGTGCCACTTCTTTCTTTCAAGAACAAAGATTATGAAGAAAAATATCACAAAAGGCACAAAAGGAACAAAGTCTTACTAATGATTATACTGAGGCTTTCCCACAGACTCCTCCCTACTGCTCTCTGGTGTTAACATTGACACTTAAGGCCTCACTTTTTTATATGCAGAGGTCTTAGATTATCTCACTACATTTGTGATTGAATGCTTTCAAAGCTCCTATTTATCCCTATTACACAAATACTAGAAAGAGTCATCTCGTATGTTGTTCTTTCTGCCCCTCCTGAATTCTGCAGGGAATTCTGCTAGGGAATTTAGTTTGACAAATATGTGAGTTTGGCAAAGTTACTGAGGGAAGACTGATCCGATGAAGAGGTTTTAGAATTTATTGTTGGGGTGTTCAAAGGTCTGGCCATCCTGAATATCTCTAGAAGAAGTTTCTATAGAAGTGCGTCACCTATTGAAAAACCTCCTTCTACTGCCCATACATTTCTTCTTTTGATATTGCCTGTTCCTTTGACATTATAGCTAGTAAAATAACATAATTTGATCTCCTGGAAGACTTCAACCAATCACAGAGACTCCTTTGAAGATGGAGACCAAAATTTTGACTTTGATTCAATATTAAAAGACACTGAACCCCCCCCCCCCCATTGGAACAATGTATTTTCAGATACTGTTTGGCTGAGTGCTCCCATAGATATGTTCTCATTTCTATGATAAATAGTGCAGAAAAATTACAACTACTATCAAGGACACAGATTTCACAGTACCTATAATTAGCATGCACAGTATTTCTGCAGCTCAGCCAGAGTAATGGCTGCAGTTGACCATAATTTTTAAAACTGTAATTCTTACAAAGTATTTGGCATTTTGCAACCACTGGTACTAGCTGAGTTTCAAAAAAGCTATTGTTATACATTACAGATTATGTTTCTTTAAAATACATTTGTAGAAATTGTGCTGATACCATGGTCCAAAGCATCTGTTTCCAAAATTTCAAATTCTCTGCAATTAATTTTTCCTTATTATTTAATGCTATGATTTCCCATGAAATGATACAAACTACAGCAGACATCAGGAAGTCATATTTTCACTTCATAACCTCTACAGACCTCCATCATTAATTTCTTGATATCTCAAGATGGTGGTACACTGTAAAAAAAGACCTCTGAGGATGCCTTACAATAGTATTTCTGTCAATTGCTAAGACCATAGTTTTGATATTAATGCTGATACTATATTTTATAATACTATAATCTTGCAATAATTTTTTTTTCACTACTTATATTAAGCTCTACCCAAGCTTATAGCACTTACTACCCAAAAAGTCTCTTACCACGTTTCTACAGCAACAGAAAATAGAATGCTAAAAGTAACGACTACCTGCTTTTGTCCAACAGCACAATCAGTGCACAAAGCAAACAGAAGAGATGTATTTGCATATCAATATGTGATTATATTGCAATAGTCATACATTTTCAGTACCTTTTATTAAAGCAATCCAAAGTGATAATAAAGAAGGTGTAATTTTGTACAGATTGATTCTAAATCAAATATTCTTCACATCCTACTAGGAGAGATCTACTCCACATCATATGTCTAAACCACCACCTGAAATAACACTGCTAATTTAACATCAGATTTGATAATCCACCCAGAATCAGGTGTATTCTTGGCCTGATTGAGTATTGCTCTGCCTACTTTGTAGTTACACTGACAGTTCTAGCACTGCGTACTTCTGACTTACAGAAGACCACAGGGCATATTATTTGCAATTTTTCGCGCGCAAAGATCAGTCCAAATGTCTACAAAAAGTGCAGGAAGACTGGAAAAGAATTATCATCATACAGATCATAATGAGATTTCAACCTTCTTTTCCTTATAAGACCACATTCTAAGCCATTAAAAACTTGCAAAATTAAAGGCAAGAAAAAAAAACCTGAAAGAATATGTCTTCAAAACAGTCACTAACTGACAAGTTATACAAACTATGTGTGAATCTTAGGTTTATATTCAATGTTCATCCATATTTGTAACAGTTCCAATCGTTCAACAAAGATATTCTGTCAGAATAATTAAATATCTATTGATTCAGGAACTTGAGCATGACTCTCCCATATCCCAAAACAGAGTCCCCCAGTTGTGTGAATACAGAATCAAGTCTCTTGGTGAATAGTCACAAAGTGAAATAGCACCATCAGCATAAATTGAGACTGATAAACCTCAGAATAACCTATACCATGACCTGGTTCTTGCAGGGGATGTGAGAGATCCAATTTTAAACCTGCAGCCTGAATGATGTGAAGAAGGAACACGCAGTATCAACAAATCAAATCTGACAAAAATAAATCATATTTACCCATTCTACCAATTATTTTATCACAAACTTTCTGACAGTTTGAAGATCTATCTTAGGTAAGCAGAGAGTGGCTTAGCAAAGAGAAATGAATGAAGGTTCATACAAGACTGATAACACAATCCGAAGACATGAAAGTCACCAAGGGGGACGAAAACAGCAGGACTGGGTATATATGAGTTTATCTTATAGACAAAGAGCTGTATGGTCAGGCAGATTCTAAACTGAACCACAATAAATAATAACGAAAATAAAATTTCCAAAGGGAACACAAAAGTATGTCTATGCATACATGATGTTAACTAAATACATTCATAGATGTACACACAATAGGATGACAAGAAACATTTTACATTTATTTCACTTATCATATTCACCACACAACTGAAATTGAAACAGATCTCCTTTTGCTCATGAATTGAGTTTTTAAATGGGAAAAATTTCTTAGTAGCTTTACCTGCAGACAGAAGTAGATCCAATGAGGAAGTCACAGTTAACTGTCAGGCTGAGATACACCACATCAATCTTACAGTGTCCTAGTTCACTGAGGATCGTATGTATTAAATGGGTCATGTGTAGCCTAAACCAGCAAAAGTAGATATGCTTTTTTTGCTAACACTTTCCACCTTGTTTTTACAACATTCTGTTGTGATTACAATTTTTTTCTTCTATTTCACTCCTATGTAAGATTTTCCATTTGTGTATTACACTTTCTAAAAAAAGAAATATTCTTACCAGCAGTGATGCTTTTATACTATGATGATATCATCTTTAATCAAGTAGATAAATGGTGTTCTTCAAAGAGAAATGTATAAAATTCATGTACTTTTTGCATAAAGTCTTGAAAAACTTTAAATAACTCTTTCCTGAACCCTGTGTCTCCATGATACCTCTTTATTTAAACTTCCAAAATGTGGCAGGTTTAAAAAAAAACCAAACAACTTTTACCTTCAGGCAATTGACCAAAACTGCTATGGTAGGAGCATAGCAATTGCAGGTTTTCTCCTGTCAGTGGAAAAAGACAGGTATCTCCTGAAAGATGTTTAATTTAAGATCAGAATTGGTGCATGTCTTTCTTCCCTAACAAAATAATGCTGGTAAACTCCAATTTCCGATTTAGGTATCTAAAGTCAAGTGGAATAAAATAGGGTCCCAGCTACCTCACCACAGCATGTGTTTCAGGAGTTATCTATTCTGCTGACAGAATTTTTTTTGAGTCCCCACTCAAAATAGCTCCCCATTCTGTAAGGTTAGTCCGAATTCTTGAAACTGCAGATACAATGTTAACTTTACCAGTATTAAAATTCATATAGCTCATGTGAACCAAGTTTAACATGCAATCCAGAGGATCCTTATCAAATAAGAAACATTTTAGAGGATAATTTTTCTGAATCACTGATGTTTTTATGCCTTAGTTACAGTCCACGAGGTATTTAGCTTTACTAATGTTAATGTTTCTCCCCAGTTCTTCATGAGCACAATGAAGGACTCATGGAAAGGAATCTAAATTCAGCATGGCAGAGTTCCAAAGCCTTTCTGTACATCAAAGATTCAAAGGACAAGGGAAAACACTGGTGAATACTTACTGAGGAAAGGGTAATATTCAAATCAAATGAGTAAATTTGACAGGATTCTTACCTTTTTCTAAAAATAATCACTCACCTAACTGCTTCTACATTCCTGTGGCAGAGAATTTGCCCTTAAACAAAATTATCTTTTTATTTTTGATTCCTTTTGGAACATAAGACTCATTCTTGTAAAGCAATAGAGAATATAGATTAACCTTTTTGCCTACATAAAACAGAGACTGCTAGCAGTGTATCCTAACTAATATTACCAAAAATCTACCACAAAAATTTGCACGTAACAGAGAATTATAAGCTTCAATACACCTAACTGAAGTGTTGTTATAAAACTCATTCCTTTAATTACCCTTTAATTCTTTACTTTCCAAGCAGCTATTTCAATCTAACAACTGTAAAAAACTGTAATATTTTTTAGCATATGAAAATACTTCGATAATATTATTCATGCATGGAGTTCAGGTATTTGACATTGACTTCCGACATTTTTCAAAGATGGTAGGGTGGTTTCGAAGTCCAGGTTTCTAGGATCTGCAGCTGACAGCCTATTAGAATGAGTGGTCTGAGATGTGAAACTCAATTTTGGCTCACTGCTATGGACTTACAAGTCTTGACTGAATCTGGAACCTCAGAACATGTGATTTACAAGCTCCAAGGTTTATCATATCTCAGGTTTATCAGAGGGAACCAAATTGCCCTGAAAGACCCTTGGTTTATTTATCTCCAGGTTCTAGACTCCTATCTGCTTCTCATTAAATGAAGTAGGCAACCATTACTCTTATTTAAATACCAAGATTGAATAATTTTCTAAATTATATTCTCTAGTTCCAACATGAATTAATTCAACAAAGTTCAAAAGACTGTATTGTATAAAGGTCAGATTGGATGATTACATTTATCTGTTCTGGCCTTACAATCTATTAATATTTTAGGAATATGGATCCTTATACATTCTGTATTAATAATTTTAGATAGTGTCAGCAGCCAACCCGGAACCCTAATATCTGCCACAGCTTTCTGTCTGCCTGCATTATCAGACTAGAGAAGGTGCCCTACCACTTGCTTTATCTCTCCTAGTCTAGCCATCTCTCTGCTTCAGCTGCACATAAGTGCACAGTTGCGTGATAAGTGCCCTGCGTTATTCACCCACGTTTCTGTAAGAATGCAGCTTGAAGTGGCGTGCTCTGTGCTGAACACAGCACTTTGAGCCGTGCAGTATTTTACCTTAACTTGGAGTTTGCCTTCCTGTATTCGCCCTTTCCATGATGCTGTAAATTTAAGGCTGTCCACTGAACGGCTCATTACTCTGCAAGGGAAATATATATACAGTGAATCTTAGAGACATATAACAGCAGGAAACAAAATACAAAACCAAAACCAATGTATTTTCAATGTGTACCATATCATACTAAGTCTTACACTGAGGAAAAATACGTTTTAAATTTCCTCTAAAATAAAAAAAAATAACCCGCATTTAAACAAGTAACTCACAGCTATTCTACTTCAGTTCAAGTAATAAAATTGAGACAACTACTGACAGCAACTGACATACTTTGTTGGATCTGTGTCCTGAAAACAAAATAATCATCTTCATGCACAGGGAACAATGGCATATGAGCACACTTCAATAGGTAGATTATTTTTCCCTCACCTTGCAGTCTCCTGGCGTAAAGCATTGAGAAATGTGTCTGGGTGAAATAGCTCTGAAAGGTCAAGGGTGTCTGACAGTAGTTTCTATTTCTCTGCTTTTTCTACCCAATTCTAAAAGAGAAAAAAAAAAAGGAAAACAAAGAATCCTGAAGTTCTTGCCTGATTTTTCAATATTTTCAGTTAATATGGGTTTGTCAATAATGATGATTAATGAAAAATGCTTGTTTAAATATACTGTAATCTCAAAATTCAATATTCATTTAAATTATTTTCAGATTGGAGTTTTTATAAGTACTTACCAACAATTTTTTTTAAACTGTCTCTTATCATTAGGTTGATGCTGACATTTCTGGTGTGTGAAGTTTCAAAAGACATTTCGGATGCACTAGTTTGAGATATGAATTCACAGAATTTTTGACAAGACAAAAACTAGCCTCTGTTCTATCTGGTAATAAATGAAACTGACAGAGGTGAGGGGAATAACTGGCCTCAATTATCCTTACAGAACACACGTCCCAACCTACTTCTTTCACCCTGTCCTACATGCAGCTATGAAGCCTGTTACTAGGAGCAGCAAGCTTGGAACTTCCCACCAACATAATGCGTTCTGTGCCAACACGAGAAAAGAGACACACACTGCACCTTGCAGTCTTGATAAACCACGTGTTTTAAGTAATGAAATCTGAGTTTGACTCTCAAAACACTAACAATCTCAGACTAAAGAATTTATTGTCTTCAGATAAGTTATTTAGGTACCTGCGGGGTTATGCAACAGTCCACATTCAAAATCCTATGCTTTGAAACTGCACAGAAGGATTAATGTTCAATAGGAAGCTAGAAAATAATCAGAAGCTAAGATTCCACTTGCTATCACTAAACAGGGAAAGACAAACCACACTCCTTTCTAAATACCAGCTACTAGAAGATCATGAAATTACTCTAACCACTGAATAAAAACTCTTGGAAACTACACTCTCACTACACACTGCACCTGTCAGTCATCCATTTCTTGTTTAAAAGTACTTTACTGTATTCTTTGAACTGCTCACAGATGAATAATTCCACAGAAGCATCTTAGAAGTGAAAATAGCATCCAAAATACAAGTAAATATCACTCAGTGTATTTTATTTTATTGCATTTTATTTTATCTTATCTTACCTTCTCTTATTTATGTCAGTGTGTCACACTGATCTCCATAATGTTTCCACCACGTTAAAACATTTAATCAGTGTTTTTTTTATCTGTCACAGCACCAGTTATGAGCCCTCAATCCAAATGATTATGAATCAGTTAACAGATTTTTGCTTTCCATTTTCATTAGCTAAATGTACACAGTTAATGACTCTTGTCTGCACAATTCTTTTAACGACTTTAAATAACAATCTCTTTTATCATACAGCAGTAACCCTGCATGCTGCTTAGGACAGATTTTGTAAATTGTTTTGTATAATAAAAGTAGACACAACCATTTCATCTTGTATTTAATATAATCATTCTATTGCTGTCATCAAATAAACCTTTCATATAGCTGCTAAAGAGAAACACTGTCAGAACACAGATGCCTATATTCTACCCAATTAAAAGACCAGTATTGGTGATACTGCTTCTGAATTCATATAATTAAATAGCACTAGGAAATAAACAATAACAAAAACTTTCATTAGGTCACAGAAGCAAAGTTTGTAATTGCTGGTGCTGCTCTACATAAAGATGAACACATAGCTCATTCACAGATGTTTAATAAATAATTTAAGATTTAAATGCAATTAAAAAGATAATAAAATGTATTTTACAACACAAGTGTAAAAAACATCCTTATGCTTGTTCTCCTTTTCGTCTTATACAACCACATGACAGCATGTTAGTAAAATGCTAGTCTCAAACGACAACAACACTCTATTAAAAGGCCCATTTGTCGCTAGCACAACTGCTGTCACCAAAGAGTGGCATGAATGCTTGAAGGGATCAGGTCTTGAAGGAAAGGAAGTTTAAGCTAAGCTGTAGAAAGACTGAAGTGATGATACCTGAAAGGGAGAAATCCTGTCACGGATTAGCTATGGTATCTTAATTTCCCCCTCTATCCTGACTCAAATAAAAACATACATTGACTTCATTTGCCAAAGGGATGCAAAGCCGCTTGACTTCCTATTGAACTTAGATGGCCACAGAGCATTTCAGTCTGAACGGCCTTCTTCCATCACCAGCTCTGTAAAGAACTTTGCCTCTCCCGTCAGGCAGGCCAAAATAATCCATGCATTTGTCACTTCTCAGCTGGATTACAGTAAGCAGACTACCAGCAGCTCCACGATGGTGTAAAATCTAGCTACTTGTCTCTTTGTGGCTCAGGCCAATACCCATGCTCTCCCAACTGCTCCCTCGCTCCTGACTCCCATAATATGGTCTGGAACAGGTTTGCTGCAATTCAGGATTTGTTTTCCTTCTTCAAAACAGCTAACAGTCAAGATCTAAACTCACCAAAAGCAGCTTTCAGTGTGTGAATTAAGATAGATTTTTGATTAGATATGTCAGCTATAACATCTTGGAAAAGGCATATGAAACCTGAAATTGTGTATAACATCTTTAAAAATAAATTCACGTTATATAAATAATTTATGTTGTACCAATAATGTGGCATACAAGTCCAAATATCGTAACCCTGAAAAGCTTTATATTACAAAATAAAATTAAAAAAATTTATCATACACTCTTCTTCGTAACTGTTTATTTCAATATTTCATTATTTCAGTATTTCTTGAATCTTTCTTACTACAATGAAACTAGAAATTTAAATTTGAACTACGACAAATGAATTTAGCATAAGATGATTATAAATATAATTTCAGAACATATTGGCAACACCCTAAATGCTTGCAAAGCCATTCCTAGCAGGCTATTTCAAAACTTCAATTAATGTTAGGTCCTGTTTGATATAATAAAAGTTGGGGGTTTTTTGTTACAAACATAAATCTCTAACTGTAGTCTCAGGTGGTTCATATAATATTTTTTCATGTATCTAAACATCCAAGTAGTATCTATTCCATTTTCAGTGAGAAGCCTCCTTATCTTCTATAATCCCAAAGCAAACTGAGCACCTCATACTGAACAGTGGAAGGAATAAAGAGGCTGCCAGATTTTCACATTATCATTTATATACCTTTAGGCTCACAGAACTCCTCTACAATTAATCAAGCACTTTCCTTCACCTGTTTTAATTCATTTCAAATGTCTTGTCTTCTACTGTGGTTTTCCCTTGGTGTGGTCCCAGAAGATAATTTTTATTGAAAGAGAAAATCACACAAATTACTACGGAAGTGATTTCATTTCTGTGTCTAGATGGAAAATTGTATTCAATGTTATATGAATATGCACAGCCAGAAACCAGAGTACAATTATGTTTTTCCACTAGATTTAGAGGATTTCAAAGTTATTAGGGAAAAAAACGCAGGACCTTGGATAAGACTGAGAGCAACCAATGGTGAGTAGCACTGCTGGGGGAGTAAGTATTCAGTTAACCAGAGTTAGGTTAAGCAAAGGTCAATCATGCAGTTAAGCCTGAGTCCCATTTTCCTCACAGTGCAGCAGCTGTTCCATAGGTGAGCTCCTAAGTGTTGGCATTCAGTGGTAAATGCCAGCAGGAGTAATTGTGTTACACTGCTGAGAAATGAAATTGAGGTATTTCTTCTGGCACTGAGCACAGAGCAGGTAACGCATAGCTACTCAGGAGCAACTGGCACGCAACAATTTCCTGACTTGTAGTAATTTTTTTTTGTATGTGAAATCTCTGAGCTATTACTCTTGAGCTAGTTATCTTTTGTTAAATGAACATGTGAATACTGAAGTATTTCAGGTATATGATAACGTGTTGGCACATAATATCTTCACACAGTAAATCACAGGAATTTAATTTGGAGACTTATTTTTTTTTTTAAATGGTTTTCCCCCCTTTTTTCTTCTTCCTTTTTTTTTTTTTTCATTTTAGAGTGTGCAGACCAAAAGTGCTGGTTAGTGCCTTAAATAAAATACAATTATTTCTTTATTTCAGTTTGACTCGCCTCAGAAACCTCCTGTTTGTTCAGGTAAGTCTGAATACTAACACAATAGCAGAGTGTTTTAGCATAAAAATTCTGAGTGCATTCGCATCAAAATGCTAGCTAACAATGTGCCAGAAGCAGATGTGCAGTAAGGCATAGCTAAGGGAAGCATTAGCAAATGTGATCTCATTCCGGTTACAGTATGAATTTATTTTTACCAAAACTGGAACTTAACTTCCCATGAATTGCTGTTTCCTACATTTAATCAGGATACCAGAGTGACACTGCTGAACAAGAACTGTAACATCATGCCGACAAGTTCATGATTGATGTATGCCAAAAATGTCTACTTTCAGATATTTCCTGTATGATCACTAAACAGAGCCCATTTAGACAATAATCACACTTCATGCCTTCTAGTCTTCACTTTCTCCACAACTAAATACATCAGTTACTAGGTGCTATACTGCATTTGCAGTTATGTAGAGGGTAACTGGGTAAGGAAGTATAAGAGCTGGAAATACTCCTCGGTAGAACCAGAAGCTACAAAATGTGCAGAGCAAAGGGGACAAACATTCAAAGACACTTCAGTGTCCTCTCCATCTGAAAGAGATTATGGTTCTGCTTCCCACCTCCACTGGTAAGAAGCTGCAGCGAAGGGAAAACAGTGGCACACAATACTCATTTGCAGACAACAGACAAGACTGCCTACCTTAACCCTTGGACAAAGTCAGGACTACATCAGACATAATACCTTTGCAGAGCTCTGGAGCGGGGACACTGAAATCTGTATTGTCATGGTGCTGGTGTGACTAGAGAGGGGTACCAAATACTCAATATATTAGACACTAGTAATGATGGAGCTTTGAGCAACCTGGTCTGGTGGAGGGTGTCCCTGCCCATGGCAGGTGGGTTGGAACGAGATGATCTGTAAGGTCCCCTCGAATCCAAACCATTCTATGATTCAATCATTCTGTTCTTCTACAGAATCACTGTGCTGCCTAGGTCATCTTGGCGGATCACATAACCTTTCTGAGCCTGCAGATATTTTTCCCCAGTCTGCCGTCACCATCATTGTTCATGTACACAATCCTAAAGAATGTCCTTAATTTCACCATGAGCTCAGACTTGCTTGCACAGGCTGGAGTATAAATTAAAACCCGAGATATGCTTACCTTGGGTTGGAAAATAAGCAGGCAAGATGCGGAGAAGATCTGCAGAGTTCCTTTTTCAAAATTTCCTCTGAAAAAATGAGGTAAGTTTTTCTGCAGCTAGGATAAGAGAAGCCCAGAGACCATCTGTTGCTGGGAAGCAGGGATATTTGCTGCAGACATACACAGATGGGTGCAGAGATAGCGATGACACAGCACGTGGCTTTGCTTACGCTGGAGTTTGGCTAAACCAAGGGCTGGTCACCTGCCCTAGTTCTTCTGCAGTGTGAGCATCCTTTCTGGGTCACTATTTGTTTGTTGCTTCCCCCTTGATTAAGGAAAAAAATTAAATATATCAAGGCCTGGTAGTTCTTTCTTTCTTCCCTCCTCTCTACATGAGTTGGTTTAGTGGTCCTAACTGAGACCAGGGCTTGTTCCTGCTCAGCTATTCAGAAGTTAAGGCAACAGCTGAACTAGACATTTATTCACTTACTGCATTGCCTCATGTATTGCCAATATGCTTACTGATGCTGATGAAAAGTGATAGTCACAACTTGACCTATGTTTCTACAAATGGTCCTGATCTGAGATTTCTGAACTCTGATATTAGTAATTCAAATGAAACCTAGGTACAAATGAAGCTGACCAATGAAACTGGTCTCTGCAGTTCACAGCTTGCAGACTGCTCTGGTGAAGCAGATCTGTAAAGAGAATTCTGTGTTGTGGAGGATTTCTGTACTTCAAAACTTGGTTGCTTTGGAACAAACCCCTCGTGTTTTGGTGTTCTCCCTAGAGCACTGCATTGGAGTGGCGTAACTGGGAAATCTCCAACTACAGGGCCCTTTGGTGGGGGCCTGGCCCAGATTTGCAGACCTGGAGAGTCTGAGATTGGTGCCCCCAAATCCCACCTGGGAGGCTGCTGAGGACATTGGGTAGCTGGTGCCCTCTACAGACTTCACGGGGTGTTTCCCGCTGAGTTGAATTAAAAACGAGTATCATGAACCTAAACAAGAGAAAAACCCAACACAGAAGAAAGATTTTTTTTTTTTTTTTTCCAACCACCTCTCAAAGATAACTCATCATTTTGTAAGAAAAATAGAGGGTCTTTTTTTTTTAACTGGCGTATTATTTCTTTGATTAATGCAAACAATGAGACTTTTTTTGGCAACACAGCAAATAAAGTAACATAGTAGCCGCCGTCAGGATCACATCTGAAGAAAATTCAGGTTAAACTTTATAGCAAGCTCTAAATGCTAACCCATATGTAAGGAGAAGAGGGAATCTGCTTTATCTACTCCCAGGACCTGATTTAATCTACATAATGAGACAGCAACAGTGCTTCTCTGTTAACATTTAATTACGTTTGTATTTGAATTATCACAAAAATGTTTTCCTTGTGGATAAAGAGGAAAAAGGTTGATAAGCATAAAATGCAAATTAACAAGCAACTAAGCTGCTTTGCCCGCTGGGAATATGAACCTGCGGTAAATATGTTCAAGCTTTGAAATTTTTTCAAATTCCTGTTATAAATCTTTTTAAATTCTCTTATGTCCTTTCCCTTCCAACATATTATAATCTTTTTGATATTTACATAGTCAAGTGCAAGCAGAGGCTGGAAACAGAAAGGCTAGAAGATAAAATTGCTTTCCCTATGTGCTTCTCTTTTGTTACGAAAATTTCTGGGGAAACCAAAACGAGCATTATATCCATCTTTTAGTAACTAGATAAAGACTTTTAAAAATCATAGTGGTGTAATACTTCTTATGTTACTTGAAGAGAACAATGCTAGTTACTGACATTGTATCACTCTTGTTTTAGATAACTGAAGGGGAAATTTTATTTATTTATGTACATTTTTTTTTCATTGCTGAAGTTTGCAGCTTAGATATCTCCTGTTGCTATATGCAAGTATGCTTCATGACAGTGAATATTTATAAGTGATACTTTGGACCGCTGACAGAGCCAGTGTACCAGCTGAAGCCATAGTGTATTTTCCTGGTTTGATAGTTGAAAAGCTGTCATATTATGAAGAAATGCCTTATTGCATCCGGACCTGGATAAACTTTTCAGTGTTTCATGTTGCCTTTTCATAGCTTACCCTGGCTGTTGTTTTGCTCGTGAATACAACACGCAGGGGTCTAGTCTTGTTGGAGCTGTTCCTAAAGTAGTTCTGTTGACTGCAGTGGAATTACATACGTGATCGAATCCCCGTGCAAGTTATGAAATTGCTTAAAAAGGATCTCAGAAGGTTACCCCGGATATTTTTGCTCCTAGCAAGATCAACAATATAAAGTTTATATGACAGATCCAACCCTACTTGCTTAGGGGTATTTTTGAATTTATGAGTCCAAGAAGACACATCTCGGATTTGGGGTGCTGGTGAGCTTTCGTATCTGGGATAATACGCTTGGTGCATTTTCTTAAAAAGTTTTGTTGTTTTTCATCATATTTGAATTAGTTATTTAGTTGCTACTTATTTAGCTCCTTTTGCTTTAAGGAATTCTAGATTAATACATCCTGAACCAGATGAATTTTCAAAATGGAAGTTGTTTTTACAAGTAAGTGTATGCAATTGCTGTGGGATCCAGTCTCTTATTTAATACTTGGAAGTGCGTTATGGTTTTGTCCTAGGTAAACTATAGTATCTATTGCAAGTAGTGTTTAAAGAATGACTTATGAGTACTGTTGTTTGTTGGTCTGTCTATTGGAAAACGGAAGTTCTAATAAATGTACAAAACCAGAGGCCATATTAAAAACAACTATAGAAATGAACAGAGCCTAAAGCTACCTGCCTCGGGGCTGGCGGGGCTGGCCATAATTCCTTGGCTAGAAGAATGACCTTTAAATAAAGGTCAGACAGAATAGCACTGGAAACCTTGCAGGTGCTTAAAAGGAGACACTTAGGATATTATATTGCCAGCGGGAGTTGGCCTTTTCTGTAAACTTCACTGTGGTTAACATTTGTAAATACTTGCTGTTTCCCCTAGTAATATGTTTGAATCTTTTTTACAAAAGATTTTAAACCATTTTTACCAACCTGACTGTGCCAATGCATGCTAGATTTTTACACCTGGTTTCTCTTTATTCCAACAGGTTCTGTCTTCTCATGTCAAACTCCTACTGCAAATGTTTTTCTGTTTTCTCAGGTTGAACTTATATTTGAAATGTTTTTAAGCTTTTTCTACATCTGCTTCTCTGCCTGTCTTCTAGCCTGGTTCATCCAGTACAATAAGTTGTTTGTCTCCTGTGTTCGTTGTGTGTATCCTTCCCCACAATGTCTCGTCGTGTCTGCCTGATTGAACTTCAGCCTTTCCCCGAAGATACCATGACTGGCTGAACAGTTTACAAGGAAAATAAATACTAAGTAGAACAGACAAAGGACAAAGGAGAATTTTATTATCCAAAGCTGCTTGGAAACTGAAGGAACTTTTAGAAAACTACCCTGTATTTGCAGAAATAGGTTGCATGTGTAGACTTTTTATGTGCATGGAAGTGCTAGTGGTGAAGTACATCTGTTTAAAAAAAAATTGCATTCTTACAGTCTGATCTTAAGACCCACTTCAGTCATATGGTGTTGGTATTTAAGACTCTAAATACCAGAAGTTAATGGGGCTTAACCTCTTCTTGGGAAGTCTGTGCTGTGCAAATATATGCGAACAAAGGATTACAAACTGCCTCAGAAATAAGGAGCAGGTTCAACAGTTACTTCACTCAATTTTCTTCTTATTTTTCTTTAAAAAAAAAGGAGGGGGGGGAAGTGTCACTCTTGACCCCTTTTGCAAAACAGTTTGTCACTGGTGCAGATTGCCTAGCAAAGAAATCAAGGACTGCATAAATTTGCCCTTAAACAGGGCAGTAAGAAGACTCTTCTCATGGTGCTGGTGAGAACGAATGGATATGACCGTTGATTTTCAATACTGATTTCAAATCAGTATTTGAGTTTTGAAGTCAGAGATACCACGCTGAGAAACAACAGCTTCACAGAAAAGTAAAGGAGGAATTTTTCTTGCATTCTGGTACATTAATGCTTAAGCCTCAGCACACATCTTCTAAAATATTTATTGTGATATTTCACTTATTTAATGGAATGATCAAAATTCATTATCAGACAGTGTAACCAAAGTGAATTTTAAGTGAAGGACTGGTGTAGAGGGAATAAAACCATAATTACAGGGTTGTGAATAGCAAAATATTGTATGATTAAATTTGTTTAGGTAATTACCGTGGAGGGGGAATTTTTTTGAGTAATGTGCAAGTGGTTCTAGCATTTTCTTCCACAGAGTGCGAGTGCTTTGGAGAAGACTTAAGAATCCGTTGTCCCATTTTATAGAGACAGAACAAGGGAGCTGCAGGGTAGCAGATTAACTTTCCTAGAGCCTTAGTATATGTCATTGTTCTTTATTTTTCTGTCTCTGAAACTGCATCTATACTCCGAAATAAAATCGGACCAGGAGGTGTTCCCTGACCCTGAGGCTGCGTGGCATGAAGGCGGACCTTGCTGACTCTTGGATATCTTCGGAGATCCTGAGCCCCAAGAAAGTGTTTTTTGGGGATTTAGCCTTTCTCAGTCAGTGTCTGCAATAGTGTACGGGCTGTGTTGCAGCGTAGCAGGGAAACGTTTCAGTAGCACGAAAGCCTGTGGATATTGGAGAGCACCAAGCCTGGTAGCACCTCATCTGTGCGTCCCGTATGCGAGGGGCATTGCCTGGCGCGGACCCGCGGACCACACCTTGGGGCATGCTGAGGGTGCAGTGCTCCATTTGGCTGCCTTGGCCACTCTGTTTCCTCGTGGGATAAAGATAGCATTGGAGACTGTGCTGGCCCTTTTGCCGAAGGCCACCAGGACTGGAGCCTGACCAGCACAGCCTCGTGTGGTATTGCATCAATGCCAAAGCTCCCTCCTAGTCTGGTGGGCCTGGGAGAGCACGGGGAGCTCCAAGTGCCTCGTTTCCCCTGAGATTTTGCTGTGGGCTGGGTTAGCAATCCTTGTGCACATTCTGTTTTTCTTCTTGTAGCTGTATTCCTTTAGGTTTTGCATTTGCCTGGAGGAGTTTAGCATCAGCAGGTTTCAGTAAGCTGTCCTCTTCACAGTTACGGTATTTTGGTAGTAGTAATCAAGAGATTTTCGTCGGAGTTAATCAGATGGCCGTATGTATGTTGATTTCTTTCCTGTCTCTTAGGCAGTGGTGTCTCAGATTCGCTTCACACTGCTAAGCATTCATACTGCCTTTGGAAAAAGTGGTTCTGCCCTTTTCATGCCCTGGCTGTTTGCTTCTGGCCCTCTGCCATCTTCCTCCTGCTGCTTATGCAAACATTTGCATAGTGATCCAGTTCAGAGACGTGTTGGATGCTGAAACTAACCTCCCAAAACAGAAAAAGCTGGTGTTTAACCTGGATTGATGCTTTGTTCTGCTTCACTGTTCGTGTTACTGCAGAGATTAAAGCAGTTTGCGGGCAAGAGTGGAGTGGTCGGGGGAGCGAGGGAGGGTGGGATCGCTTCTTCGGGAGGTGATGCTGGTTATTGCCAGCTTTAAAGCAAGAGTGCAAAGTGGAGATTGAACCCATCAAATTGAAAGTTGCCCGTTGGAATCGGTCTTCAATTCAGATTTTCTTCTACACGACCTTTTCTGAATAACTAATAGAGAGGTGTGAAGTGCATGGCATGTTGGGATTGCATCCTCCATCTTCAGTTCTGTCTGAAATGCTTTTTTGTTTTAATATTAATATAATCAGAAAAGGCAATGCTTGATCTTGTCCAGCATTTTAATTCGGTAACTTGGCGAGCTGGTTCCTGAGCTGATATATATAATCCCAAATAAAGCTGCAGAATCCCAGTGTTAGGAGCTCTGGCAGGCTTTACACAGACGGAAATACCTTTCCTGAATAGTTTTTCTTCAAAGTTAATTATTAAATACCTCTTTCTAGCAGTTGCTGTTACTCTAACATCAGACTTTTCTCACAGTCTGGTTAGTGGCATTACTCAACCCGTAACAATGCTGACTCTGTATCCGAGGTATTCCCACAGGTGCAGTTTTAACTCTTCTGACAATAGCAGCCTAGAGGACTTCTCCCTGCAGGCAACAGGACTGTTATTGTGCAAATGAATGTTTATATCAAAATAGATTGTTCTTATCATGACTAGGAGCCAGTGACCCTTGAATCTGAAACCTTGCTCTGAGATCTTGCCTTGTTGGCCTTGGACATTTGATGCGTGGGCCTCAGCTGTATTTTAGAGAGAGGAGAACTAAGAATATTGTGATTAGTCTGAAATGGGCACTCCTGTGAGACCGTAGCCCGTGTTCACATGGTAACAACACCAAAATCTCGCAGGTCGGGGAAGGAAGAGTTGCATCCTTTAATGTGATTTCCTTACCAAAAGTTAGTCTCAGTGTTAGGAGTGCATTTCCTTCTGTCTCACCATCTGTTAGTCTTGCTCGCGGCAGGAACCCGGGGGGGCCTTCGCTGCAGCCAGAGGGTCATTTTGTGGGATCTCTGTGCACGTAGTTGTTCGCTTTTGGGGCTGTCAGGTATACGTTGACTGTTGGGTTTGTTCCAGGCAAATGGGACAAACACACCTGCACTCGCCATGTTTGCTGGTGCTGGTGTAGGATACAATAGGAAGGGGACTTTATGTGGGACAGATCTTTTAAAATAGGTTTTTATGTTTGTAGGTATCATTGTGTTCCATATTTACCAATATGAAAATAGATGGGAGGGTTTGGTACTTTGCAGGATCAACAAAATTGCACATAGCCGTGATGAATTTGAAGATTTGAAAACATGTAGCAGGCAAGTGCGTTTCGTATTTTATAATATATCTATGTTTAATGAAGATGCCCTGTCTGTCCAATGTGTGTCTGTATCAGTGGTATTTTAAACCCTTTAGTAAATATCAAGTTTGTAGTATTTAAGATAGTTAAAAATAAGTTTAAACGTATCTATTTAATAAATTCATTTCATACGATGTTTAACAACCACAAGGCTCCCAAAAGTGCATGAGTCTGTCACTGCTCTTGCTTTTTTTCCTCACTCATTTTGCACTCAACAGAGCTCACCATTCAGATAGAGCGAGCGAATTCTGGGAGTTGAATTTCTTGCCTTTTGATGATCTCTGCGCTTTCTTAATTCCAGTCTTTTATAATGCGCTCTTAGTCTTTTTTTTTTAAGAAAAAGGCAGTTAGATGGCCATGCTACTTGCCCATGGTTCGTTGTGTTTTATATTTATTCATAGGCTGTTTTCAACTCCCTTTAATGGTGGGGTGGTAACAATTAGCAGGATAAGAAATTCCTGCAGATTTTATGAAAGTTGCTGGCTGGATAGAGAAAAAAAAAAAAGTAAAAATAGCATCTGTGAGGGGAAGTCATCAATCTGAGCTCAGCTTTCTTCTTTTTTCTTTTTTTCTTTTTTTTTTTTTTTTTTTTATACACCTC
>Ga0181612_131462_pt1 | contig 21786 bp, 8 predicted proteins | sample HoacroProtozoa21_FD_119630 | JGI IMG/M metagenome (GOLD analysis project Ga0181612, IMG submission 119630) | Hoatzin crop microbial communities from Cojedes, Venezuel. Combined Assembly of Gp0051906, Gp0051904, Gp0051908
CCCGAGGGGGGGCCGGGGCCGGGGCCCGGGAGCCGAGCGGGGGAGGCTCCGGCCGGGCAGGCTTGAGGCGCCTTGCAAGCGAAATTGGCGTTTTCCGGTTAGGTTATCTCTGTGGATCGTAGTGATATTTTTATTCAAGCCTTTTCGTAGTTTTCATGGTAATTAATTCCCTTTTTTTTTTCTTTTAAGTATTAAGTTACGTTTATGATATTGTGCTCTATTTTACGCATATTGTCCCAGTCTGTGCTTCTGTAAAGAACTGCCGCGGCTGGAAGCGGTCCAGGTATAGTTGTTATTCCAGTCCCACGTGCTTGTGTATCATGGGGGTGCACAGCAGAAGGCTGTGTGCTGCCTGTTTCCGGAGAGTGAGAAGCTTCAGGAAGGCTGGCTGCTCGCTGCGGCTGACCGACTAGGAATAAATGGCCAGTGCGTACTTTGGAGAGTCTTTGTAATGTTCAGACAAGAAGTGTTAAAGTTTGAAAATCACTTTACTATTTTTAAATAAAGATTATTTTTAGCCATTTGTGTAGGGGACTTTGATCCTCCTCTTATGACTTTCTTCCATGGACAAAACCCCCCCCACCTTTACTTACAAGGAAGAGATTGAAATCGGTCAGTGTTTATAAATCACTTGACTAGCAGTTCTGAACAGGAAGAATGTCAGTTGTTGAGACAGTGAGCTGGACCACCAGCAGCACCCTTCCCGTGTTCTCCAGCCACAGTGTTAAAGACTTGTTTTCCAATCCAAAAGCTGGTCTTACTGAGCTATAGCCCATGTATCTGAAGGTGAGAGCTTCCTGTCAGCTCAGTGTTTTGTGATGACCATGGAATTTAGCAGGGTTTGTGATAAGTAATTTGTAATACTGATGGCCATTGGAAATTAAAATTACTCTGGAGGCATGAGTTTGAGGCTGTCTTGGCTATGGCGCTGGTGTAAGCCTGTCTCTGCACCGTTCTCTCGGTTGTCCTTGCGTAAGTGTGCGGTTGCGTGTTGAGCTAGATATGAGACCTAACTTAGTCAAAAACAAGCAATTTATTTTGCCACGCTGTTTCCCAGATCCAGTTCACCATGCAGTGACAAACAGTTCTGCTGAGCCAGTAAAAGTGGAAGATAGGGCAGCACTCAACAGTTTGAGTGATGCTGCTGTTGGATATTCTGCCATATTTGAAGTATATTTGACTTCAGGAAACAAATATCAGCTATGCTTGCTTATTTTCAAATTTATTTAAATAATAAAATTTTTGTTTATTGACCTTTTAGATGGCTTATGCTTCTACAGAAGCTTAAAGTTAAGCTTGTGTAGTGACTGAGATCATAGACGCTTCATGTTGCAGAAGTACTACATGCTTTTCAACTGAACAACTTAATTGCATGTATGGTGAGGGACTGGATTGCCTTTTGATCATAGGGAAGCCTTTCTGTTGCTGACCTTCAAAATCTGGACCTAGGTTTGTAGAGATGTCATCTGCGATGCTTCCCTAGTGTGAAGATATGTCTTGGGAAATGCAAAACACTACTGAATGTGTCTTTTTTTTCTTTTTTTCCAGTTGCAGACTCCTACTAAAATCAGTGATGTTTCTAGTACTTTCGTGCTGTCAAATGTAATACACATTTTAAGCCTTATTAAGAGGCTGGAAAAAATGCTTTAAACTCTCTAGGAATATTGAAACTTGAGTTTAGAGTACTGTAAAGAGTCCTGTGAAAGTTGCTAAGAAAAGCAAGATTATTCTAAGTGTATATAGACCTTACTTTTCCACTGCAGGGGGAGCTTAAGCTTCTGCAACATTGACAGGTTAAGACTCTCAGTTTTTCTTATGCTGTCCAGATTGTTTTTCTGTTAGGACTATTCTAGATTAATTTTTGAGAATACGCAGAAGTGTGTCCTGTTAGAGTGTGTTCGTTGTAGCCTTTGAGGATTAAATGTGATCAGATAACACTGTGTAAAAGTCCACAAAGTCAACAACAAAACCAATAGTAATGCTTTACAGTAAACAGTAGTTTACCAAAGGTGACTTTAAAATGTAGCCAACAAAGCATGTAGCTTCCAGGTGTGTATAAATCGTGTGGAAGTAACTTACATGTAAGCATCTGATCCTTCATCATACAAATTGGAGATCGGCATCATAATTCTTTTCTTTTTCTTCATGACAGCTATCATTACACTTGCACAAATGCCAGTCTTATGAATTTAATTCCACATTTTGAAACTCTGCGTGAAACTTCAGTTATGTATAGTTTGAAAAATGCTTGTTTAAACAGCTAGTCACTAATAGGAAGGACTGAAAACTTCCTTTAAATGAGACAGTATTGTCTCAAGGGGTTACAAACGTAGTGGTATATGGCCTTGAAATTCTGGCAAGTTCAAAATAGCTCCTAAAATTCAAGGTAGACTGAAAGGTATTTGTTTGTGTTGTATTATTGACAGACAGTTAGCATGTAAATGAAGTGCAGGCCGTGTTCAACTTCAGACTTGCTCTTATTACTAGGGATTTCTACTGTAATATAGTCAGTGACCTGCTATGGTTGAAATCAGTGTAGTACTCAGCTATAGTATTGTGAACGCAGTTGCTTGCTCATTGCATTTTTCTGAAATGATGCAGGAAAAATATCTTGCATGCTGTTTAATAATTGAGAATGTCTGTCAAACTTTCGAACTGTAAATTACATTTCTGACTGAATACAAAGCATCCTGTAAGAGGAGGAAGATGTTGGACAACTTGTAAATATTTTGAGATAAATATTTTTCTGAAAGCAATTTTAAAAAACTACATTTCACACAGAGTATATGTCACCTTTATTTCAAGATAATGCATAAAAATAGCATGTGAAACTGAGTTGTGCTTTGTTTACTGGTACTGCCTACAGGTGTGGAGGTATATGGGAAATTTTGATGAGAAAATGCGACCCTTTTGGCAACTTTGTGAAGATCAGTGTGAATTTCGAGGGGAGAGTCAAATGAGGGATGTTGGTGGAGAAGCCTACGTTGTGAAAGAAATGTGGATTTTAGAAGTGAATTAATGTGACTTTTTCCTTAAATTTGTCTTTCATTTTTGAAATATTCTAAAGTCAAGGTTAAATATAAGTTTAGACTATTTTTAACCTAGAAACTTAGTGGTCACTCATTTCTTAGTCCTGAAACCTGTTCCTCTTTAAAAAGTTCATGTTATGAAGGTCCTAGGTGTGAGACCTACAGATTTAAATGTGCTGTGTAACAAATGTTCTGTTGGCTGCCTGAAAGTGGCAGTTGTCCTTGATTCTTGTAGATGTAAGGCAGAAAAATGTTAACTGTTTAAATGTCTTTTTTCTAAATATGCAAAGCAGTTGTTTAAATGAATAATCTTTTAAATGGTGGTCAGTTTTTCTTAAGTTCAGTGCTTTTTATCAAAGCAGCTTGTGTATGTTACATGCTTTGCAATAATCAGGTGTACCAGTGGTATGTCCAGTACTTGGTCTTTTTGGTTGAAGACTGACCTCTGGAGCATCCATACAGGATATAGTTTTGTTTTAAATTCTTTTCTGAAGACTGAATGTGTCTTAATTTTTCAGCTGATGTAAAATTCTATGCTTGGTTGTGTGAGTGGTTCAGTATACTCACAGTAATTTTGGGTGCTTTTGTGTCTATTGCATAGAAGTGTGCAAGGAGATTAGAAGTGTTTTGTCCCTTGAGTCATCTGAACTGTTCTCAGCAGTTTGGGGAAGTTTTTATTTTCTTGTCCGAGTGCCTTAGAACTAACAATGTTGAATGTGGAAAGTCATCCTGTGGGTAGATTCCATGTTATAGTAGCAAAGGCAGCAGCAGACTGCAGAATGGGCTGAGAAGTGGTAGCACAAGGGCAGCCTGCTTGGACAGCTAGAAAAAACACAAAGATACTGAAGTATTTTGATACACCTTGTTATAACTTGTTTGATAATTCTAGTCATAAGGTTGTGAGTTAGGTCGAAAATCTGGTGGGTACTTTCAAGCACATGTATCTCACTTTTTCAGAAGTCAAAAGGACTGTAAATATTCTTTGCATCTTTAAGAATCTGAGATTATATTTCCTAAAAAACCCCCAAACAAACCAATGTGCCCCTCTGACCCTGGAGGAAGCGTGTGACTCTTCTACTTCAGTCTGTTGTTCCTGTCCTCCTGTACATGTGTTGCACTTCTGGTTTGGTGGGATGTCACTCAGTTAAAACCGTGTCCCACATTTGTGTTCTAATAGTGAATGCCTTTCTAAAAATCTGTGGTGGTCTAAGTAATAATATATGCAGTTAGGATAGTTGCTCTCTATTAGGCCATGTTATGTCATGCCTAGAAAATGTTTCCCTGTCCTTGTGTCTGGAAAGCTATTTAATGCTGTTTAATTGGTAACAGGTGGCTATTGGTACCTCTCTTCCAGTTGGGATTACACATACTACGTATGATTTTTACCTCTGTATATCCATTCCTCAGAGTTGTGTATCAGATCATAATTTGGTTTGTTTTCTTACAGCGCATAATACTTGCTTGAGGGTGGGCTTAAATCCTTTTTTGTCCCAAATATTTTGAAATAAATAGCTGTTGATTTTTCTTTCTTATGAATTGTTATCCTAACTGTAGTGTAGTAGCAGTTATCTGAAAGAAGCATAAGGACTAGCAGATAGTTGACATGCTTTTTCCCTAGACATCGGATAACTGGGATGTGCAGTTCTCTCGTTCTATTGGAAACCCTAAACAAGAAGGTGTAAACTCTCAAAAGTAACTTATTTTGGTTTAATACAATAAAACTTTAGAAGCCTCTTCCACTAATTGGTTCTCTTAACTTTCACTGAGAATGCATAATCGTGCTAGGTTATGTCCTTTTGGGACCAAAGTGTTGTGCTGTCTCAGCTGGACTTCCTAAACAGACTCTGTAGACAATTAGATGACATGAGTGTGGTCTGGGCAGTGCCTGAAAATGCTCGGTGAAACCTGGTCGAGCTAGTTCTCTTCAATAGACAAACCTGATTAAGCAATTTTTATGGTAAGTGCTGTCTGTTTCCTGCCCTGGTGACATGCACACCTTCCTTTGATATGTTGGTCATTATGTGCGGTGGGGAAAGAATAAATAACACCAGTTAAATCTGCAAGTGTCAGAATCCAAGTGACGTGCAGATATGCACAGTCATTAAATGCTGAGTAGGCATATGTTTCAGGGACTTCTGCTAGCTGATTCCTACATCAAAAAAAAAACCATGTGGGTAGTGAACAAATGTCACTCTTAATTACGTGCTGTCTTGTGTATGAGGACTAGGATTTGCCATGTGAAGCTTTCCAGTTTATCTGGTAACACTACCCTGGTTTATTACATCTATTTTAAAAGCAACAAACCCAGGGGTGGCTTAGTTTAATAGTAGACGCAAAGTCAATTTTAGGTTAAAGAATGCATTAGTTGTGAGCAGTAGTAAAATGTTATGAATGATTTTAAATTTAGTAGTCCAGAAGCTGCTCATGGAGACAGTTTGACTTTTAGTAGTGTAGCAATTGCAAGCTCTCAAGGTGTGAATTGGTAAAATGTGCACAATGTCACTTTAATTCATATTGCATTTGTAGATTCTTTTAAAACCTGCATGCTTGTGGTTTGGGGTAGAATTTTAGTAGCTGGAAGGAGATTGGATACAAGAAACGGACTTTGAATGCCAGTTAGGGAACTTACATACTTTATATGTGACTAACAATGAAAAGTGCCTTGCTATACAAATGCTTTAGCTTGGTGGTCAGAATAGTGAGGTAAAGGTAAGATGAAAGGAAGTGGGACCTGATATGATTAACCAGCCGAAAATGAAAATGGTCCTTTTTCTGTTTTCCTTGAAGGCAGTGGGAAATAAAAGGTGGTGAAAACAGGCTGCTTTAGGCTTTTGTCTGAGACGGGTCAGAAAACTGTTTTGTGGTAGAAAGCTCTGCTTCCAACTTTATGCCTTTTTCCGGGTTTATTCTTGTGTATACAGCTGTATCTGCCCTTGATGGGCAGCCTGGTACTGGAGGGGGGGTGGTGGATTCTGTTCTGTCAGAGTTACTTTTTGAGGGAAGGTTCATAATCTGGGGTTGAGATCAAGGTTAGCCAGGCCTTGCAGGTGAGTTGTCATGTACTGTTTTGGACAGGAGGTTGAAACAGTGGTTAATCTGTTTCATTAATGCGGCGTAGCTTTCAAAACATCTTAAGGGACTTGTTGTTGCGGTGACTTAACTAATGTGTCTGTGCAGAGTCAGATGTCTTCCATTTGTCCAGTAGTTCTGTGAAGGGTGCCCATCAGTATAGTGGGGCAGCTATTGAGGCTCACTGTAATTTTTGATTGTCTGGAGGTGCTACCTTAATCCTTTCTGATGTTGTCTTGTATTAGATATTATGAAATGACATAGCCCTGTGTGTGCTTAGTAATTTTGTATTGATTCTTCCAGTTCATATAGTTACGATGCTTCTGGAAGACTGACCAGGGAGACTTTACGATTAGCTCTTTGTATATTGAAAGCTATTTGCTGAGGAAACATGGATGAGATTCTGAACTGAAATTATTTTTCGGAAGATACTTTGCATTCATCAAGAGCGAGTGTTTGATATAAAAATCTTTAGTGTAATAGCGTTTGTAAGTCAATTGTAAATATTAAATGTCACAACTGCAAAGTATTATGAATGAAAGCAAGCTTTATCACAAAACCTAGTGCTTCATTTACTTCCAGAATGTCAACAGATTTTTCTTGTATACTCGTTGTATTTGCACATGTAATATTTCAGACTCTTCTAGTTGGAAGCCACTGGAGGGGCAACACTTAAATTGTAGTTGTTTGTACTTCGCTTTTTGTAGTACCGTACAAATGATAACTTGGAGGAGGAAGTATTGAAATGCTTCTTGGGTGTATTCTGCTGCCTTTGTGCACTGACTATCTCAATTTGTTCTGTGGGCTTCTTGTATGGGATTAAAAGGATTGATGTCTATTTGAGCCCAACGATCTAAAAATAAATGGGGCTAACACTAGAAATTTTGTTCTAGATAGAATGTGAAGCACTTAAGCTTTTTGAAGATCTGTTTAGCTTTTTATAGTATTAAACTGAAGTAGACTTGACAGATTGTTCAACACACTGGTGCTGTGGGTTTGTCAGTGATACTCCCTATTAAGGAATCTTCAGAAAGCATTTAGTTTTATTAAGAGGTAGGAAATTGTACTATCTGCCCATTGTACTGTGTAAATTGGAGCACTATCCTAGTTCTCGCTGCCCCTGTTAGGCCTTCACATTTCAGTCTTTTCACTGTGAGCATCGGAGCTTGTTGAAAGCATTCTTAAATGTGATGTAAATCAGCTTGTGAACCAAGATTTTTTTCCTAGGTGAGCTGTTAAACTAAAGCATACTTAATTATTTTCAAGCATAAAGGTGTAACTTCTCCGAAGTAAAACATAATATTGTGCTTAATAATGCTAAATACATTGATAATGAAAAGAAAGTCCATATTGAGGCAGATCTTTAGGTGTTATCAGAGGAGTTTGCCAGCTGGGGCTGTGAAGGTTAAACAGTGTTATTTCAAATCCATCCCACTTTTCAGCAGCTTTGGTGATGATAAGCTTGAGTAATACGGAAGTCTGGAGTAAACTGTTCCATTAATTAGATGACTTGCCATTACTTAATCTACCTCTACATTGCTTTGTTCTCTTAAGACCACAACGTTTAAATTAATTTTTAAGTATTACTGTTGTATTGCTGCATTTAGGAATGTCTAGAGTCTTTGGGTCTGCTGTAGTTAGTATTTCTTTATATTACTGAAGTGCTTTTTCCTTCACAGGGTCAGCTGTAGAGGTGTTTTTGTGTAAGCTGTAGACAGTCAGCTCTAGTCCTCATTGTCTCTCTAATATTCTAGCACAGATTGCAGATTAGGGAGAGATGGTGGTAACTGGTGGGGACACTTGGCCTCACAATAAAGCTTTGTGTTCCCTGGCTTGAAGGAATGGCATTAGAATTTAAAACCTGACGCAGTGGCTTCTTGAACTGAATAAGAAGCTTGAGGGGGTTTGCATGCAAAGGGAAAATATTATTTCACTTCTTTGTGTTAAAGTATATTTGACATATCTAGCTCTGTCTCTAGAGTTTTGAAAGAATAATACTTGGAATCAGACATGTATGCTAAGTAAACCATTCTGGAAACAAATGATGCAGGAAGCAAATCACTGAACAGCAGAATGTGGATTCCTGAAGTTAGTGTTTGTTGTAGGACCTGTTCAGATGTTGAAGGGGTGCGGAATGTGCTTCCATGATGTGATTCGGGCCCCTAATCCAAGATGAATTAGAGGAACTCTTAGCTTCAACCTTCTTGAAGTTGCTTCAAAGAACTAAATTATTTCAATAAAAATTGAAGGAACGTATTAATAACGCCTTTCTTCAAACAGGAAACTACTCCCAACCCTCAGCCTTCAGAAGAGGAGAAAACCGAGCCAGCACCTAGTCAGGAGGTTGCCAGCCCTGAACAGTATATTAAGCATCCACTACAAAACAGGTAAATATTACAGAAGTGTGGTTGTAATTTTGCCAAAGATAGAAGAGCGCTTGTGGCTTCACAGCTCTCTTGTTTACCTTATGTTTTCTAGCAGCATTTTGAGAGGTCTTAATCTTTTTGAAGAGTTTTGCAGTGAGGTTGGAGAGGACATAGAATCTGATCCTGTTGTAATTTAGACCATTTTCACGTAGTGTTGTTACAGAAGCTGAAAATCTTTGTGATTTTTCATAATGCAACCAGGTAATTGGAAAGAACATGGCTTTGCTTTCAGTTGGAGACAAGCAGAGCTTTTGTTGCTTTTGTCTGGTGTGTTTAAAGAGACTGAGGCTGAGATGAAGTTGCTGCCAAGCAAAACTGGAAAACCTTCCATTCTGCCTTGTTCTTTGCGCAGTTAAGGTGCCAGTGGTAAAGATTTCTCATTCTTATTTCTTACCAGACGCTTGCTCCTTCATATCTTACCATTTTTTTCTCCTATTAGGAACTGAAAGTAGCAGAAGCTGTGTCAATCAGCCAAAGAGCTTATTAGTCTTGATCATATGAGTGGTTGGTGTCTCCAGTAATACTGTTTTCATTACCTGTAGGAAGCACAGCAGAAGAAACCCTGTGAAGTGCAAACACATGTGTTTATACCGGTGTGTCAAGAAGAGAAAAAAACGTGGGGCACTTAAATTTTCTTGTTTAACAAGAAAAACGTGGAGCAGTAGTTAAAAACATAGTTAAGAAGCCCTCTTATTAAATTCTGTGTTCAGTGTGCAAAAACAGGTCTTAAAAGCTTTAAAAGTTACTAGTCAGTTTTTTACTGAGCTATAGGGACAATGAGGACCTGACCAAGAGGCTTTGCACTTGAAAACCTCGACTTTGAACTACCTTTCTGCAGTAAATATATTATAAACTTACAGGTTGAATTCCTTTATGCACAAAAGTTACTCCAGCAGCATACATATACTTCAAAAAGAGCAGGTGGGAAGCTGTTTTCTCCAGGTAAGCTGATGAGCTGATGTGGAGTGCTCAGTACTTAATGTTGGTAGGTAGGTGCTGTCCCAAAGTGAACCTTTTACCAAGTGGCACCTTACTCTTTTTCTAAGTTTTGAGAAAGCTTGGAAAACCACTCTGCACTGTAGTACTATGCTGTGTGCATCCCCTTTTCCCTTGCCTTTCTCTCAACTTCCATCCTTCCTCTTTTTTCTCTAAACACTTTGATTAAATTCGTGCTGACACTCCTTTACAAGTGGTGGTGGGGCTATTACTGGAAAATAGTGAACTTTTAAAACAAGATTTGAAATGTCAGGAAGGATCTCAAAATGGTGACTTGACACCTGGTGACTTAAAGTACTGTGCTGAGAGAAGATAAATCTACTCTTGCTAAGCTGAGTGATTTCAACACCACTGAAACTATCAGAATGAAAAATAAGCCTTTGTTAAATGCCTCATCAGGTATCCTGTTCCACCATTTTAAATGATGCTTTTTAGATCTGGAAAGAGCATCTTTGACAGGGTCAGTTTCTAATATGTGTTGAGATTTGTACTCAGTGGAGACAATGATGAAGAAAATTGGATGTAAAATTTTTTGTTAGTCACGTCTTTATATATGCAGATTTAAAAACCTGAAACAGTTACAATTGGTGAGTTTTTTGAAGATTGTTGCCATTAGTAAGCTTAATGCAGCTTTCCTTTAAAATTTATGATCTCCTAGTATGTGAGTGCTTGGGAAACTCTCATGTCATGTGTTGCTCTGGAATGATATAATTAGCTTTTGTAACATTTACAAGGAAATTACTGGAAGGGGAGCTGTGCTTCTACTTTGAATAGTTGGTGTTTTAGACCATAATCAGTTATTTGTGGTAGGGGATTGCAGTTTAGCAGTGGCAGCAAGGAGAAACATCTGAGACTTAGAGGTTTAGTGTCTTAGAAATGTTCTAAAACTATTTAAAATATCTAAATGGATTGATTGTCTGACATGATTTTCGTAATGAGAGCACAAATATATTGATCTGCAGAGTTGGATTTGAGAACTGAGTTTCTCAGGTAGCTTATTTATTAAAAACTGACTTCCATGCTGATAAGATCTTAAGGTTTGCAATTAGTTTGGATATAACAATACAAATAATGGATTGTTTTTTTAATATACTTTAATTTCTAGATGCTGTTATTTTGTTTTCTTTTAGATGGGCACTCTGGTTTTTTAAAAATGACAAGAGCAAAACTTGGCAAGCAAATCTTCGTCTTATCTCAAAGTTTGATACTGTTGAAGATTTTTGGGCGTAAGTAAAGATTTTCTCAATCTGCATAATAATTGTGGCATATGTTGGCAAAGCTTATGTCGAAGTCAAAAAACCATGAAGTACTCGATTAACTGCAGCTTTTTGGGGTATAATCTGGAATGTTTGCAAAATCGAACGCAAGGTCTACCCCATTCTTCAAAATGTGGTAGAATGTAACCTTTGAAGAAAATGCGATTGGAGAAGTTTTTATGCTTTAAATGCACATTGTCTTGCTGTTAACACTGCAACACTGCTTATATTCATATGTGCATGACATACATGTCGAAAATGGTATTTATGTGGTAGCTATTTTGTAGTAACATGAATTTATAAATTCATGTAGCCAAGTGATTGTCACTTCCTTGGCCCCAAATTTTGCTAGTTGATCAAATTCTCAGAGTTGTCTCACTTCAGATGTTCAAGAGTGTCTGAATGTGGAACATGGTGCTTGGGAGATTGGTGCAGATTAATGGCATCCTTGAAAGAAGTTCATTAGAGGTTACAGAAGAAACTACCTTTATTCTAAATTGAAGATCTGTGAAAGCAGTTAGGCTCAAACAGCAAGCACAAAGCCATTGAAGGTAGGCCTGTGGTTTCCAAACACTTGCTTTAGTCAAATTCAGGTGGATTGGAAATTTTGCCTACCATAATGATGAAATATGGAGAAAATGCAAGAGGCATGAAGCAGGGTGAAAAAAATGCAGTATGTATTTGATCTTTGTTAGTGTTTCATGCTACATTGAGTGATAGAGTTCTTCTTTTAGATGTGGTCAGTAAGGGAGAGGTGGTGTCATAGTGCAATAAAGAGACCCCGTCAGTGACCCATTAGCACCAACACAAGGAAGTAAAGATACTGACAGTGCTGAACAAGTATTTATCAGCGCAGTCATCAGACGGAGGGGAGTAGGATTCTCAGCTTGTAACCTACTGTGGGGATGACTGATGGTTGAGTGAACGGTAGCTTGCAGTCTTAGGGTTTGTGTTGTGAGGCTAAACTGTTTGAAGCTCACTACTAAAGTTGGCTAAGGGCAAGTTTTTTTGGCTGCTATAACCAGTAGTCGGGGTAATTAAAAGAAGTGCTTACTCTAGATGTCTGCAGTCAAGGTATACAGTCACAAGCAGCTGAGAAGTTGAGTTGTGGTTGAAGCTTGAAAAATAGGCGTTGTGTTCTGGGGAGAAAACATTAAGGTTTAGGTAAACTGAAAGGAGGGAAACTGGTAAATCTTTAACTGGCTTTGTAAATTCTTGTGTCTGATTTCTAATTGTTAGAACATCGTGGTAATTCATTTCCTTTTTGGTGCTGGACCATGCCTGAATGTAAGCTGGTCTTAGACTACAGGTTACTGTGGTGTGTGTAGGCCTTTTTCTGAAGTCTGACCTTAGCAGTACAGGAAAAACAAGCAGCTGTCCCCTTGCTAGAGGAAGAGGCAGCATGTACTACTCTGATTTTTTGCTCTGCATATTCTAAATTTAATTTGGAGTGTATACATTATGTTTTGTTGTTTCAGTTGTTTGTTCTTGCCTTCCGAGTCCTTATTTCAGTTTGAATTATGAGGCCTACAGCCTTCATCCCTGGAGTATTGTATTAAATAGCAAAGTTGACTATTTCTCCTAAAACCTCTCTGCAGAGAGAGTAGCCTTAGAAATATAAACAGTTATACTTGTTCCGTGTGTGTATGAACAGAGTACGCATGCACCCAGAGCATGTTGCCATGAAAATTCAGTGAGTTACATTTCTAATAACTTTGTTAGAACTAGATTTAAAAGAAGCATTGGTATTTCTAGAAAATACTGGTTACAGAAATCCAGCAAGTGTTCATAAATCAGTTTCCATTTTTCCCCTTTATGCCCAGAACATCTTAAAGATAATGCTCTTATACTGCTGAAGAATACTTGGGAGATAGGGTTGCTTCTGAAATAACTGTAATGCTTTCTAATTGTTGTATTTTATTTGGTCATATGTCTCATTCTTTAAGATTTTTGTACCTTAAAATAATGCTTAGTTGTTAATCTTGCTTTTTTCCCTCCAATAGTTTATACAACCATATCCAACTCTCTAGTAATTTAATGCCTGGTTGTGACTACTCGCTCTTTAAGGTATGCTTGCTAACCTTTTTTCTTTGGTTATGGATGTTTATGGAGAAAACAAGCTGACTAAGCAAGACACTGTCCAAATATTTCACTTCAGATATTTAGGAACATGGTTGGGAATGTCCTGAAGGTGTTAATTTTTTTGGGAAGTCCCAAACATATGCCTTCTGAAAATCAGGTTGTCACTAGTTCTGAAAATGCAAGTACTTGCTTTAACACGCTTCACAGACAGTACGTTTTAATCTGTTGCGACATTTTCATTCTGCTTGAGATGCTTGTGCAGATAATTCTCAATTTTTATAATAAGAAAGATTTTTCAGCTCTGTTGCTTGGTGTGACATGAAACGAGTTAAAATGTTTGAGTTCCGTGGGAGACTGCAGCGTTCTCCAGTATTCGTTATGAGCAATACTAGCCACATGCACAAGGCTCCTATAATTAATTTTTACACCACCAGTTACATGCTGTATTATTTGTGTATGAAATAAAAAAATTGTACCCAACACTGACACTTTAAGCATGCTGAGGGAAGCGTTCAGACTAGTGAATAGGAAATGCTGAGGAGAGTGTACATGAAATCCTGCCTCGGCGGGAGTGGAGATCTGAACTGGAGCTCTAAATTAAACCCTGACCTCTGAAGTGCTGCAAATGTACAGCTTCCTTTCTGGATTTAAATACCTAAATAATCCCCTAAATACTGGTGCTTGGTTCCTCCTTTGCTTGTGAAATGTAGCTACTGGCTGGGACACCTCAGTGGGCTGTGTACAGAGTTTGTAAACCTCAGCAGCTTTAGGTAGTGAAGAGGTTTGGGAAGGTAGTGGTACTTTAGGTGATTGAGGAACCTTACTGGTAAATTGTAAGAAGCTGTAGGTCTTTCAGAGGTTAGGATATCTATGGATCATGCTTGTATTTTTTGCACAAATCCTAAATTTGTGTTTTAAATATGCGTGTCTATCCTGTGTTTGCCTGTTGTCAGTGGGCAAAAATTTAATTATTTAAATGTGTGGAGCAGGTACAGAATTGGCAACTGTTGCAGGCTTCTGAGCAATCTCTTGCTGTTGTCCTTCAATCGTGACCCTGTAAGACTGCCTCTTAAAGGTGATGAAGTAGTTTGAGCTCTGCAGCTGCCAGCGAGGGTGTTAAATTTAAAGTGAGCTGACACCACTCCATCCTGCATGTTGAATGCTTAATTAGTTTTCAGCCAAAGTTCTGTAGTGTGGCTCTCTTAATAGACATTTCTTAACCAAATTTCTCTGTCTAGACAGTTACCTGCTTCTTTTAATGACTGACTTTCCTGAAGCACAGCGTAGCTGGTGGATATGGGAGTGGCAGCTGGATGTTTTGCTGGATCAGCATATCCAGAGTCATTTAACTCAGTGCAGGGCCATTGGTAAAGTATGACTCAATGCAACTTGCTTCTAAATGGCGTGTTGATTGTTGTGGCCCTGGCAATTAAAACCCTCTTATTCTCACTTTGTGTATGCAGGAAGTCACGGAGATAGACTGCCAAGGGTGTCTGTTTCAGTGAAGTAATCTTTATGCATAAGCGAAGCACTTGGCCAATGTTGCAGTGAGTCCAAGACTTAAAATAAGGACTCCAGAATGTAGCTGCTAATTTTATCTGGTTTCATACAGGGCAAAGTGGATGCTTGACTTCGCGTGTTCCCACAGTTTTTTATGTAATGTTGTATAGCCAAGACTTTGCCAAGTCTGTGATTCTTCTGTAGAAATAAAAAATCATTAGAGAAAGTGCACTTTTTAAGCTGTCTGCGAACTTTGGTATTGGTATGAGACTCTTTCTGGACAGGTATGTATCTTAAACTACATTTCCTAGGTTGCTATTTCAGTTATCACTGGCCTTTTGGTTATTCTTTAGGAAAAATACCAATCAAGTCTGATTTAACTTCTGGCTGTTCTTGCAGGATGGGATTGAACCCATGTGGGAAGATGAAAAAAACAAGCGAGGAGGACGATGGCTAATTACACTAAACAAACAGCAGAGACGAAGTGACCTTGATCGCTTCTGGCTAGAGACAGTAAGCACTATGGCCTTACGAGCTGCAGCTGAAGAATCTTGCATTTGTATTATTTTAACTGGTGTGTTCTCTCTGTGTGCCACACTAGACTGCTAACTTCCTGGCAGCACTGTCCCCTGTAATTTTTATTGACAGGCTGTGTTCGAAACATGATTTTTCAATAGTGATGCTCAATGTAGTTGTATTCTCTTGAATGCTTTCTTATAAAGGGCTGCAAAAGAGGTAATTCCAGAGGACAGATAAAACTTTTCCTGTGGAATATACAGAATAGCAGTCAAGCTACTACTCAAAAATAGTACTTTGTCTTGAATGTGACTCCTAAATATAACAGCTTAAATGTAATAATTTGTTCTACGAATATTCCTACAAGTGAATGTTTTTTTGGTTTTGGCCTTGCTGAAACAAGGGACTTTCAGATTTATTTTTGTTCTTTCTGTACTTAGCTTAACACTAGGATAGGCAGGTAATAGCACCATCTTCCTGTGAACTATAAAAATACTTCTTTCCATTGCTGTTATCTTTTGGGAATAGATTTTTTGAATGGCAAATATACTTCTGGAGATTATGTGGGTTTGCAGAAAAATGTACAACTATACTGTCGAGGAACTGACTCAGAATAGCCTAAGAATCTAGTGTGGTCTAGGTTTTAGGGGCATGGATTGCTGGTGGCAGTACAATGCAAATCAATCTTACCGAATCTCTGATCTTTTTTCCCTGCTTGTGTGAGAAGCAAGAAGTATTGCACCCCTTTGAAAGGAAGAAATGGCCTTCAGGATCAGAGGTGTCCAAAATACCAGAGGTGTTAGGATCTTCCTAGTCATTGTAGTAGTGATTTGAAGAAAGGGTGATGAGCATTATACTACTAGGCAATAGGACTGCACATAAGTAAATTTCTTGCTGTGTGCATTTGGCCTCTCTTACTAAATGCCTGTATAAGTCCTTCTGACTTCTAATAACCATTTTACATATGGATTGGAAACTTGTATATGGCCTGTGTAGATTTAAGGCTAGAGTGCTCTGCTTATTGTTTAGCAGCACGCAGTGGCACAGAGCCCAAATGCCCAGGTGACCGGGATATGTGTTCTAAAACATCCCTGTCCCTTCTAGTTGTAGTAATTGTTTGTAATCAACTTTCTTCAATAAAAATCAAAACCTCTTCCTTCATCACCCCCCTTGGAACCGATTTTTGTTATAATCTAATGATCTTTACCATTCTTAACTGTAAACTAAACTTTGAGAAGACTTCTTTCCCCTGTTGTGCAGCAGTCATGAAGAATGTACTTGGCTGTAATGTTTATTGAGCATGGTAGTCATCTTTGCATGTAGATGTAGTAAGGCTGTTGATCAGTATTTTGAGTGTTTGTGTGTGGTTTAAACATTTATGGCTTTCATTACTTGGTGAAGATGTGCATCCGGCAGCTGGGTGTAACATCTAAAGTGTGTGTAGTTATATTTGATTTATTCAGTAGCACACTTTGTCCTTTTTATATTTCCTTGATTAAGTTAGCCCTTGCATTTCTCATGGGTACTGAAAGACCTGCTTTGTTCAAAGTTGCAAGAGTGTTGAATTTCCAAATGTGATTCTAGAAAGTTAATATAATGGCAGTGTATTTGGTGTTCTATGCAAGTGAAGTAAAGAAGTGTCCATTTAGAGATGAATACTTCAGTGTGCAGAAGGATTTTTAATTCAGCATGAACTAGATGAATCTGTCTTAACCACGAGAAATTCTGTTTTGTAGATCTAAAAATTGCTTGTTTTACAAGTTGCAAGTTGCAGATTTTTATGCTTTGAAAGTGATTTTTATTGTAGAGATGTGCCCTAACTCAGTCTGATGTTCCTGAAGTGTACCATCTTTGACAACTCCCAGCTTCACCATTAGAAGTTTGTGGGGAGAATCTTGTATTACTTGCACCCTTACTTTGTTAGACTTGCATTACACACTGTTCAGGATGACCAGTTCCCACTTCACCGTCTGTGGGAACGCTGAAGCTTCCTGAGTGTGCTGATAGGAAGTAACACTTCATTAGATAGCACTTTTCATCTCAGTTGCACTCTGATTTGCCTCTGAATGGATATACTTCAGAACTGAAGTTGGGCCTTAACGTAGCTGATACTGCCCAAATAGTTCTTCACAGGTTCTTTCTGAATAAGGAATGTGAACACTTAAAATTTCATATGTCTGTGTTGAACGTACTTTAGAAAGAAGAATAAATTTGTTTAATTCTTAGCTGGTTTTGGATTGTGGGAATGGGGTGGGAGGCAACACAACTGTGTCAGAACTTGAGCTTCTGGGGCAGAAGCAGAGACAGAAAACTCAAAGTAGGAGGAAGATACCCTACTACAGCTGAGTTTACGTTCACTTGTAACACTTGGAACTTCAAGATGATACTGCAATAAATATAAAATGATTGCTGTATGGCAAGTGGCTATAAGCAGTAAAATGTGGTGTTCCTCCAAGTCCTTTGTGTACACTGAGTGTTTGCCCATGGAGCAGGATTCTGACTTTGAACTGCCACTTTTAATGGTTAATCTTTGTTTTGTAGCTGCTGTGCCTTATTGGGGAGTCGTTTGATGACTACAGTGATGATGTATGTGGTGCCGTCGTTAATGTTAGAACTAAGGGTGATAAAATAGCAATATGGACAACTGAATGTGAAAACAGAGATGCTGTTACGCATATAGGGTAAGTAATGGGCTTGATGCCTTGAATATATGAAGTGTAACAATTAAGCATTTAAAGCCAGCCAACTTGACAGAGAATGTACTTCAGGCAAATGTAGCCCATGCAGAGCTGTATTGCAAGTTCAAGTAACTCAGTGCCAAATGATTTGTGTTAATGTGTAGTTTTTTGTGTGGGCTTATGTTAGTAACTTCTTTGTACTGCTGCGCTACCTTCGTCATAGTTTAGAAGTAATGAAGAACTGAACACAAATCTTGACAGAAGTTTTTCATTTCACAATAAGGCATTGTAATTAATACCTGTAGATAGTGTAGATTCTGCTGCAGTGTGCCAGTTTGTAAAGGTGGATGGCAGGTAATAGTGTAGTATTGGTAAGATTTTTCTCAGGAAAGTGATGCCTACAAATAAAAGAAAGGCATTGTAAGTCTTAAACTCCAAGAATGTCCTCATATTTGAAAAGAGCTGGACAGTGAAACTCTACAGCTGTCTTCTACATTTTTGTCTGTAAGTGCAAAACAAACAAAATAATGCTGAGTTTGATGGATTGACATGTGTAATAGCATGTTGTAGTCTTTATTCCAGTAAGGAACAGCAGTCATCTCAGATTATCATGCATCTCTGCTATGGAAAATGCATGTTGAACTCTGCTATTTAGTGAGTATTGCTAAAGCTAGTGAATTCCTTATGCTGTAGTATTGGTGCTTCAGAATTACCTGCTGTTAAATTCAGTTATTGTAGGCCACTTTTCATTGGTTTGCATAGGTTATTTTCCCAGCTTAGCACATGCATTTTAGGCCTAAACTTAACTGTCAGACATTTTCACTTTTTGGGTGGCTCTCTTGACACATTCCTCATTTGGGCCTTTATGAATCTGGTGGGGTCTGCCTTATACTAACAATCACAGTCAGGTTCAGACTTGAAAGGTAAGTGTTTAACAACAGACAAATAGAACCGTGGTACACATCATCTGCTAGCAGAGAATAACCTTGTGTCAAACCATTAACTAAGCTGAGATGACTCCATTAGAACTAACTGTGAAAAAGTTAAGATTTTTGTAAACTGACTGACAGTGACTGAGGTAAGTTATGTTGACTAACTGCTGTTGCTGTAACTCCAAAGACAATATGTCAAGCCTTTATTTAACAGTTGAAATTGGGGTAAGCTATGGGGTTGTAAACAGCTTCATTATGATTAGGGTAAGTTTAAAGAAGAAAAGAAACCCTTTAGTTTTGTTAACAATCTGCAGTTGAACAGGCTTGTTCTGTGGTTTAGTTGGAGCTTGCAGGCTAGCACCATTAGTGGCTTGCATCTCACTCATACTCTATGCGAAGGAACACGGGGAGGGGGTGTGTAAGGGGGGTACTGCTGCTTTTTTCTCTTAAGTCATAAAATCCAAGCTGATTTTTCTTAAAGCTCCTGTTGGGTAGCTGCCCATGACCAGTACCATAATGAACTGGGACGATGGGGGGCATGCTTTCTATCCATGGTTAAAGACAGAAAGTCTGTGCAACTGGGATGTGTGTGGTCATAAAAACTGACTGTTCAGGTGACTTTATCATCTCAGTAGTTCTGGAATTGTGGACCATGACTTCTTCATTGCTGTTTTGTTTCTCTATGTGGGAGTATAGCTTGCTGATGTTAATGAGACTCATGTGAATGCAGTAGGGTCCCTGTGTTCCACATTTATGTGGACCTGTTAATTATTTTTTGGTAAGAGCTTGTCCTGTTTTATATGGTAAGTCATTGTTCGTATAGAAATATAAGCTGATTTTAGATGCAACAAGCTAGAAAAATCCTGTTTCAAGTCCTTTGTTCATGCTTTAAAATTGTTTCTAAATAGACAACTATTTTTCATGAAGATATCAGCAGATCTTAAAAGCAGGTGTCCTGTTACTAATTTTTTCCTGAGGGCTTTGCTTAAACTATTGTTCTATTCCTTTTCTCCAGGAGAGTATACAAGGAAAGATTAGGACTTCCTCCAAAGATAGTGATTGGTTATCAGTCCCATGCAGACACAGCTACTAAGAGCGGCTCCACCACTAAAAATAGGTTTGTTGTTTAAGAAGACACCTTCGGAGTATTCTTTCATAGGAGACTGCGTCAAGCAATCGAGATTTGGGAGCTGAACCAAAGCCTCTTCAGAAGCAGAGTGGACTACATTTAAATTTGATTTCCATCTAAGTGTTGCTAAGATTTGTGAGAAGTCTCATTCGCCTTTGTCTTGTACTTCTGTGTTCTTTTTTTTTCTATTTTGGCTGAAGTAACCATTACCAATCAGAATTTTAGTACACATCACCCCCCGAATCCATAAATGTTTTCCTGGCCCACTCTGTAATAGCTTGGTAGAAACATTACTATTATGAAAAAAAACATATGTTTATCCACAGTATTCAGAAAAGAAGTTGCATTTCTGTACCTGCAGGAAATTACTCTGTTTTACATTTGCATTGTATGCAGTAGCATTTTGCTGGTTTGGAAAACTATGGTGCATACAGTTTTCTAGCAATTTTTTTATACAGCATCATCTTTGCTGTAACCTATGCTGATGGCTGCTAGATTAATTTATTTGTTTTCCCTATTTGATAACATTAGTGATATTTTGATTTGTTTTTGCGCATGTAACATTTGGTGAAGAATCTGGGAATATGACAAAGGTGGAATAAACATTAATTTTGTGCATTCTTTGGTAATTTTTTGGTTTTTTGTAACATCAAAGATTTGCTACAAATTTATGCATTTCAGTCAAATCAGTGATCTGTCTGTGTGACTTCCTAAACATAATTGTGGATTTTTTTAATGTAACACCATAATTTACATTCCTTACTAGAAATAGTATGTCTGTTTTTGTATCTTATGCTGTATTTTAACACTTTGTATTACTTAGGTTATTTTGCTTTGGTTAAAATGGCTCAAGTAGAAAAGCGGTCCCATTCATATTAAGACAGTGTACAAAACTGTAAATAAAATGTGTACAGTGAATTGTCTTTTAGACGACTAGATTTGTCCTTTTTATTTCTCCATCTATACAGCAAGTATTTGTACTTCTTGTGACAAGGCAGTCTCTACTGTGGCTTCTATTGTAGTGTCTTCCAAGAAGGGTAGTCTGGAGCTATAGTCTGTTAAAAGTTTTAATAAGTCTATTAGATAGCACCCTAAATCAAAGTGGAATTATATTGATGTGGCTATTGTTTTTCTTAGTGATTGGACTAATTGATTGTGGCTTGCATTGTTTCTCTTTTGACTTTGGTTTCTGCCAACCAAGAAATTCGAGGCTGCGTAGAAAGCTGTCTAGTTTCAGGTAGGAACTACACTAAAAGCACTGAAGTGAGCTGATTCTATTTTAAGTATGTAATTCCTATATGGAGTACAAATAAAGTGCGCTAGAGACATGGCTACAAAATAAAAGTATATGAGGATCTAGGTAGTCTGCTCTTATGTCTTACAATGAAATGAACCTTTCATTGGCTCGGAAGTTGCCGTGGGAGCTGAAGTTTGCTTGACTTGCAGGATTGGAGGAGAATTTTGAAGGTTGTAAAGTTAACTTGTTTTGAGCACAATATGAGAGGCTTTCCCTTTCCACTCCTTAGTAGAGCATGCAGCAAAATAAATGCTTTATTGCTAACTTCTTCTTAGTGTAATGTACTTTAAGATCTTGCCAGGGCTATGCAGCCTTTCATGAGTTAAAGGCAGATGCTTATTGGGGTTTTGATCTTTGTGATAACTCCTTAAAGTCAGTTTAGTCACTCTGGCAGTGAAGCTTCAGTTGAATCAGGCTGTTAAATCTGCCCGATTGAGGCACTGAGGTGTTTTCTGTGTGGAGATAGACTTGAACACTTTCTTGCACATTTTATAAGAAGTGTGTGTTGTAATTAGCGTGTCAGACTATACTGAAAAGGTATTACATTAACTTCTGGATCTCTTATGTCTGTTAAATAGAAACACTTAGAGTAGGCATCTATATCTGATGATACTGTGCCTTCAGTATTGGTCGTTAACCAGGACAGATGTTGGGTGCAGAGAGAGCTGTTAGGCAATTTGTATGCTGTGGATTCTGGTGTAACTGGTTGCCTGCCCTGATTTTGCAGGTGTACAAAGCAAGTAAGGTTTGTTTAATAGGACTGTTTGTAGTAAAATATAGCAGTCCCTGCCTATTTTCCAGCTTACTGCTCAGCTTACCATCTTTGCAATTAAAGTAAGCTTTTTGAACTAAATTGCTCTAAACTATTTCTGTTCC
>Ga0181612_104456_pt1 | contig 21778 bp, 11 predicted proteins | sample HoacroProtozoa21_FD_119630 | JGI IMG/M metagenome (GOLD analysis project Ga0181612, IMG submission 119630) | Hoatzin crop microbial communities from Cojedes, Venezuel. Combined Assembly of Gp0051906, Gp0051904, Gp0051908
AGGTCCCTTTCAACCCCGAACATTCTGTGTGTGATTCTGTGAACTAAACTGTGTTTAGCCCCTTTTTCTGACACAGAACGTCCTATGTCCACACTGCTTAAATTCCTTCCCTTCCATAACATGGTGACCACATGTAAGGTGCCTGTTGCTCAGCCTAAGTGATCTCTGGTCCATCGCAACCTCACCCAAGCTCAAACATTGCTTGAGAGATTGTTAGCTGGCTTGGACCAAAATCACAAACAAGACTATTCTAACAAATCATAAATAGCATAAATGATGGAGTCCTGATCCCAGGATCCTTCCCTGACATGCTTCATTTTCTCACTTAAATGTAACCAGAAACTGATAATCAGAGATTAATTACCAGACTGGAAATTTCAAGGAGCATCCAGAGGAATTTCTGCTGTATATATAGTTGTTGTCCTTATGATCTTAATGACAAAGAGAGCAGTACCATGGAAACCGCAGGTGAAGCTGGAGCAGGAAAGAGCTGGGAAGGCACAAGAATGCTCGAGTCAAGTTTGGGATTGGCAGAAAGGGAATTGTGATTGTTCTTCTCAAAATTAAGAGCTGACCTTAAAAAAATACTGTGCATCTCAGCAAGAATACTGTTATGCACTTGCCTAGGCATGATCAGGTACACAGAAGGTCAGCTAGGCAGCAGTTCTACAGAAAGGAAAGTGCAGGTTAAAACTACCCACCAATTATGCAAATTTATGTTCAGGGTCATCCACCCAGTAATTGCAAAAGACAGGGTCAGTCTCTTGCAAACATCTCTGAGTCCACATCACTGCAGCTGGGCCACTGTGTCACGATGCTCCTTTGCAAGGGACCTGAGGGCCAAACGACCCAGTACAACATGGGGTGATACTGCCAGGGTGGCTGAGATGCTCAGACCAGATCTCCATCTGCCAGGCAGAAACATTCTGTGCCACCTTTGTTCTCGACACAGTTATCTTTTCAAAGCATTTATATCCCTACTGACTACCCGTTGTTCTTTGATCCCTTTAATACCTTTCAGGTACCTGTCCTTTTGAGCTAGTATCTCATGTACCTTTCCTAGGCCATCCTCAATGTGCAGCAGCTTTCTGGTTCCACTAGACACAGCAAGGTGAAGAAGTGATACCATTCATGCAGATCTTATTCTAGGTGGGGCTGGACCACAAGCGCTGTCTACCTGCTCCTGAGAGCTCTGAAGTACCCCAAGCTCCACAGTTTAGCCACAGCCCCAATGACATGCACATGGGTGATACGCCTAGACTCAGTAACCAAGGCAGGAATTAAATCTGCACAGCCTGGTTCCCGGATCACTAAAGAACTCTGTGAGTCAGATGTAACTGTACCTAGGCTCATTCACGTACTCTTCAGATCATTAAGCATCAATGAATGCTTTTATGTGGTGTACGCATCTCCGGAAGCAGATAGTCAGAAGCTGCTGTAAAAAATTATTTCATCAATTCATTCCCATTCTATCCATCCCAAACTTGACTCAAACAATGAAGTTTTCTGTAGTAGAAATTTGCAGAGCCTTCCATGGTACTCACTGGTAACCGCTCAAGTTTAGGAAAGGCCAACCTAAGAAGTATCACTCAACTGTCTTTCAGCAAGCTCTATCCTACCTGGACGCATCCATTAAATTATTGGGACATCACATAAATATAGTCTAGAATGCAATAAAAAGATGCCTGTTTATAGCATTTAGCCTAGAAACAACAATCTACAAATAATCTTATTTTCTTGGGTTACTAAATTCATTGGTTTCACTATGTCATTTGCAGCATAAGCTATATTTAACATGGAGAATCCTGTGAATAAAATGAGCAACTATTGCAAGAACAATCACCTAAATTTTAAAGGCATCCATTCTACCAGAAGTAGCTAATATTGAATATTCAAACTTGTTAATTGAAAAATACCACTTACATTAATTTACCAATCAAGTCCTGACAAAAGCCCTCTTCTTGCAAAGTGTGGTTTTGTATTAAAAAAAAAAAACAGGTGGAAGAAGGAGCGGAAAACATCTTCAGTGACTGGCATAGGCTCTGGCAATATACTTTAAAACTATTCTGGATTACTATTTCTTTTACTGTGTGGAATTCAATGTTTTCTGTCTCTTTGTAAGACGACTGTATTTTATGTCAAATAAGAAACATATGTTCTTCCTTGTTTTACAACAATAATATTTTTGTATGACTAATAATTCATATAATTCATACAATTTCCAGTAAACATACAACTTAAACTGTTGGTCATTCAGAAAAGGTAGCAGAATATTTTACAGAGATCAGGACAATGACTACTGAGAATGTTTTGTTTTCTTGAAAAATAGATAGAAAAAAAAAAGATTGAGACAAAATAAGAATAAACATTTCTTCAACTCTTCAATATAGATGTCTCATTCACTCTTTTATAGTGCTTGAGAAATCTACTGGAGAAGAATTCAGTGATTCAGCAGTTAATTCTTTATTTCCATAGATGGAGCACACAGGTTGAGGACTCTGACCCAGGTATATTTTGTTTTGAAAGCTTAAGAGCATTTCTAGTTGGATTTCTCATTTGGCTTTCTGTTCCTGGAGCAAGGGATAGAACTGCCATGGCCCTTTCATTGCAGCAACAGGACAATCTGTTCCACATGAGCAGAGGGGCTCTCCAGGCACTGGAACCGGAAAATACTGCTGTGGCAAATCTGCCAGCAACATTGATCAATGCACTACAGACGGGGGAGCAGGAGGGGGAATTAATAAAAGAAGTCCACGTTCAGGTCAGCCTCACTGACAGTTCAACAGTAGGAGTGGCTCAGCCATTCACCCCCTGAGCCATAGGAGGCTGTGTTTGGCTTGCAAGCTGCCCTTAGAGCACCTTTTTCCTTCTAAGAACAAAATTTCTCAGATAAAGGTGATGGGGTGTCAGCAGCTCTTCAGTAGCTTTTTCACCTTTGTTACTGCACCCTATTTCTGTTACATCCCTGTAACATTGACCGGATTTAAGCAACCCTCAGGATATGAGAGTGTGAAAATACTGTTTGACATTAATTGACTTTCCTTGTTGGTATTTCCACTGTTCACAGCAGACAATAAAACTTTCCGATAGCTTTTACTTGAGATGTCATAGCAACATTAATGCAGCATTCTCAGTCCAGACGGGGTCTGCTACATCACATTCAAGTTGCTGTTGATCAAGAATAAACTCTGAAAAATCATGCCTAGACAAAAGGCACATCAGCATAACCAGAATTTAAGGTAAACCAGTCCTGATTCAAAGTTCATAAATTCTAAGCTGTCTGATTAGTCAGATCACGAGGCCAAAGAAACAAACATCTAACTCATGGCTTTCAAGCATATGCTTTGCAAAGACAGGAAACTGCCAACAAAAAGACCTCTGTATTTGAGTTTGGTTTAAACGTCACCCACTTCCCACTGAGTTCCCATAAACACAAAATCATTAGTTGTGTAACTTGCACCTGTTTTCTTACAAACACCAGTGATTTAAGGTATATTCTCTGGCATCACAAAGCTGGCTCCCTTGATTACACATTGTTAAAACACAAAACATAAAATGCACATATAAGTATTTCTGCTGAAAAATAATTTTTTCATCCAAGGAGTTAACAGGTTAATCATACCTAACTGAGGTAAGAGGTGCTACAGAAAGACATATATGCTGAAAAATAAAATGTGACTCGGTTCTCTGGCCTTGTATAGAAGTCATAATTGACTAGATCATTTTATCAGTCTAATAACCCTTTTTCAGTGTTTCAGATGAGCAGCGGTGTGTCAGAATAGTCCCAGGACCAGATCTTCAGCAACAGTGGTTTCAGAAGACTTAGCTCCCCAGTGCATCCACGGGAGGCTGGCAAGAACAGAAGCCTTGGAAATACAAGGGCAGAGCTGATGCAGCTATTTTTAGCATCATTTGAAGATAAGGTTTAGCTTCTTAGATTCCTGTTGCAGTTGAGATACTGCAGAAATCTCTGAACATTTAGTCATATGGCTCATGCTGTTTTCTATAGGATGACATGCTCTTTGCTGTATCTCACGTAGATCCCAGCTGTGAATGCAACATGGGGTTGGATTAGCCCACAGGCCCCCAAAAAAAAAAAGAAAAGGATCTCATGAAAAGACACTAGATTCCTCAAAATTTGGAATCTAGTATATAGTAATCATGTAGGCTTCTTCCACAAAGGAGAGCTGGCTACCTGGCTCATGGTGATTTGAGATGAAGTACTCTCTGGAAGGGCGTCTGTCTCTCTAGCAACAGAGAGTCTGAACAACTAACTTTCATCAGATATTTTTAGATGGCTGGAAATAGTGAGATGCATCCCACCTCTTGGGCTGATTGTTTCTGGCACAGAGGAACTCACAATGAGTCTAGCCTTGTTCATTGAGTTTGTGCAGGAGAGAGCTCAGGAGTGTATAATGGGACTCTATCCTAAATTCTGGATTCAGCTGAGAAAGAGGAGTGAAAATGGAAGAACAGTTAAGTAATGTATTCTTCTCTGTCAATTATCTGTTTCAAAGCTGAAATGTAACACAAGAGCATCACCAAGTGACTGCAGATTAAAAGTGTATTTTAAACATGGCTGCAGTGCATATTTAAAGATTTCCTTTGGGGTATTTTCAGACATGCCCACCCATTCTCACTCTTTTTTTGACGCTTGGTACTCACCCCAGTAGCAACCGTTCTCTAAACTGATCCCACACTGACTTCATTCCTCTAGCAATGTTTACAACACAGATATGAGACAAAATGATGGAACACCAGATGAGTTTTTCAGCGTGTCACAAAAACCTTTTTCCTAGTCCTGCAAGACATTACAGCACAGTATGCAGCACCAAGGCAGGTATCAGTTTATCTTGTGTTTGGCTGGGAAACTAGAAAAAAGCTAGAAAGAAACTCCCAAATCTGAAGGAAACTCCCAGAGTATTATTCTTTCAGCCCTAACTAATTCCTCATCTCTGTAATATTAGTTTGGCTGCTTTCAACAAGTAAAGAAAACTTCAGCAAATTGACAGAACATTTAATGGAAAATCCGTGGAAAGCTGTCTTCTGCATGTGGGCAGTTCAGTTTCCTCTCTTTTCATGCTACCTGAGGGAATCAGTTAGCTGCTTACTGTGTTTTGACCTCATTGGATTCTCATGCAGTAGTGCTTGTGAGAGCCTCAAGATTCAACGTTGCTATTGTTAACGGAAATGGTTTGTACTATATTTTTTCTGACAAATAACTACATGCAAAAACTAACAAGATCACAGAGCTACAACATAACTTCATTATGTCTCTAATGCAAGAAAAACAAATTTATTTTCCCACATTGTCCATCTCACTGTCTCAGATAAAAGTTTAACCTGTTTTTCATTTCTTACACATTAAGATTCACTAAATAATGTCACTTTGAAACTGTAGGCATTTGACAAGAAAAAGCGGTTAACAAAAACAATCAAACAAACAAACAAAGTTAGAGCAAATATAAGTTTGTAGGGTTCAAATCCTGCTGTCATTGTACAAAGCAAACAAACTCATCCTTTCCTGGTTCTGTTAATGGCCTTTGTGAAACACATCACCTCTGCAGCCTTCCTTGAGGGGTAATGTCCTTGCTACAAAAACTTTTATCACAGTTATTTACCAGCTGCTGTCAGTCCTCACACAACTAAATCTGAAGTCTGACTGAGCAAGGTTATACTCAGGCGTGAGAAAGGAAAGCAGTCACAACAAGTGGAAGTGGAGAGGAGGGCTGCTTAGAGGTAAAAACTGCGCTATTCAGTTCAGCTAGAAAAAAATTGATGATGAAACTTGACCCACTATTCAGTCTTGAACAGTAGAAGGCATATTTCATAATAATTTCACAGCCATATCGTATGTATAGGCCTGATGCAAAATCCCCATTGTCCTTGTATAGTGACTCTCCCAGCAAAGGAAGTACAGAAGACAAGTCTTAATTTGGATGCTACGGGTATCTCAGCCAGCAATGAAAGAGGTTGAAGCTATAGTACAGTAACTTAGATTTGCCACATGCTTAAAGCACATCCACAGAATTACCGTGACTCAGCTGATGTGTAATAACTTGTCAAATTCCACCAGTCTGGATGGTTGTCTGAACTTAAGGCTTCTCTGCTGTGACTTCCCGAATCAGGCACAGAGATTGTGCGGTGCTGCCACACCTCCCCTGACAAAGACGGTGCAGTCAGAAGGGCATTGCTCATCACTCATGCTAAAAATGGGGGGGGAATACAACAACATATTGATTTTTCTTCCATCTTCCAAACAGCGCATAGTGAGAAAACCCCTGCAAAAAACCCACAACTGACATACTCTAGGAAATCGCTTAGTATCCTGCTCACTTCCGATTTAATTAACTCAGCTGGACTTTGCCATCCAAATATGAAAAATGATGGCTTTAGTATGTTGGAAAGTGAGAAATGAATAAGCAATGATGAGAACTCGGCAAAGTGCAAGTGCACATGGTCCAAACCTCCCTGCACTGTCCCGGCAGCACTGACTTGCAGTAATGCGCCCTGAGGCTGCCAATAACGATGAATTTTGGCATTCCCCTGTTATTTTTATGTGGGCAAAACAATCTCATTCATTGCTTTTTCTGACCTTCTTAGAGTTTGTGTCACAGTTTCCCATTCTGAAAAATCTCGGAAGGAACAGTTGATTCCTGCAGTATTGCTTGTAAAAGATATCCTTGCTAAACATTGCCCCAGAAGTGGAAATCTCATCCTTAAACTCTTTACTGCCCTGGACTACTATTATCAAACCATAATATATTATTATTAAATATAATTAATATGGATCATCAGTAATATGGATGCTACACATCTCATTTCATGCCATACTCGGGACCTGAATACTAACTTAAATTTGCACCTTGAAGAAGAATCATATTTAGTCTGCCAAGCATTGCTTAGGGCAAGAACAACATTTGAAAAAATCTCACAACTTTGTCTTACATCTCTTAGGCACTTTTGATGGCCAGACACTAAAGCTTTCCCTCTCAGCCTGACTTTAACAGAAGATTACTGCTAGTCAGCCCCTTTCGTGTTTCTTTCCAGCTGTCTAAAGGCAGGTTGTCCTGGCAGAGCATCTTGTTTCATTCTGAAACGTCTATCCAGATATTTGTACATCCTTTTCCCAGTAAATTGATTCGAAGGGGTTTTGTAGTTCGTATCTTAGCAGCATATTGCAGCTTTTGCATAAAATGTTCCACTCCACTCCCCGCCTCTCCTTTCTGTCTCCACAGCCTGCGGTATCACAGCGTCTGCCTGCAGGTACACGGTGTTTCCTTGACCTCAGGCAGCACCAATTTGTAGCATTCGGCTGTCGAGCACCTCTGCAGAGTGCTCCACCACCACGCTCCCCCACCTTCCCTGTTTTGTGCACTCTCCTTCTGCTGCCATGAACGAGCCGAGCAGTGCAAGCACGGCGCTTAGGACCCACTTGAGCTGATCAAGTGTTTTACTATCATCTCTTCCAGCAGCCACTTCAGCTCTCCAGCTGTCCCTGTGTTACCACCCGCCTGGCATCTTTTTGCTGTGTCATATGTTTCATGCAAGCTTCTTACTGCTTTTCTTTCTGGAGTTGATCTGAGGAGCAGCTGTGGCTGTTTTCCTCGCACACACACCTGCACATTACTTTCCTTATTCAGACTCTAGATCTGAGCGTCTGAGGACTGGCAGCATTTACCGCAGCAGTACAACAGCATCCATACAGTCCTTTGGGGTCTGGCCATTTTATTTTCTGTCCCCAGGTGGCCCACCACTTCGTCTGAGACAGCCCTGAAGTAGGGTCCTGACACTGTGCAGGATCTTCTAGAGTGTCCAAACCAGTTTCACTGTTCCCAGAAAATAGGTAATGTATCAAAGTGAAGATTATGTGTCCCGGTTCAGGATGTGACCTAGTGTGTGCTTCAGGGAGAGCTCTGACTCTGGCTTTCATGGCCTTAAAACAGGGTCTAATGGCCAGCAGCATCTTCCTTAGGAGTCCTCTTGACTCCTCTGAGTCCTCTGGTTTATCACACCAAGACAAAATGCAGCACCTCAGCCCAGTGGAGTTCCTCCCATTCTTCTCTTATGGAGAAGATATCATTCTTAGGGCTTTGTAAATCAGTGTTGTAACCGCTGACCTAGTCTCTTCATTCACATTGACTGCCGGTGTGTAACATTTCCTAACTGCCATTTTCAAGAGCAGTTTGATAATCTGGAGAGAAACAATTAGCTGCTAATCAGCTTCCACTTCTCACATTGCAGGCTTTGTACTAACATTTTGGAGACCTATTCCAATCATTTGCAATAGTTTGCTTTGTCTGAGACTTCTCAATCTTTTCTCTGCTTCCCTGTGCCTGCCCCAAACAATCCTTCCACAAACAGAGCCATTTTTAAATAAATTGCTACCTGGATAGGCTACATCCCCGGGCTGAAACACTGCTTGGGTTTCTGTACAAGAACATGATGATGGTCTATCTTTCTATTCACAGTTTGAAGGACCACTGGGTCGTTCAAAGAAGAATCTTCACCTGACTCTTATTCTTTCAACTATCTAAGTTGAGGTAGCCTTAGCATGAGGAAAAACCCATACTGCATAGTTTCTAGGACTGTGGGAACATACAAGCCTTCCCATTATTTCAAGGACACCCTTCAGGGGAAGGGTTATCAGAATAAATCCTAAAGATAGGCTTACACAGAAGGATTATTAGCAACTCATTTTCTAGGAGATTCTTTTCATGTGGTCAAAAACAAAATCCTTGGATTTTTTTCTGTTGTTGTCATTAAGGAGTATTTTCAGAATAAAGTAAACTTCTCTGTACTTCCTAACCTCAGAGCCAAATCTAAAAAAGGGTGATGTAACAGGAAGCAATACATTTTTGGTCGAAGGAAGAGCCCAGAGTTCTTGTGTTGAGAAAGTCTTTGCCCAGATAATTTTACACGCAAAGCCTAACCTTGCCATCTAGCTGAAAAGGAAACATGGCTTTGCAGCATGTTGGAAAAACTTTGAAGCCAAAAGTGCTATCATCTCCCACCTGCTAGAGGTAACTGGACTATTACGTGAGAAGAGTTAAAGCTTTCTGGTGACCCTCTAAGCTAGAGTTCATGCAACAGTGAAACTGCACAGGGACAGAGCGGGGTTGGGTCGTCTTCCTTGTTATATTTACTGCCCGATTACTGTGTGTTCCCAAAGACCTGGGAGAAATAATTGTCACCAGCAGACGGTTTAATGATCCTGGACCAGCTGAACAAAAAAGAAGACCCACCTGGGAGGTCACAGCTCATATAAACTGCTGTAGTTACAAGGAAAATCCTGCTGATGGTTTGAAGCTAAGTGTTAGGCTAGAACAAATTAAACAACAGCTTTCCAGTGAACCTCTTTAAATACAAGTATGTTCCAGTGTGTGAATAACTATAGAGGACCAAAGGTGTTGTATCATATCTTCCAGCATACATCATGTGTTAAGTCTCAACAGGCACATTTATCCGATTTTGTTTGATCTCCGCTGTCTGGAACACATTACACCTGTGAGACAGACCCCATGCGCAGAGCAAGAGTTGTAAATGAAAGCCAAATGTGGCTGGAATAGAGCTTGCTAGTCAGAACATGTATTTAGCTAGTGCTTTCTCCCAGACTTTCACTGCTGATTTCTTCATGCTCCTTTTGAGCGAGCTATGTGTGTATGGCTTCTTAGGTCTTGTTACTGACAATTTTCTTGGCACTAACCTCCAGTCAACCCCAAGAGACTGAATTTATTGACTTTCTGTTTACACCTCTCTGTTACGCCAGCCACTTCTCTTAGGAATAAAAAACAAGTTTAATTTGTACAGCTCGGTCACAGCAGCTTCTTGGGGGAAGATGAGGCTTCAACATTTCTAATCAAATGTGTTCCTCTCCTTACCAGCATAAGGCTGATGGTCACCCAGAGTGGTCCCCTGGTCTCTCCCAAGACCAGTACTATGAAGCATGGCTTGATACTCACCGCCTAGCAGAGCAGAAGGGTATTTCATATCAGGTGGTACATTTCTCAATTTCTACTCATGTATTCTGTAAGGTGAGTCTTTGAAGTTTTATGACTGAGAGGGCTCTTTTCTTCTTTCCTATTTTTCCAATCTTGTAAAAACACATCTGATGATACACACATTTTTTCCTTTTGCCAACTGATTATCTGTCTCCTAATAATCCGATAATAAAAAGTGTAGGAGCTGTGCAAGCCCATGAAATTCAGCTGCAAATACTGGGTGAAAATTAATAGTACCAAAAAAAAAAACCTTCTCAGAAACATTTTTATAACTTTTCTTAAGACACAGAGTTTCCTCTGAGCATGAAGGAATCGGAGTTAATCATCAATAAATGGTTTAAACCCAGATGTCCTAGCATATTTTTTATTTGAAGTATTGCCCCATTGATGCCTCTGTGTGTTAATTAAGAAAAGCTGCCTTTTCATATACAAACCCCTGCAAAATTGAACTGTGCTTGTTACTATAGTCGTGTGTGTATGTGAAAGGGAATCCTGATCTTCTGAAAATTCAGATTCTAATTCAGCAGGGGAAGTATGTGAACAGGCCTCCTAAAAGTATAATTTTGCATCTAGGAAAGAAGGTACCATCCTGATCTGAGGTCTAAATAATTTCTTCTATTGCATTCCATGCCAGAACTAGATGTTACATATTTTTCTAGGAACGCAATCAATATTGAAGAAGGCACAAACAATACTGATGAAGATACAAGCAGCAGAACATACCAAGACAGCCTACCACTCAGACCACCACATTTAGAAACTGATGGCCACGTTTTCTCGTGATGCAGCTGCCACTAATTCCACAGAAGTCAATTTGGTAATGGAAGTCAATGTGAGCAATTTACAGTATCACAGCATTTATGACATGTGGTGGGAAGAGTATCCATTTTTGTAGTCATTATCTCCAATGGCTTTTTTGGCCTTTGCTTGGGACACCTGCAGCCCAAAAAGAACGATTTCTGAGAGAAGGACTATCACAGAATTTTTTTTAAATGCCATGTTTCATGGAATACACCGCATTTGTCTTCATGTGTTTTTTTCAGGAAGAAAGGCATTAACTTCAGCTATGTAAAAATATTGCAGAAAGAAATATTTTGCTGTGTACACATAGCTAAATAAGGCACTTGTATCTCTCAATCTAGAAAATCAGTAACGCCGTGAACTAAAGTGGGACACGTGAGGGGTGGAGGAGTTAGCAGGGAGATTAAACTCTTCTTATATGCTATTCAGATGTTACTTAGAAATTTTTAAAGATCTGGTGAACCAAAGGTCAGTCAGGGGTTAGACGTGGTAGTGGAAAAATATCTGGCTGGCATAGTCCATGGAATGTGTTGCAATCCCTTTCAAAAAATCTGGAAATCCAAAACTGAAGAATTTTATAGAAATTAAGGAGTTATTGGCAACATTTTTGACAGAAGAGAGCTCAGTGGAAATATCCTCATCCTGAAAAACTCCTGATGACATTTCTGGCTCGTTTGTTTTTATTGCATGGCAATAGGCTGACATCTAGTGGCAATGGTCCTCTCAGGAGTGCTGGGCCTAGCGAGGACTGCGGAGAAATTCTCTCATCTAGTTTGTTTGTTTTTATTTTAATGGAAAAGTACATTTTTGATTAGGCAAAAACTTTCACAGAAAATTTTCTCTCGCTTTTTCATAGGAAACCACAATTCTTTCATCATTTGCCTTTTTGAAACATTTGCCCCCAACATTCGACATTTTTGGCTGAAACTTACCCTGCAGTTTTCGGCTTTTTTTTTTTTTATGAAATTTTGATCTTTTTCAGTTTCACATTAAAACTTACCAAGCAGCTACGTCCCTGATCTCTGTCCCTGTGAGATAGCTGTTGCTGCTCCACCATGTAAATCCTCCTCGTTACTCTGACGGTTCAGCGAAACAGAGCAAAGGTCTGCCCCGCACGGAGGAGTCACGGCTGTACTAATGATCATCAGCCTTTGCCTACGCCCACAGGTAATCTTGGTTAATATCCTTTTGGCTTGGACCAAGGATGCAATTCCCAGCCTGGGCGCCTGTGAAGAGGGAGAGGATTTACCCTCCAGGGAGAGGTTCATGTGCAGAGCAGGACTACAAATTGCATTTCTTAGCAGCCGGTGCTTGGCGGAGGGTTGCTGGGGCACAGCATCCCCTGCGTGATCTCTACTTTGTGGCCCAAGAAAAACACCTGAAAATTAAAGCTTTTGTTTCTTTCCCCCTGCCAGCACCATGTCTCTTCCCCAGGGGCTGGGTTACTCTCCGAGTGGTGACTTTATGAATCCTCCCATAATCAAAGCCATCTTTTCCCTTTGTTCTGCACTTCTGATCTGCCATTCCCACCCCTAGGTGTGATTAATCCCTTTGCTTACTAAAGGTTTTTCTCTTGCAAAGCCTTCTTCTGTGGTGTGTGGAGGGCTTGGCTGAGCCCCCCGACCGCCCCGCTGCAGCAAGGCTGGACCACCCCTGCAGCCGCCCCTGGAGAGAAGCCCGGCTTCCCTGACATCTGTGAACAGGAATGGTTTGGGATTTCTTGTTTTCCAGTGAGTATTTTGCTGTGTTAAACGGTGAGAGAGACTAGGCAAGGGAAAGGGAGAGGAATCAGCAGGACTGCAAGGTAAGGGACTGGGAGATCTGTGATGAGCCATGGGAGGGTATTTGGTGTGGGATGGCAGGAAAGCCCTCCTTGTCTCCATCCTCAGCTCTAAAATGGGGACTTTAACTGGCTGCCAGCTGTCTTTTGGCTTGATCTGCTGGGCTGGTGAGATATCTTTGTTCCTGACAGAAGAACAGACTAGTAATGGTCATCCCTGAATGACTGAAAAGGCAGCAAGTCCCTCTCCATACCGGTGAAATGACACCAGCAATGACATCCAGCTGTGGTGGTGGCTCAGCAACCCAGTTTCTGACAGCACAGGCCATGAACCAGAAGACACGGGTGCCTGGGTATAAAATCGGAGGAAGGCTGATCGGACTGAGAGCTGCCCAGCATGCCCTGCATCAGAGCCGCAGGCAGCGAGACCTGGGCACAGCTCAGTGAGGGCTGCACTGCTCAGGGAGAAACAAACTTGCAGGATGGCTCTCACCAGCTGCTTTGCTCTTTTTCCACTGCAAACACCAGCAATCCAGGATTCAACTGTCTTTACCTCATCAGGATCTCTGCTTGAAAGAAATAGTATATTTAATGCTGGGGTTGTAAAATATATACTCTATGGACTCAGCTGTTCACAAAGTCTGTGCAAAAGAGCTTTATTCAGATAGGAAACTGTGAAATATTGGTGAGAAGTTTCACTGAGTTTCTTTCATTCTTCAGATTTATTCAACTAATAATTTTATTCAGAAAACTGACTTGACTGTAAGCCTGTGTCGTTTAAGAGCAGCTGGGACAATAAATCACATCATGTATAAGAGGTACTGTTCCCTGCTTTAGAGGAGAGTACAAACAAAATCTGTTTTAGAAAAAAGTCCACACGCATTCCACCGAATGACGTGGTAGTTCAACTGTTGCAGAAAAATGAGTCTGGAAGAAATGATATATACATTCCCAATCAAATTTGTTTTGATCTGAGTACATATGCACAGAAATCACTGTGGTTCGCAAGTCCTCTTGTCTCCTGTGTTCTGTACTACAGCAAATACTTTTCCAGGCTTGTTTTGATGCATTTTTTATACTGTTATTTCATTCCTGGAACTAGAGGAAAAATGAATGAAGAGCAAATTTCCAGTGCTGCTGGAGCTGGGAATTTCACTTTGATGGTGAAAACCAGTTAGATCCAAGCCTGAGACTTGCAAGAGGTCTATCAGATGCTCAGCCACAGTATTTGTAAACCTTTTCTACAGCCTGAAAAGGAACTGAATCTGGCCTGAATGTACTTTAAATCATAAACAAATGTGGTAACAGTGGAACATTGCTATTTTCCCATTACTCATTGGGCCTGATAATTCAAGGTAAACCATTATATTCATTAGAATTTGCTGTGATTGTTACCATTAGCAGTAGTAGCCACGATAACTGTTTGAGTATCTTTTAAATACTGGAAGACCAAACGTCCTGGTTGAAAAACCTTCCCAAAACATCTCGTCATTTTTTTGGACGAAGGCAGGCGGCAGTGGCCGGGTGGCTCGGCGCAGGCTGGCACGCTGCCCAGCCCCGGGGCCAGACGTCCCACTACCACTCAAATTGTCCTCCTGGCATTTTCCCCCCAGCCTTCGGAGCAGAAACTTGTGTCCGATTGCATTCAAAGGCAGATTGTCTTTGCTGCTTGGCCCCAGTCCCTGCAGCAGCAGAACATCCTGATTATTTTTGCAGACTCAGAGCAGCGCTATTTTGCCATCGCGGCAGGCCTGATGTCAGGCTGTCTGAGGGGCAGCGCACAGGTTAAATAAGGCTACTGTTCCTGCCGTTTGCCTTTCTCATCCAGGAGTAACACTGAGTGTTTGCGGTCTCATCCTCTCCGAAAGCTCAGTGGCCCTTTGACTGGTGGCAAATTCCTCAACACCAGTCTCATCAGGATCAAACAGAAACAGAGCTTTCTGGGCTCAGAAAAAAATAAAGACCAAAGCCCTGCCAAATGCTGTGTCTGGTGCAGTTCCTCCCTAAACCCCCATGGGAACAGGATGGGAAACCAAGGGAACATAATGCCAGTTTTTGCACTGTTACTCCATCCACTGTAACTGTAAAATGCTACAGACAGAATCCCTGTTTAGAGAGACACATAAGAAGCAAAAAGCAAGAAAAATTAATTTTCTTTGTTGAGGAGAAAGTCTATAAACAGGATTTGTCCTACTTTTTATGCCTCCAATGCATTTAACTACTGATTTTTTACAAAATCAGGCACCTATTTCTGGCAAACCAGTCTGACATCTCCTTTGCCTGTGGCCACACAGGCCTCCACAGAAAATGATCCCCTCCTGATTAAATGCCCAGGCTAAGAAGATGAATCTCGCCTGCTGCGCAGCTCTTCCCTGGGCCACCCTTCCAGCAGGATGCGGCTCCGGAGGGCAGAGCCCTCAGCCAAGGGCAGCCCCAGCCGCCGGTGTGCAGCCCTGGGGCAGCCAGCTCCAGCCCTGCCATCCCCAGGTCTGCCCGGACCCAGCCTCACAGGGCTCGGCAGAGCTCTGCTGTCATCGTGAGTTGCATCCCAAGATGTGGAGAAAGCCGAGGATCTCCTGCCTGCCAGCCCTGCTCAGAAGGTAGACTCGTCACTCAGAGGACTTTGAACCAGGCTGGGCTGTTGTTACCGTTGGCTGGAATCAGCCTGGCACAGGTTTCTGATCGATGGCACAGACTGCAAAACAGCACTGGCTCTCAGGCAGGCCAGTCTATCCACCCCTCGTCAGATATGAACTGGATACAAGTTAGGATCAAGTCCAGAGAGGGTCTTTGTTCTCTGAGCCTCACAAGATCTAAGTTTTAGGCATCTGGCTTCAGTTCGCAATGCAATGCAGGAGGTGAGCTAGGCACCTCAGGACAGGAGCTTCAAGAAAATTCCAGCACCGAGTGGGAAACCAACAAATCTCATCAGTGCTTTCAGGACAGGGCCTTCTGCTCTTCCCCCATTGCCTCTGGTACTGCACCTTGATTTTTAGGATTTTCCCCTATCCGCTCAGAAGTTATAGCCCTGAAGACAAAAACATAAATATTTTTTATTTTAAAAAAGGAGCAATGGGTCACTTGCTCACTCCCTTTAACTCTGCTCTTCATTCCTACCCCTTTCCAGAGATGGAAGAAACGAAACCCAGTTGTCTCCTTTGCTCCCCTCCAAACACACCACCCTCTGGCTGAGGATAGGACGCTCATAAACAAGGGACTGAGGTGTTACTTTGCCAGTAAAAATGTATTTGCTTATATTCTCAGATATGTGAAATATGTGGAGCATCTGCATCTCTGAAGGCCTCCAGACTGCATTAATGAACAAACCACAGGATGTGGTGAGGGCAATATACCAGTGACAGTCTGCTTTAAAATCACTGTCTCCACTGACTGGAGCTATCAGTTGTATTACACGGCATTTTGGGACACCACGGGGTTGGCTCCAGGTAGGTGACACTGGCTGCTTGAGCCGAGCTGTCGGAAGAGCCACACTTTCTGCTCGTTTCCTGACAGGTGTGTGCCTGCCTTCTGCTCTTTGGTTTTGCAATTGGGGTGCCTGGTCAGCATCCCAGCTGCCAGGCAAAGATTAGCAACTGCTATAGCAAGGTTTTCTTTTTTCCAATTACCAGATGGCTAAAGGATTGTGTCTTTTTTTTTTTATTTATATGAACTTTGCAACTGTCTTTTGAGTCTGTGTCAGCTGGAAATGAGAAGACGGTGCTGTGCTCAGCACAGGGCAATGCTTCGTCTCTGTTTGGAGGCTGCAGCTAATCAGCTCAGCCTCCCACTTCCGATGAGGCATATCTCTTCATGAAGATATCAAATGTGGGGTCTCCATAAACTTGCACTGGCACCAGGCTGTCTGCCAGACTGGGTTTCTAAAACTAGTCTTAGGAAACCACGTCTTTCCTAAGAGATGTCCTCTTTTCCCCGTGGCAGCTGGTCAGAGCTGCCTTAGCAATGTGCTATTGGTGAGGCCCACAGTTGTAGGAGTAGGAGCACAGAACGAAATTGTCTATTAGGGCACAATGTCTTGGAAATTATTTCTCCTCTTCCCCCCACCCCCTCTCCCCGAGCCACACGTAGTCATTAGTCTCTGAGCAAAAATTGTATTCCTCGCCACGAGAAGGTGGGTGGGAACCCAGGGACGTAAAGCTCTGCAGATGCCAGAGGTGTGAACTCATCTCCTTCCTTTTGTTCTAGCTGTGTTTTGGGGTTACACTCAAGGAAATGCAAAGCAATCATTTCCATACACTTCAAAGTCTGCCAAAGGTGCCAGAGCATTGGGAGCATTTTCTCTTAAGAGCATCTATAGAAATAAAAAGTCACACATGAAAAGGAAGGAGAAGCAGGTTCTCAAGACCTATAAAAAATAGGTTTCTACCCTTGCTGCTACTGATCTTGGCCAAATCAACCTGCTTCTGAATGCCCAGGTGAGTAACTGCAGCTCTAATCTGTGCCAGTGGGCTTCATGGAATGAAACTCTGGGGAGGCATTTTTACCTAGGAACAGTAAAACTTATCCCCCAGTTTGAAAAGTCATCCCAACACCAACTTCATTAGGGGCCCAGGATGGAAATTCTGGGAAGTAAGAACTCCCATTGTTAGGCACCAGGACTGGTGGGGGGGTGGTCGTTGAAGTTCAGTGTTGGTTTCGCTGTCAGACCAAAGCAGCACCATGGCTGACATGAAACTTTTAAGAATAGGTCAGATAAATATCTCTCAGGCACAACAAGTGGTCATGGAAGCAACAGAAATAATGATAAGCTAAAGTTCCTAGCAGCCCTGTTTTCTATCATTTCTGGGTTGTTCTGTGGTTCTTTGGTCACGCATATAGCACACTTTTTAATTATGACTGTAGCAAATCTAGACATAACCAATAAACCAGTTAGGACTGTAATATTAGAACTGTTTGTGTAGCAATTGGCTAGAGTAGGGCTGGGAAGATATGTGTGTAAGGGAAATATGTGATATGCCGGGTGGTCTTTGCTCATCCTCCAAAAATGCCTTATGTTCCTAATTTGCTGACTATCTCTATCAATTATCATATTTATTTGAAACAGTTTTAAAAGCATAAAGCATTATGTCAATGTAAAAAGCTACTAGAGATCTGTTGGAATATTTCCATTTCTGCCTCATCTGCAAAAATTACATCAGACCAAGAAAAAGGAAAATGAGCCAAACAGAAAGGCATGCACAACAGGTGAAGAACAATCAGGGCAGCACATTACTGATCCCCTCTATCAGTTACAGGACACTCTGCAGTGTGCCCTGAAGGTCTGTCCTTACTGATCTTGGACCACAGAGGGGAATGGCACTGTCAAAGGGTCCTGATGGAAAATGGATTTCCTTTTTATTTCCATGGGGCTCCTATCCACCTGCCCTCATTGCTTACATCTCCAACAGCATAGCAATAAATGGGGAAACAGTATTTCAGGTGGGATCCAACTCCAAGCTACCTGAGCTATTCTGGAGCTCATTTACTACCTCACTACTACTTCTAAAGTACAGTTGATGGAGTCTCCATGTTACAAGTGTGTCTCTGCCTCTGAGCCACTTTCACTAGCAGGCACACTCCCATGTTCCTAAGGGCAGCTGTCCCACAGAAAGTGTGTTCCACTGCATTTATCCTGTCATGGCATTGAGCTGATGAATGGGATGAAGTGGCATCCTATGAGAAGACTTACTTCTGGTTGGAAATCAAAGAAAAAATGTGATGGTGACAGACATATTGTTTAGTTGTTTAGAAAAAACTAAGCATCCAAGACCCATAAAAAAAGCCAGTAAAACACACCACTGGTGATCACCTCTTCTTGGAGTTGTCCTTTCTGGCTGATTTCTGCAGCCCAGCCTAGGAGCATAAATGATAAATTTAGGCTGGGTATTAGGAGAAGATTTCAACCAGCAAAACAATGCAGATGCAAATGACATTCCCAACACAAGGACTAAATGGAGTGAAGGACAGCAAACAAAGTGGGCTCCCAGACTGTTCTTGGAGGAGTCCAGTCAGGTCCCAGAAGGGATTATCTAATGCAGCTGGCCTCGGGTCAGTGATCTGGAAAGCCTCCTGCATGGCTGTGTCCCCAGCATCCTCTCAGTCTCAGCAGGATCACAAGGAGGCTTCCAGCTGCTGCAAGACTCCACATGTCCCTCCCCAGGCAGGCATGGATCGGACTGTCACCTCCTCCCACCCCAGCCAAAGGCAGTAGAAGCTACAGCAGTTCAACACTCCTGGAAACCTGGCCTTGAAGTCACCTCTATGACTTTATCTGCTCTGGAAGCCAGCAGATGGAATGGCTTTCACCCTTTCGTCCTTCAGAAATTAATCATTCTGATTATGTCTTCCTTGAAAAGGGACTAACACTTATCCTCATGGGGTCTTCAGGCTGATTAGTATTAAAAAAAAAAGAAAGCACTGCATAGCTGACAAGTATTAGAATAAATGGTGTGAACAGTAGAACAGAATGTGATGGGAAAGAGAAGCATCCAGGAGGATTTTCAGTTTGGCATTTATACAACATAGCAGACGATGCTGGTGACAGCACAGTAATCATCTGGTCCTCTTCATAAAACTAAGACAAAAAACCCACACCATTTCAGTTGGACGAGGGAAAAGGAGCAGAGATTTATACTGTCTATACTTTCCAAAACCTTTAAATCTGAAGATGATAGGCTGAGATCAATTGCTGTAGATAAAAGAAGGGAAGTGGAGAATTATTACAGACGTCTACTGCAAAACGCTAAGACTTGCACTGTCTTCACCGCAGATGGCAAAAAATGAGGAAGACAAAAATCATATCTGAAAAAGCCTAGAGAAAATAAAGACAATGGTCATCAAAAGCACTGGCTACCCACTGTTATTTGTTCAGAGTCCTTCATATTTCCAGAGTGGCAAGATGAGTTACAGAGAAAAAAAGAAAGTTCAGTGAAAGAGATAAACAAAGATATGTTTTCCAATTACGTTCTAAAGAGAGTTAGAAAATCCACACAATGGAACTTCAAGGAAAAACAAGAGAAGGAGAGAATATGAACTGCTGAGAGTATGCCAAAATATTAGTCATCCCTTGAGTCTACCCTGAAAGGTTAGTGTTTTTTTAAGAGCACATTCCTTTAAGGAAAAGAATGATTTCCTAGCAGAGGTAATTCCTGGATGGTCATAAACTCTCTCAAGGGAAGCAGAAGCCCCAGCAATGAAGTCAACAAAAGCTAGGCAGAGGAAGAGGAGGAGGAGATCCGCACAGAGGTCCTCAGGGAAACCCCAAGAGTGGGCTGCTGCTGGAAGGGAAGAGACATGCAAAAGCCTGGCAGAGAGCATTTGTTAAGCAGGTAAAGATGTGGGTGGGAGAACACCTACAAGGAAAGGGAGTAGAAAGCAGGTATGCGCTTCCTAGAGAACATCTCATGTTAGACGGCAGTAGTGTCCTCATCGTGGCGACATGAAGAGAAGGATGACATATCTGTCATTTAGTTTAGATTTGCTTCGTTGGAGCTATATGAGGTTTTTATCAGCTGAAGGCAGGCCAAAATGTTGTCACCTACCCTGTGGTCCACAGTACAGAATACGTGAATTTTCAGTTCTGAAAAATGTTCAGTTCATCTCTAGCAACATTTAATGAACTAAGGGCTGTTATGGAGAGAAAAGAGTCACCCCCTCTGGTTCCACACCAGAATCTCAGGCCAGCATTTTCTCCAGGCAGCCTCAAGTTGCTCTGGAACCTGACCAGTTCTGTGAAGAAAACATCATCGACTTTGCAAGTTTAAAATACAAAAAAAATAGTATTTTCATTTACTAACAGTCTACGTGTTTCATTGCTCTGGAATTGTAAGTGGCAGCATGTTGCCCAGGAGATAAAGGAAAGCACGGTTCATGAGCTAGATGGCAGGTCTTACCCACCCCTGAAAGGAAATGAGCCCGTGAATGGAGCTTATCCATAGCACTATGCCAGCACCTCATCCAGAAGCCTCCAAAGTTACAAGTTACTGAGAGCTCCTAAACCCCTCTGACGTGCCTGGGAGTTAAGGGTGCCCAGCATTTAGAATCATAGAATCATAGAAAGTTTTGGGTCGGAAGGGACACCTAGAGGTCATCTGGATGAATCTCTGAGTACCATAGCAATTCGACCCGTTGTCATCTGGAGAACACATCACTGTTCTCACTGAATGAGAAAGATTGATACTTGGCTCGCAGAGACCATTTAATACGTTAAACAAGTTTTATTGCTAGGCATTCTTTAAAATTGGAAAAAATTAATAGGCTCAGTCACTCAATGTGCTATGAGGCAAAGACGCTGTTTTTCGAGGTAAGTGATGACCCTTCGTATGAGTCAGGAAGGAAGAAAGAAATCCTGTAATGTTAGTTTATGATTTCAGTTTATCAGTTCTAAGTAATGGGTCACTGCTATGATCAATAGACATCGGGACTCCTAAAATAAAACAGTCGTCATTCATTGCAAGATGTGCAGCTGAGTTTTTGTAATGTGTTGAAGTTTCCTCTGCTATCTGCCTTCCCTCAGTCAGTCTATAGACAGCTGAAGGGAAGGACAGTCTTACCAGACAGTGTCCATAGTGCCAAGCCCATTTTCAGCACATTTTAAGTTTATTCATATTGTGGGAATTGGTGAGAAATCTTCTTTATGCAAGGAAATATGGTTTCAAGTTCCATTGCTTTACCTTAATCCATAGGATCAGTCCTGAAATATGATCCATGTGATTCCTAGCATGGATGGAAACATTTTGTTATGCATGGACTAACTTGGGTCAGAAGCTTTAATTCAACACTACCTCATTCACACTCTTGAGAAGTCAGAACCTGATGTTACGCGATGTCAATACAAGAGAACTGAAAACAATTTCTGATGTACAGTTAATCAGTACTGTGACTGGAGTTGCCTATTGATAGCAATGTATTCATCTGCTAATATGAAAGATGTTCTTCATTGTTTTATGAGTCTAGAGCAATGAAACTGGTATTTTAAGAACTGATAAAATACATACTAGGCCAAAACCAGCTGTTTCTCCTTGGGAGGTTCTGGGCTTGGGGTTTTAGTTTTCAGGAGCTTTTTCTTCTGAAGCAACTATCTCTGTTTCCTCTCACCAGAATCCAAACCTTTGTTTTAATTTGAATGCCACTTCTTCCAGTCTTCTTATGACTTTTGTGCAGTCTTGATTTCTTCGAAGTTTTCAAGGACAAAAAAAAA
>Ga0181612_120914_pt1 | contig 21777 bp, 9 predicted proteins | sample HoacroProtozoa21_FD_119630 | JGI IMG/M metagenome (GOLD analysis project Ga0181612, IMG submission 119630) | Hoatzin crop microbial communities from Cojedes, Venezuel. Combined Assembly of Gp0051906, Gp0051904, Gp0051908
CGTGACAGCCCGAGTCTGTGAACTGACCCAGCCAAACGCAAGCTGGCTGCTGCCGGGACTTCCAGCCCGATGCGCTTCCTGCCTCGCCACGCGACTGCGAGAGCGCTTCCACACGGGAGACGCTGAACCCCGTGCCCTCGGGCGAGGAGAAGAGCAGAGGCATTCCTCTCGCTAATGGGGCTTGCCAGGCGAAACTGAGTGTGGGCTAAGGTGTTATGTTAGCTAGAAAAATTGAATGCCTTAGGAAGCCATTTTCAATTAGATTATTATCTGGGATGAGGTGATGTCTTCTGTATACCTAGTGGAAGACACCTAAGCCATTTCTTGGCATTCTTTGTCTCTTTTTTTCCCTTGGCAGTTCAGTTTATTAACATTATAAAAGAAACAAAGCTGTAGGGCTAAGAAAATTATTTCAAAGACTGAGACAGAAGTAACCTGCTACTGGGTTTCTGCAACCTCCCTTCCACTTCTTCCTGTTGTGTGAGCAGCGCTGATCAGGCAGTTGGGATTTAGATCAACACTACTTGCCACAGCAAGCTGAATAACCTCCTGACCTTCAGCTCTATTGTGATAACACAGGTTTCATTTTCTCTGAGCTGAAAGCAACTTATACTGAAGGGAAAATAAGGCCTGCTTCTCTGTTTAGACAAGATTCAAGTCATTGCATTGGGAATCAGGCACACTGAAATGGTTGGGGTTTCTCCTACTGTATAAAGCATGGCAAATGTAAAAGTTGTTTTTTGTTTTACCCTTATGCTCACCTATATCTCGTACAGAAAAAAAGGTTAGATTGCGGTATGGAGAATAATGAAGGAAAATAGAAATTTAAGAATTTAAAATTTTCTGCATGCATAGTTGCAATATCCCTGCTCTGCTTGAAGCAGGTATGAACCTATTGTGGTCTACATAAGGACAGCCAGAGTAACGCATATGATTCTGCAAATTTACCCCCAATTTATTCTTTAAAATTTAAGTAACATAAAACAATTTGAGAGTCAAAGAGTCATAATAGCAATGATAGATAGGGGTTATTTTTTCTATCCACGAGTACTTTTTTTTCATCTTAATGCAAAGCTTATTTTGCTTTGGATCTGGAATTTTGTTGCATAGGCTAAAGCCATTTGGTAACAGTCCTTTCAGCTTCAGACTAGTGTATGTTAGTTTGAGCATGCTTTGGCGGAGCAGCTCGATGTTTGCAGATGAGGTGTGATCTAATCACTCTGGAAAACAAAGTCCACAATAACCATCAGCGTAATAGGTATAAATAGGTATAAATGAGGATATATTGATTTATGGAATCATCACTTTATCATTGTAATTGCAATTATTTGTCAAGCTTGGCACTACCAAGAGAGAAGTGGTGACTATATGCTTCCCTGGTTTTAGCAAGGGAGAGCGTTTCGGGTATAACTTATTCCAGTAGGAACTGAGGAGTAGCTTGCAGGTATATATCAAGGTGGTTTGAGAGCTCCCCTCCACCTTGTATTTTGCAGGTGGCATGATGTCTTGGACAGTGGTACACAGACCACTAAGCTGAACTATATGAAACTCTCCTTTGTAACGCCTGTAGGCCACACACTCTTTCTGTAATGTATCTGCATACACGAGCGAGCAAAAGGATCCTTCATCCTTAGGTTTAATCTGTGGGTGCCCTACTAGCAGTGTAATGCCATACCAAGAAAGTTACAACAGCTTCTGCAGCTTGTATTTGAGGTAAAACTCAGTCCGTACTAAAATCATTCCAGTTTTGCCTTTTTGATATTTGCTTGGCAGACTTCTGAAGAATGCGATATGTTTTGAGAAGACCTGTCCCTCTGTTGCTGTGTTAAATTGATCATTAAGCCGTGTATTCCTAATGAAGGATGGTGTACGCTTTCCCAAGTAAAGGTGGCTGCCTGAGTTTGATCTGCTCTTGAGAATTAGAGAAGACAAAGTACCTAGCAGGGTTTTTTTCGAGTCTGTCTTATATAAAATATTTAATAACAGCAACAAACATTATATGCACCTTTCTTCTTCATGGATTTTATTAGACTTATTACAGTAAGTATGCCGTTTTTAAGATATTAGTATTACGCACATTTGTCTTCCTTATTTGTTTCTAACATGAAAAATAATATTTCTGCCTGTATTAGTTGTTATTCCTTCTGAATCTATCATAACTATTTACAAAAATTTGGTTCTACCTGAAAATATTATGCGCAGGCACAGTGTATCTGCTGTCTATGAGACTTCTTTTCTGTTTGCTGCTGGAGTTGGCTTCTCTGCAGAACTGTCAAAGCGGGTGAAGTGAAGCAGTTGTGGAACAGTTGTGAAAGTCTCCGTGTGAACTGTCATATTTACCTTTAACGGCCTGCAGTGCCAGGCTGAAATCTGGGATCTCCTGTCACAGGAAATTTGAAATAGTGCTTCTCTGGGTACCTGATAATAGAAGAGGTCACTTTTTAGAACAACTTACCTTACAGTAAAGATTTAAGAGAAGCACTGGTGAGCCATCATTCATTCAAGCCTGTTATAGACAGTTCTTTGTCTATAACAAGACAACAGGGAAGCCCAAATTGGTAGCTGAGTCCTACCGATATCACTTGTGTATTCATTCCTTCATGTACTTTGCCTGCAGTGTTTCTGAAAGATAAAATAGTGCTTAGGTTGATGAGAAAGGGTGGATAGGAAGAACACTTTTTTTAAGCGTTTGGACATAATGAGAAATAAGATATCTTAAAGTAGAATCTATTTGTTTCTGGTTTTCACTGACACTCCTGACATAATGTTCTTTTAGAGGCTTTATTATGAGCACAGTTTTATGTATAATGCATGTGGGCAGGTATGCAAAGGAGCAAGAGAAGGGAGAGAATAAAAAAATGGGGGAAACTCATAGCCGAGAGGAGATACCAAGCATCTGTGAAAGCATCAGTCACGATAGGAGATGAGAATCTCTCCTAACAAGGAAAAAGAGCTGAACAAGTGTGCTTATGGACAAATAAAGAGTGACCCTGGTTGCTCCATGCAGTTTGGTATTGTATCTTGTGAGTCCCCTGCTCTTTCGGCTATGCATTGGAATAGTAAGTTTCCGAGCAGAGTATTTGGTTTTACTCTGATGTTACTGCAGTTATGCTTGTGGGCATCGATCCAGAATCAAGCAAAAAGGCCAACAGCATATTGACTTCATTGTTGTCTTCTCCTGGATTGCCAGCGTGAGTAGAAGTTGCAATATTAAATAAGCAGACAGGAAAATGCATTAGGCAGAAAATTACTGGTCACCTAATAACTGCAGCCATTTTTCTATACCGTGCACTGAGACCTTGCCCTGTTCTTTATGCTCTCATAACATCTTGAATCCGTTATTGGAATTCTGTCTTCATAGACGTGCCACTGAAATCTATTAAATTCTTAGCAGCCTTTGCAAAAAAGAATAAATTAGACCTGTTCTTCAAAAGATTCATTGGCTTCCAGTGTGTTATGTATACAATATTGCTTTTACAGTTCGGGGTGGTTTGGGCCTCAGGGGACACTCATTTCTACCAGATTTGTTACAACTTCTTATTCAATATCTTTACCGGCGATCGCAGTCTCTTAATTGCTAATCAAGGTTGTGGTTGGCAGGAGTGAATAGCAACAGTGGTGAGTAAAGACATGGGCACAAATCTGCAGTGTGACTTAGTTAACCCAGCCAAATGTACAGTATTTCCTTCTAGGGAAAAGGAGTAGAAGTCACAGTTTCCGAGTAAGGGAAAGGATCATACAACTGATTGAGTGAAGATACATGGAGAGATCAGAAGACAGCAAAGGAAACAACACGATGGTGGACTACAGTTGTTGATGCTGTATGTGGGTCCCTGGAACACAGATGCACAAAAATAAATGCGTGTTGAACATCAACATGCTGTAGTAATGCATGTAAGAATGAGTCTGACCCACGGGTGAGGAGTGAACAGAAAACGTGCATAAGAACATGTATGGATAGGAGTAGGAAGAAGGCATTGTATGTCCGTAAAATAACATTAAAACTGCTGCTATCGTGCGTTGTTTCCAACACCTATGTTGTCTTCAACAAAAATACTGAAAATAGAAAAAAGAGTAAGAAGAGTTGAAAAATAACTTGAAGTCTGAATATATGCTTTTTATGAGTAGAAAGTAAAGAGAAAATGCTGTGTTCCAGTGGAAAAAAAAGTGTTCATGTCTTGTGGAAAGAATACAGTTTTCAAGAAATTTAAACAATTTGATTTACCTTGTCATTAGATTGCTGCACAAAGGACGTTGAGAGAGGCTGTACTGGTAGCTTCTGTAGCTGATGGCATTCATGAACAGTGAGAGTTAATGGGGGGAATGACACCCAAACACGGGGGGAGCAAGTGAAGGAAAAGGGAAAACTCTCCAGTGGCTAGCTGGGGAGAGAAATAAGAGCAGCCCCAGGCAAGGGTCCTTGTCTGGGTGTGCTCCCCAGTGCAACAGTTGATGATGATGCATATGACAATGACTTCTGCCCTGCTTTATCCCTACTACTGTTTACTTTTCACCAGGACCTGCTCAAACCCCATCGTTTATGCCTATTTATGATGGTATTGGTATTGACTGGAGCTCACTTAATAGAGTGTGGTGTGTGACTGGTTTTTAAGCTTCCACGCATATGTAGTAGTGGATACTACTTATCGGATGAGTTATGGTTAAAATCCTCGCAGTGTTACCTACTTTGTTAAGCAATAAGTTGTGTCATTTCTCTAATACAAACCAAAACCTACAAAGTTAGGGGTAACAAAAGGAGAGGCGGGGTGATTTTCACACCATGGTTGCTGCTTCTCACCAGAACAGTAAAACAAGGGAGAGTAACATCCCCAACAATACTGGGGTTTGCAAGTGCAAGGCTGTAAGAATAGCAGCATGAAAACAACTGTATGATAGCAGCAAGCACAAAGCTCTGCCATGCAGGCTTTGGAAAAACACAGGAACTGGGTACAAGCTTTAAGAGCTGTCAGCAAAGGCACGTTAGAGATTTCAAATGTCTGACCCTTAGCATTAGAAGGGCTAAGACAGCTAAAGCACTGTGCAACCCTGACCGCTGTTCAGAAGCACCAATGTGTTGTGACTGGCATGCGAGGGGAAGAATGTTGCAATCTGGTCTGCCTTCCAGTGTGGCCCCCTGTTTAGTGTCCTACCCCCACCTAAAGAAGGCGTGGGGGATCAATGGCGTGTGGTAAAATAGATTTTTCTAATCTCCATGCTGGTGTTATATGACAGTATAACCATATGGACACTGCAGCAGGTGCCAAGAATATCACTGCTGGGTGTAAGGCTACATATCAGTGGAGAGGCTGACGATGACCATCCACTGAAGGTGCCAGACCAGTTGGAGGTTAATGTTTCTTGTAACCTTCTTTCTTTTCCCTCAAAGTAATCCTCCTGTTAGAGTTGATGTATGCCATCAGTTACAGACCCTGCAAATAAAGCGCTGTGTATATAAGCCTTTCTTAACATCCTCTGTGTTGCAAAATGCATATTATTTTTATCTATTTCAGACAATAGCAGTTGTGGAATGCAAGTCCTTACTTGCTGTTGTATCACAGTAAGGCACGTCATGTAGTTCTGTAGCAGTCTGGCTTCTTCCCTTGGATGGCCTGGCTAGCACGGAAGAGATATGCGACAGTTTTGTCATTGGTAAGCCCACTCAGCTGCACTGACTTTCTCCCAGCTGCTTTTCTTTCTCCTTTGGAAACAGAAGAGTCTGATACTGTGTGATGATGAAAGCTGCAGACAGAAGGAAGTTAAGAGACAAGGTAAAGCTCTATTGTTCTTCCATAGCTGCATGGTGAGAACTGAAGCCCCTTGGGATAGCTTGTAATATTGAGAAAGATAGGTGAGCAATCAAACGTGCCTCTTAAGGAATTTTGATTGTTCTTCTGAGGAGTTTTTTCATGGGTGCCTTTCTTGGTTTAGCACTGTTAGTTGCATGGAGTTTGAAGGAGCAGCCTGATGGCTTTGCTTTTGAATAAGAACCCCCATGCAGGATAAATCCAAAAGGAATCAAAACCTTTAACTAAAGCTATGAAATCAGCACCTTTTCAGTACAGCTTGGAGTGAAATTTCTTGATTCGGATGAAGATCAAGGCAGGCAGGGGAAATCTGGCCAGCTCAATACTAGCATTTTACAGGATGAAGGATTTTCCTTGCAAATTGAAAATCGTGTCTTCATGGGAAGTCCTGCATATCCTAACTAGACATATGTGAGCTTTCTATGTAGTTTAGAGCCAATCCTTAGGTTTTTATAGGCTGTAATTCTTTTGTATTTTGAAACTAGATTCTTAGCACGTTTGGAAAAATTAAAAGAAATCAGAATAATCTGTATCCTCTTCTTTTTGGAATATCTGAGTACTCATCTCATTCACTGAAGCCCCTAATAGTCATGAATCCTCATAAACCATAGCTCAGAGGTATTCTGAAAGGTAAATTCTGTAGGGCTATCTCATTTCTGTTGAGTTGTGCTATCTATAAAAATTTCTTGAAGGCATTAACTGAAGTATAGAGCCTCACACAGAGGAATCTAAATTGTCACTAGTGGTTCTAGGCGCTTCCTTAAAAGAAATAATATTAATTAAAATGGATTAATATCTGGATTGTTTCTTCTGATTGTTTTGTTTTTTAAAAATCTGTATAAATTAAAATAGAAAAAAGTATTTAGTCTTACTAAAATACAACTAGAGGTACAGCTGTACTTACAGGACAGCTAATGACAACTATGGCTTTCCATGACATCTCTTTGGTAGGCGTCAAAATGACCTTGTCAAAGTTAAAAGCTCTCATAACATTCATATTTTGTTTTTATGGCATTATGATTCTGCATAACAGTGCTAAAAACAAAAACACAGTATAATTATACTGTCCATCAAGCCAGCAGAAAAGGCATTTTCCACCAGCTTTGCACCTACTAAGCTGTAAATAATTTATAAAATTAGAAGTCATGACTAAGTGGAGGCATTTTGGGGCTAGTTAAGCACTTGTCATGGCTCTGTGGTTTAAGCGACCCCCCACACTGAGCTCGGGTTGCTTACACTTCTCCTGTGAATGTGGAAGTGGTCATTTGCTCTCGTATTGCTGTGCATGCACCTAATAAAAATAGCAAGCTGTCAATAGAGGCGTGTACAGGTGTGTGTTGTAAAATGTTTTATTCATTTGAGTTTCCAGCCCATTTAGTCTCATCCAACAAACAACAAAAATATTTTCTTCATTATCTCCAATTAATGTAAATGTCAAATGTTTGAATATATTATCACACGTATAATTCGGTACATTGGTTGATTTGTGGAGTATTTGCATAAAAGTGACAATTAAAGCAACAAAAAAGTAATCCAGACCACATGTTCGTATCTGTTGCCGTGCAGTTACAGAGATGTTGAACTTGTTTCTGTGAGATCTCCTTTTGACTCTGGTAAACAAGTTTCGTAAAGCCTTTGAGTTCACCATCATTTATATTTTGTCTTTTAAAAATTTTGGTAATTGTTCTGTATTTATTTTTAAACAAGGTTTATTAGCTGTCCATTGTCCGTTCTGTTACTATATATAACATGTAAAAATTTAGTTGACAGGTACTGATGTCTCATTATGGACCTGTTTGGAAGGCAGAGGACTGCTTTATAAGTATATAAAAAAATAATAAAAAATAAAAAACCAAAACATTTCAAAGGCCTGAAACATAGATCGTAAAAGTCAATGACACCTAAAATTGGGCTTCTTAATCTCAGCTGAAAAGTTTAAATAGAAATTAATTCTATAGATGCACGTATACTGTAGTTGTCACTCAAAGTAATGAACAAACTATTCCTTTGTTGCTTTGTTTGCTTTGGTAGTAGACGTTGCAGTGTCATGTGCGCTAGTACATGTTGCAGGAGGTGGTGGGCGATGGGTCCCACTGCAGCGCGGCGGCAGACGTTAGCTCGGGTCTAAGAAGCAGTGTAGATGCGTCAGCTGATGTTGTGCCCAGATGAGTAGGGCGCTGCTGGTTTCGTAACACTGCTAGGAACTTCTGTACATAGGCAGGAGAGCACACTTTGAACACTAAAAACAACAAAAAATTATTGCAGTCACGTGCTAATTAGTTAGCTCTTCTACAGCTCTTGCTGTTTGGTTCGATTGGTAGATCACTTGGGTAGATCCTTAGTAAGATTGGGAGCTATTTTCTTGAGGTCTTGGTCAGATTTTTTTTTGTCTGAGAGTTAAATTTTATATGCACTTTATAAATGCAGATAATAATTTCAAATGGCCCTTTCTTACTGTATATAGCACACAGAAAATATGAAGGAAAAATAACCCCGGAACCCACGCAAACTACGTCTTCTCATCACACACTCTGCATGGAAGGAATCATGTGGTGGGGTTGTTACACATTTTACATATGATCAAAATGGGCTGTCTTGAGAATATTTGATACGTTGAGTTTGTTATTGTTGGTACTTGTGCAGGTTTCCACGGGGAGTCATTAAGTGTTGGCAAAAAACTACAGAAATATCCAATTTTATTTCCCATCCTTCCCTTCACTTGTAAGAACTAAACATTGGTGGTGTTTCACAAAAAAGAAATTGCCCTCCGTGCTGCTCAGCTGTATTTTTGGTAAATTGATGCCAGTGTGCAAGTACAGCTTACCCAAATTGTGCTGTGGAATCCCATCCATTGCTGTTTCATGACGAGTCAGACCTGTATAGGAACTTGGTTGCGAGAATGGGAGACAGCTGATGTTGGAACAGGGCAGCGGCTGTGGGAAAGGCATGGCTTCGCTGTTGTCTAGTCGTGCATTTATGCCCATACAACATGCTGAGATTCTATACCTTTTTAGACTGGTGAAGCCTGCAGAGCTGCAAGTAGGACATGCTGCTTTTAATTTTCTCCCTTACAAATACACCAGAATTACTTACTTAGTATTTTCCAGTCACCAGAACTCCAAGTTTTTGCAAAAAGTCTCAGCTTCTTACTGTCTACTTTTATTGCTGGTGAGCCTCCTCTAATTCTGGGCTGCATACTCTGTTCTGTGATTATCATATTAGAGTTTTAGAAATGATGGAATTTTGCATTTCCCCAGCATCATGGGAGGAAAATAATTAGGGAAGATGAGAGAGTTCCGGGAGAACTGGATGGTCTAGAGTGCAGCAGATGTTGCAAGAGCATCTGGACTGCAGTTAGTTTAGCTTGCAATAGGTGAAATTAAATGGAAAGTTGGGGCATTGGATTCAGCAGATGGTAAAAGCAGGTTAGTGCCTCTGATTTAGAAGCTAAAATGAAACTGGAATACTGGATGTGGAGAAACAGTGATAGAAATGTAGCTAGGAAAATGCTGAGACGTTTGCATGCTTCCTGTATGAGTTACCCGAGTGCGGCAAGAAACAATAAAAGGTTAATGTTGCTCATCTTCGAAAGAAACTCCCCATCCCTCTGATCGGACTTGAAAGCTGCTTTTGTTATGCCTACAGTGGTTCAAATGAGATTTCTGAATTTTTAGAGGTTTGATTTGTTCCTCATAAACACTCAGAGAACCAAATAAGGATCCAGCAAGGTATAAAGTAGTTGCAGTATTAATAAAAGCAACAGAGGGGGGGACCTGAAGGGGAGCTGGGGGGGGGAGTATTCCTAGGAAGAACATGCTTACAGTTATTCTATAGCTGAGGACACAGGGGACTGTCTTGTGTGGTAAAGCTTTAATGCTTCATGATCACACAGAAAATTTAATCCCACTCTGGTTAGAAATGCCAGCTTCATGCCATTGCAGAGGGAAACATACAGCTTATGAATTTGTAGAATAAATACATGAAGAAAATATTGCGAGATGTGTTTGTACAGGCTAACAGATTTTTAGAATAAGTTTATAGTAAAAATGTTGATAATAGCTGAAACTTACTGTGTAAAAATATGCAGATAAAGAAAAGAGTTCAAAGTGTGAGAAGAGCAAGCAATCTATTGTATAACTTATAAACCAGTCCTCATCAAAAGAAAGCGTTATACAATCCTGCACAGCCTCATTATGTGTGTAGTATATGGAAGACACTATACTCTAGTTGAAAGGGAAAGAAATTTAGATGCAGTAGACAAAATCAGAGGTAGCATAAACTGAAAATAATAAATGCACCTCTACGTGTGGGCAAAGCATTTGGGACAATGTATTTTAAGTTACAGAGAAGATGCTTTCTCTAATGGCTTCCTCTAATTTTATGTCATGGTAGATTAAAAGTGTAATGAATCTTAATTTTATATCTGCATACTATTCTGAATTACAAAGGAGGGTAAGAAGGCAGAAAAAGACAAACCCTTTTCTTAATTCTTAAAGATCTTTGTTTTTTTTCTTTCACTTAGTTGATTTCCCTTTGCTAAAGTCTTGGCTTCTAACATGTAGAATTCATGAAGTCACTCCTGTGTCGGCACTGCCACGGTCTCTATGTGCCTTCGCTGCTGGGGAGGTGGGGGCACGCATACATGAGAGCCTACTGCCCTGCTACCCTTTCCTGTCACCATATCTTGAGGTGCTTTATGGAATAAGAGTTATTTTATGACAGGAAAAGCAAAAATGCTTCCATTTCATGGTTGTTTTGAGTCATTCTTTTAATGTTCTATCCCTTTTATCCACGATCTTCTGTGTCACTATGTTGGCAGTTGTTCTGCTTTGGGTCAGGCAAGCATCTCTAGAGACTACAGTTCAAGTGTGCCCAAAAAAGGAAAAAAAAAAAAAAAAGGGTCTTTTTAATATGAGTGAAAAATCTTGCTTTTTTCTTTTTGCCTGAGTTAATATAAACTTTGAATCATGCAATGCCCTGGATCTAATTTCAAGTTTCAGTGGGACTTTTTTGTCTCGAAACAAATTAATTGACCTATCCCTAGTTGAAAGTTATTTGTTATTCCCAAATTCTTCATTGGTTCTAAATGTCCCAATGATTTTCTCAAATTTCTTGGCAGTTAGGGATATGTGTAAATAATTGGTAATAAAAGGAAAAGATTGCAGAGGGTAATGGGAATTACATTTCTTCCGATCTCGTTCAAGGAGTATATCATAAAGAATATATTTAACTAGAGCTTTTAGAATACTCTTATATACACCAAACAAGTTAATCTGATTTCCCTGCAGTCATTATAATCAACTTTTTATCACTGGGTTGAGTGAATAGTCATGACTACATCATAGCTGACACATCTATCTATGCACAATAATGTCAGTTTTGGGAATTCACAGCTCAGAATTCACCCCATATAATTAAAATCCGGTGGATATCAAAACTTCGAACGCATAGCAATTTTTTGTAATTTTGGACTATCTTTTTCAATGAATAGGGTCAATTACTTCTGATAATTTATAGTGCAACAGAGAGATACAGATAAGGGAAAAATAATATATTGGAGAATAATCTAACAAATTTTAATGTTCAGATTGTATTTTACCAGTGAGTATAAAAAAAACCCCAAACTGAACAAGAACAGGAAAAAGTGAAGACACTTAAATACCTTTTTTTTCTGTACTTTCCCAAGAATAAATAGCAAGAAGTGTCCAACTCCAATGTATGTTAAGTAATTGATGAGGAAATTTTTCCTGGCGATTACTTTTAACGTCTGTATCTCAGTGGATAATCATATTTGAGCCTCAGGGTGGGTAATCATATCTTCTGCTGTATGCATTAGAAATGATGCTTAGATTCATGTGGCTAAGTCTATAGTCCTTGCTCTCTTCATAACATTTTGCAACATAGGAAAAAATGTATTTGAATAAGTGTATTTTTCATTTTTTAAAAAGTTATTATAGAGTAACTGTACCTTATGTGTAGAGAGATAAACTAATCGGAACGTCGTATCTGGTGCTAAAGGGCACCAGAAGTGTGCGTGAGTGGAGACAGATAAGCTTGTGCAGCTTTGAGATTTTTTTTAAAGCCACCATGTTTTGACCTTTTTTTCGATATTAGAAAATTATTTCTGGCCTGCCCCTGAAAATACTGCGTTAATAAGATCACATACAGCAGGAAGCTCAAATCTGAGTTGAAAAGCAAAAAGGTGGTTTGATTTGCTCAAAATTGTTTACACCCTAATGATGGAATGACTTTTTAGAGAAAGGGGCCTCAGCAGCAGATTTCTACAGCTCCATACTCTATAGCAAGGCCAGCTTGCAGTCCTTCCAGTAACGCCTGCCAAGCAGGACCGCTGCAGGGCTGTGACGTGGCCCAGCGGCCAGCCCAGCAGATGAGAGCAGGCAGCAAGTAATAAGGCTCTGCCATTCAGGGTCGGTGATTTATGGCCCTAGAAATAACGTAAAGCATAAGTGGAATCTGCCTTTCTGTATATCTTCATAGTAATAAAAAGGGCACTTGGCTTAATGTCAGTAGGTGTGCTTCTGATATCTGCAACACCTTCCAGGAGATGCAAGACCAGATTTAGCGATGGATAAACATCAACCTCTCAGGTTTTAAGTTTATTTTTTCAATTTGTGTAACTTAGGGAGCACGCGGGCACACGTGGTTATGTACATATACACAGATAATATTGATGTGTGTGCACTACTCTGCTTGTAAAAATTCTGTAACCAGTGTTCTGCTTCTAAAGCTGATGGAATATTGTGAAGTAAGGAGGTTTGTAGCATGTACCAGTGGTGAGTTACGGAAGGTTCACCTATTGTACTGTGTGCATACTCACATCTAAAAAACACTTCACACGTTAGCAGAGCCGACAGTGTTTAGGTTCATCTGGTTTTTGGTGCTTTGGGGAGACTATAAATGAAGAGTTAATTGAACAACAACAAAATACGTATCGAGACAATCCCACAACCCATTTTTCGATAATTGTTTCTTCTCTGAAGAGAACATTACCTCTCTCACAGATGGTCAGAGTGATGCATTTGGGGGAATCAGCCAAACTTGGCTTTCTTCCTGGTCTCTCTGCTTGGTAACTGCAGCGTTTAACCCCAGAAGTATTATTTAACTTTGCTCCAGATAGCATTTTAATCAACAATACTAGACTTCACAGTTGGAAAACTCCTTGTAAGGTCTCTGAACACAATTTGATTTTTTTTTAGTGGTTTGGACCTGTGGAAGCAAACTCTGCCAAAGTAAAGTTTGCTTACTTTCAAATCACTTGAAAAGGGATTTCTGAAATATGGCTTCTGGAAAGGTTTAATGAATCATGTAAATGTCATGTTATTAGGAAATGATCTTCCAACAATGAAATCAGCAGTGTGAAGGACGAGAGATTTGCTCCCACCTCATACGTAGGAAGGAAGATATATTGAACAGGTGAAACACTCATGTAGAAGCTGGATGATCTGACTGTTAGGTTGAGTTCCTTCTCTGAGGCTAAAATCCAGGACTTTAGTCTCTCTGTGGTGTAGTAACTTATGCTCATAATCGTATTTTCATATCAAGTGCCTTTGCTGTAAACTTGAACGTGCAAAAATGGTGAGGTGCTCAAGTGCTAATAGGGTGGGCTTGTTGAAGCACGGCTCAACACTTCATACAGGTCTGCGTGCTTGCAGTGGGGAAACGGAAGTTGTATGAGATTTGGGGTGCCTGTTGCGCTCTGCTCTGGGGTGGGGTGAGCCCCTTCAGTCAGAAGCATCCTGGGGGGCAGGCGGGGGGAAGGGACACGTCCATACTGTCCACAACAAGTTGTGAGTTGGGTAGAGTTATGGAGCTTGACATCTAACCTATGCCTTTCACTTTCTCCTTAACATTTGTGAGGGCTCAGAGCTTCCGTGAAGATTGTACAAATACCATTTTCAGAGTAGGGTGAAACTGAAACGAAGACAACGGCTTATTCAGTACAAGCTGAGCTCTTGCAAGATGCATGGAAAATCATCCTGTCATCGCTCTTGGAAAGAGCTTCGCTGATGTTTCACAGGACCTGTGGTTTTGGTTTTTCACCCCAATGCTGTTCTGTCCCTTGAAGGCAGAGTTGTTTCAGAAAGAAGTTTGCTCTTTTTCCAGTCACTGCTTTTGTGGAGATTATTCCCTTTTTCACTGTTTCTAGGTGAGCTGGGCTTCTGTGCTGCAGGATGCTTTGGTTTTGGCTCCAAGCCCAGCATCTCAGCGCATTCCTCTTAACGGAGTTGAATTTTTCTGTTTCTGCCTGTTTTTCTCTTCACTGTCTGTCTCTTAGTCCGGGTGAAATTTTCTTGGTGTGATAAGCATGAGCAGACCAGCCCTCCTCTTGCCCAGCTAGGAATTTCATTTACTTCTAACTCTGGTTTGCTTCCCCTCTGTGGAGCTGAGATTAAGCTAGTTCTGATACTGTCACACTGCAACACAGGCATGAGGAGGGAGCCTAGAAAGGCTGAAAATATGCTAGTAATATTTAAGCCAAATTTTTTTTTTATATTTTTTCTTCAGATAGAGCTATATTTACTTTTTGTAAAAGGGTAAATATAGATTATGATTTTTAAGGTGCTACAAAATCAGCTGTTTAAAAAATCTCTTGCCAAGAAAAGGCATTTTTTAAAAAAAAAATCTCACATTAACTAGCTGCTGATACTCAGGGAACTCCCAGGTGCAGTTATGGCTACTTGTATTAACTTTTCAAGGGTCTTCCAACACGCCTGTCACTTCTCCAGAAAATGAAAAATCTTTTTTCCTCGTAGAACTGGGTTCTTTTCTGAAGACTTCAGACCGTGGACAGGTCTCCGTTACCAGAATAGGTTGGAGCAACCTTTCCCACGTGTCGCCTGTTATCACCCTCTGACAGTTGACAGCGGAGCTTTTATGTTTGTTCTCCGTAATCTATTTGAGTACAAAGCTCTGGTTTAGTGAAAGTGAGCTCTTATTAAACTGCTTAAAATAACCTGCGTGTTGCAGATTGGAAGAGGTTATGGACCACACAGAGGAGTAGTTCTCTGGTGAATACGAGGGAGTGTTACTCTGATCTGGAGTGGCAAGGCAAGAGTCTGTCCCACTGGAAAAGCTGCTTGCATGGCTGCTCATCTGTCAACACCTCTGCTGGCAATTAGCCAGTAGTTACTGGGGGAAGAGACTGTCTGCTTATTTATAAAGCAGAGAGAGTGTTATAAAAAGGATCTTAGGTATAGCTGTCCAGCAGCTGAAGTAATTAAATACAATCAAATATGCTATAAAGGAAGTTTGTGCAGAATGCACGTGTAAATATTGGTAAGGCAACTGATGGTTGAAAAGAAATAGCCTATTTTAACGGATTAAAAGTAAGTGCCTCACTGTAGAGGTAATCCTTCAATGTTGAGTTTCATAGTTTAGTTTATTTCACAGTAGCTGTAATACTTTTATGCAGGAAAGTTTGTGATTTGTTCATAATGAACAATTCTGCTTGCTTCTAATTTTCAGATCTCTATTAGAAAAAGAGAACAAAAAAAGAAACAAAACAATTCTATCATGTAATTACTTTTATTCAATTCCAATTATAATAATAATAGTATTTAATGCCAACTTCCTAAAGGCCAGTATGATTTAGTTATTACCTATTTGGAGTACTTGCTCAGCTATCTATTTATTGTTTTATGTTGAGCACAAATGGTGTATGTTTGAACAAGAAAGATTACTTTTCTTCTTTTACATGGGACGTCATTCCATACAGAGCTTGAAATCCCTCTGAGACGTGAAGAGTTTAGTCCAAAACAGTAACGTGCTGGAGAGTAACTGTTGTAAGTAGGCAAATGGAGCCCTGCCTTCCTCAGCTGAGAACGGTGCGTCCCTGGGGCCGAGCAGAGGGCTTGTCGGGACTTCAGGCCCTAAGAGCTGGGAGAGAAGATGGTGAATGGCGGGGCGTAATTATATTTTTAAGTAAATTGAGTTACTGGGAGTAGCGTGCATCATCTGTGCCTTTGCAGGAGTTTCTTGTGTTGTCTCTCTTACCTCTTCCTCAGTTTCTGATTTTGTCTTTATACCACTCAGACTCTTCGAGGTCCTACCTCTTCTGGGCCTAGGGAGCATTTCATGCTCCTGCCATGAGCAATGGCTGCTTCTAGTTCCAGTCTCCAGAGCTTTTAAAAGACAAGAAATAACTCCCTTCTTTATTGGGATAAGCTGGAAAAATTAGGACCTTCATAATCAGAAACAATTTCATTGGGCTGAATGTTTGGAAGCAAAACTCGCTGAGCTTAACCAAGCTGAAGGCAGGCAGCTCTGTAAGAGCTTTTTGTTTATTGTGGTTTTTTGCTCTTGGTAAAATGACTGACTTAAATGGTTTCACCACACCAGAGTGGCTTGTTACTCTAAGAGGGTTTTAGAAGTCTCTTCATGCCCTCTGATAGCTTTATTGCGGAAAACACATTTATGTTTGCCAAAGAAAAAAATTAACTAATTAACAATAATGTGTATACAGTTTGTTTTAGGTTAGATACCTTCCTCGTTATCAAACTAAGGACAGTTGAGCTGTCTTACACTGAAACCATAATTTTTTCAAAAAGTAGCTCTCCTATAAGCGGGATTTCACCATGACTGGATATTTGTTCTGCGTTCTCCAGACTCTAGAATTATGGGCAGACTGCCTGGGGATGAACAGTTTCTGAAATACAGACTCTCCACTGCTCTGGGGAAAGAAAAGGCCCTAAGAACAAAACGGACTTAGGTTCACTGCACGGTGGTGGCAGCCAGATGGGAGACTGGAGTGCCACATGCCTCAGGACCTCGGTGGAAGTGGAAGAAAAGCGTACAGAAGTCAGGAACGTGGCTGGGGACCCGCTTTTAAACTTTCTGACTTCTTCCCAGTGAGCTGCAGAAAGTTACTGTAGGCTTCATTTGAGTTGCATCTGGGAGCCCTACGTCCTGCCACGTAGCTGTTCTTTCAGAGATTTGTCTACTCTGTCTGTCCTTACCCAGGAGAGGGACCAAAAGGCAAGTCTGAGAAACCAAGGAGGTTCTTGTATTCTCTCAACATTGAATGCCGAGAAGAAATAAAGTGAAATGTGCGATTCTCCTGCCTTTTTGCAGCATTTTCCTTTTATACAAAAATAATAGAAAATCCGTTAAGAAATTTAACTCTCTAGAAGCTGCACAGCAAATCACTTTGGCCTGAATATAATGACAAATAAAGTATGGAAAATCCCTGTTTTGTAAACACAAATTTTAATTAGGAAGAAGGTCTGCTTCAGAGCCACACTGTTATTTCCAGGTCTGCACCTAGTCAAGAGTTCTAATTGGTCTAGAAAGATTCGAAGACTTGGGATGATTTATGAGGATTAAAGAGAGGACAAAAAAAAAGGCAGAAGAAATAGTGGGTTTTTTTGTCAGCTGGGGAAATACAATTAATCCATTTGTCAGATAGCATACGTACACTACTCTTCAGGGCATTAAATAGTTGTTGCTATATTGAAAAATTTCTTGTGTAAATTTTGTATAAAAGGAGTGAATTTTTTTACCTCTTTGGTTCTATTTCTAATTCTTTCACTAGGACAGTTTATTCAGCTGTGGTTTTACATCTGTATTCTGGAGCACGTTCCCTTTGAAAATTTCTGCTCTGCCTTCCTTATGTTTCTTTTTCCACTTGCTAAAGTTTTATATTTTTCTTTTGTAGTCACTTAATCTTTTTCTGCTCTCCTCTTTTTACCTCTGCATCTCTCCCTTTTGATCTTATTCTGTTTTTTTTTCTTCTTTATTTCAGTCATGTCATTTGCTTTCACTCATTTTGTTTGCAAGCAAGTGTATAAGGATTGGGTTTTGCCGATATATAGGCTTAGCTTTTTGTTTTTTTTATCGCCATGATGTTCACATCAATCTCATGATAGTCTGAATTTCTTCTAACTCTGATTGCAAGGGTTTGAAAATTTTCTTCAAGTCAGTGAACACATCATTATTTCAAGAAGATTATTTGAGCAATTTCTGAAGTCAGTAAAAAAACTTGAATACACAATAAAAACTTCTGTCATTTCTTAGTAAGTATCTGCTTTGTGGGCTATTTATGCCAGACTTTAGCAGATTTGCTGTCACTAATCACATTAATCTACTATGTCATGCAACATACTTTGTTTACTATTTGGTGTCTTAGAAAAAAAAAATTGTTATGCAGTTCTATATTCTTCAGTAGCTGTCAGAAAATAAGAACCAAAAGGAGTGTGTAAGCAGTCGGCACTGGGAAAGCTGTAGCTGAATGCTGGAGTGATCAATGTGTCGGAGAGGTTTAGGTTGCAGTTTTCTCAATTTAAAGCATAGTATAGCTCTAATATAGAATAAAGATTAGTGTGGTGTGATTTTTAGATATTTCTGCTTTATCTCTTGTTAGGTTTTAATTTTACTTTTTTTTAAAACATAATGGCTATCATTTTCATTTAATGAAGGCATTAAAAATGTGGTCCATATTTAATTTGGTATGTGGGAGTTGCCTGTTCATTCTTTTAGAAAAGACTGGAAACCTTTGTTTGCAAACATAAGCCGTGTTCTTTTGCATCTGTTAAATATGTAACTTCCTACCAGCAGCAGAACACCTCCCCCGTAATCCATCCGATCGCTGAGGCGACGGAGGTGTTCTCCCGTCCCTTTCAGTGCAATGTCAGCCAGGCTAGCTTAAACAGCTTTCCCCACCATTTTTGAAGCTGAAGTCTGATGAAGAGGCGATGCACTCACATCTTCGGTTCTTGCTGCGGGATGGCGGCAGTGGGGTTTGGCTGAAGTGAGGTACGAGAACGTTGCATGCTAGGACACCTTCAGCCTCTGCTGGCATTGGAAATGGAGTATTTCCTTCCTGTGCTCCAGGTTAGCCAGTGCCACTTGTATTGAGAGGGTGATGTCTTTGTCCTGACACCAACAGAGCGTACAAATTATTGGAAAGAAATATGTTAAATATAGTTTACGGACCCGATGTCAATTAAGTCCTGGTTCGTCACCATTGAAATTAAAGAAGTTTAGCATGTGGTGGTTTTTTTTTTTCAGATAGGAAACAAGGAGAAACACCCTTAAATACCCATGTCCTGTAGGATTTAAAAGGTTTATTTTACACTTTTTTACTTTAAAAGGTGCAGGCTTCATATGAAGTTACAGAGTTAACTAACACCGTTGTGGCTTGCGGTTAGAGATCAAATAATTGCCTTTTCTTAACAAATATAAGCAATTTTAATTACAGAGTCTGAAAAGCCAGAAATTCTCCAGAGTCATTTACTTGGTAGAGGGGAGAAGACAGGGTGAAGTACTGAAAGTTAATCAAGTGCTTGGTTACAGAATGTGTAAGGAGAAATGGTAGGAGCTAGCCTTGTGACTTGTGTGTGCGGGCAAAGATGGAAACATCTTGCGTGTCTTTACATGGCTGCGTGTTTGCAACATGGTGGTTTAGAAACAGCTCCAGAAATGGCAGATCTACATTTATGTAGGACAGAGTCAAGACAAAAGAGGAAGTTTTGTGTGTCTCCAGAAAAGGATGCCTTAAATAAGTTATCATGTTTTGGTTCTTTAAAGGCCCAATAATTCCATATCTGTTGTCTTATCTATATGGGTGCACAACTGAAATCTGAAATGCTGCAGCTTTTAAGAATGAAAGAAGATAAAGAAGCTGAATAGTGCTTATTTTCTGAAAATAACTAAAAAAAATTGTGCTGTTAAGCACACACCTTACCCTGGATTTTCTGAGAACCTTTCTGGTTTGTACAATATAGTTTTATGTGAGAACATTCCAGAAACAGCTCCTCAGTCAGTAAAATCACATCATTTTACATCTGACCTTGAAAAGGTAGTGAATCCTGGCATTGAGTTTAGCATATGTTTTTCCTTTGGACTGATCCAGGGAAGAAGACTTCAGCGTGCCACATGAAACTAGCGTTTCTCCTTAGCTCTTGCTTGCTGAATGACGTTAGAAAGGTAGTGCAGGCCAGATAACTTGGTCTGCGTGCCAGAAGACGTGAAGTTAAAGATGCATTAGACCTTCTTTTTAGCTAATCCAAATCTAGCATGGCTGAGAACTTACAGCTTCTCAGAGAAAGCCCTGTGCGTACCGCCGCGAGCAGCAGTGTCGAGTGGGCTGTTGTACACCCGGAGTCTGCTCACGAGCGCTCATGTTGGGAGCAGCATCTGCGCTTCACATTTTCATCCTTGTGCCGATGCTCCAGCAAAACATTCAGCACTGGTGTTTTTACTGGGAGCCGCTAGATAAATTGTAGTAGACTGCTTGTCTTGTCTCAATTCCTTTGGCAGTATTTTCCTCTCTACACATCTATCTAGCTGTATTTAAGAGCTAGCTTCCACTTTATCTCCATTTAGGCCAGGATGACAAACTATTAGTTCACTGGATAAGCTGCTGTTTGGTGCAGAGAAATCGCTTGCTGGTTCCTCTTGTGTACTCTGGCGCAGGATTCGCACACAGTGGGAGAAATTGCACAGTTTCCTGGATGCGGGTACTCTGGGGTTACCAACAATTTCTCCTTTATGACAGAAATTATGTGAAGAGGTTGCCCAGTTAATCCAGTGCCCGGACAGGTGGTTGAAGGAGGCCGTGCTGCTCCGGGAAGAGGCTGCAGCTCCCTTCCGGAGGCTGTTTTTTCCCTGCTGCCCTGCCAGGGAAGCGACTTCTGGACTTGGGGCAAGTCAGCTGTCAGAGGTGATGGAAGCTTTGGAGACCATGGTGACTGGCTCCATTACTGGTGGTGGGCTTCAGGTGTGTCTGATCCAGTTAGACCTAGGCCGCTGCTGGCTTAGCATTATAGAGCCAGCTGGAGAGAATTACTATAGGCAGATTTTAATGCTGAGTCACTCTTTTAGCACCTGTCTTGAACTACACATATTTGATAGGAACAAGGCATGCAAGGAGACAAGGAGAAGTGCTCTCAGCTTTATGTAGCATAAGCAAGCTAAGCATGACACAGGTGTGGTAACTGCCTGTACGTACTTTCAGATACAACTAGCTTTCTGTGTAAGTAGCCAATACAGCTGTGATCTAGGCTTAAGCACTCGTGAGGAGGTCTGTGTAGTTCTGAAAGGAAGGAGCAGGATTTTCAATGAAATATCAGATAGGTTTTTTGGCGGTTCTCTGCTGTAAGGTTTTTCACTCTAAAGATGAAATCCCAGCTTCTTCATCAATAACAAAGCTCCTGTACAGCACACTTGAGAGTTTTATTGGAGAAATTCGTAATTTGGAGATACCCTTTCATAAAGATGAAAACATCTTCAACTACACCTTTCATGTTACTTCCTAATTAATATTAAGAGCTTGTAAAGATCACATAGCGCTGACATTGCAACGTAGAAATCTCATAAGGTAACTAGACAGTCCTGTAGGGCACTTCATAACAAAAATTCTCTGTTTGCCAGCTCCAGCCACAGCTGTTAGTATTTTTCACCTTTTTAAATTTTTTTTTTTTCTCCCACTGGTCTTTAAGTAATGTGCTTCTCTGTTGCACCTTCAAATTAAAGTCAGTAAGGTAGAGCACACTAGAGTTTTAAATGTTCTCCTGCTACGCTTGCTGGCTATACTCTGTGCTGATCAGAGAGCAAAAGCAGTGATGCCAACTGTCTTGGCAGGCTTTGCTCAGCCAGGTGTGGTTACATGTGGATTTAAATTTTCTTTACTTTCTGGAAGAATGTATCTGGCCGATGTTAAACTGAAGTAGGAGGTGCTAAATCATATGGAAAATTTCACACCACTTCTGTTTTGATACGTTTGCGTGCAAGATGAAAATACAATGCCTTTGGAAAGAAACAATAACAACACATTTTTAAGATTCAACTACCTTTCCAAATATACATAAAAGGGAATATATCCATGGGAAACAAATGTGAAGCTAGTAACCACGATTATTATACCACACTACCCCCCCCCCCTCTCTTTTTTTTTATATCTCTCCCACCTGGCCCACCGCTATTTTTTAGAAATAGCTATCACCACCATTATCCA
>Ga0181612_113730_pt1 | contig 21772 bp, 11 predicted proteins | sample HoacroProtozoa21_FD_119630 | JGI IMG/M metagenome (GOLD analysis project Ga0181612, IMG submission 119630) | Hoatzin crop microbial communities from Cojedes, Venezuel. Combined Assembly of Gp0051906, Gp0051904, Gp0051908
GAAGAAGTTCTTCCTCATGTTCAGACGGAACTTCCTGTGCTTCAGTTTGTGCCCATTGCCCCTTGTCCTCTCACTGGGCACCACTGAAAAGAGTCTGGCCCCATCCTCCTGACACCCAACCTTGAGATATTTATAAGCATTTATGAGGTCCCCTCGTCTGAAGTATCATGCGTGCTTTGCTGTGCGCGTAGGTCTTTGAAGGACCTCGGAGCTTGAAGAACAGGGGATGTGTTATGCGAAGGTATGTGCGTTCAGGAATGCCTGAAAACTCGGTGTAGCGTCCAATTTCATCTCTTTCAAGACCTCTGAAATTCCTGAACAGGCACACGGAGCAGTGCGTTTTGCTCGAAGGGGTGTAGGACCCCAGTCCTCCGGCCGTATAATGTATTCCTGTTTGCAGAGTTAAATATCTGTCATTCAGCAACCCCGAAGCACATCTAAACAGGCCCTTTGAGTTCCTGCGCATTCCCTGACAAAGCGATGAAAATAGCTTCAATGTACGTGATTGTGCGGCTTAAGTCGTGATTTAAGGAGAAAAAGAAAAAAAAAAAAGAGAAAGAAAAGCCTATTACTTGTATAGGCAAGAGCAAAAAATGTCATTGTGTGGCATGGTGGGTCTGAGGGCTCTTGGCTTGCAGCGGCCGGGCTTCCTGGTTGTGAAACATTTCTCTGTGCTGCCTTCCCATGGTGGGAGCAGATCCCGGCGGAGAAAGCGACTTCTGTTTTCAGGAGGGATTCAAATATTTTTCAGTTTGGTTCTGTTTTGCTTTCAGGTGATGATTAAACTGTGCGTGCGTGTGGGCACTGATTGGTGCGAATGTAAAAGAGTACACGATGTGCACGAATGGCAGTGAGAAATACAACTGTGTGAGAGCCCGGAAAATGGTTCTGCCTGTGTGTACGGAGACGTGTGGAATATAAAGGGGGGAGGATTAGGAAACCACAGTGAATCATACTGCTTGGTAAGAGCTGTGGGAATTGAAAATTTTGATGTAGATGTTCGAATACACTTTTCAGAGGTTTTCTGTAACAAAATCGTGTCGGAAGTTCAATGCATTTTCCTGATGTTTCATTAGTTCCCTTATTTTCTGAAGGGTAGAACTTGTAGTGGAGTTGATGGTAAGTATCCCACCAAACAGCCTACGTCTGATTTGAGCTTTCAAAACGTACTGCTTAAGGAATTGGATGAATTGGTGTAATTTTCATCTGGAAATGGCTCATTTTGGTTCCTTAAAGAACCTTTCATAGGAGAAAATTTTTAACCAATGTCTCCAAGAATGCCTGGTTATTAGGCAATGTAAAATTTCAAATACTCGCTTCTTTTGACGAAGTGCTCTCTTTCTGTTGTCCCATATTATTTACTATTTTGTAGAAGAAACAGAGGGTTTAAATTCTACTTATTTAAACTTAAAACGTGAGATTGTTTGATAGTCATATGGCTAAATCAGTCATTCTGTTGAGGTAGCTACTCTGGTAACATGCACAGTCTGGAGGCTTCCCAAAGTCTGTACCGATGGGGTTGGTAGAGCTCCTGAGAAACAGCAAAGCTGGGCACAAGTCATTAAGTAGGAGAGATGCAGCCAGCAAACTGGTAGGAGGCTTAGAAAACTCATTCATTATTTAATATCCTTAGCAAACAGACTGTAATTTACTTCCAGCAGCCTGCTCAAACAAAGCTATAAATTATCAGCTTCGCGAAGTTAATCTGGAAAGGTGCTGAGTACTTTGGCCCTATCTCTGCTTAGGTACTTGGGTCGGGAGGTGGCGAAGCAGAAGGCAGAAGACCACCTATGCAGGGTGGCTGCTGTTGGCCAGTTTAAAAGTGCAGCACCTGGTGCACTCGTCCTTCAGTTTTATTTCATGCTCAGACTTTGTCTACTGTGTCTGGGTTTTGTTCGGTGAAGGGAAATTGTTCATTCGTGCTACAGTTGGGGGGAGTAATGGCACCCATGCTTACCTTCAAGGGTACGACTTAGCAAAACCCAGCCCACCTATATGCTTCAAATTGTGCTCATGGTTAAATACCTTCACGAGTTGAGCCATGCTCAAAGGGGTAATTCTTATACTGAAAATTAAGCATATGTTTAGTTACCTCCCTGGTATTAGACTTTAGTTTCTTTTTCACGTTGAGTGCCTAGAAGGAGAAAGATTGTACCAAGATCTTTTCCTTTGTGCTGTTCCCCACTAACTAAAATAACAGACGGGGTGAGGCTGCGCTTGTTCCCTTCGTGTGTCGCCGATGTAAAGCGTCTCCCTTCTCTTTCTCTTTCCTTCTGTGCAGGAAGACACAGCACAGCTCTCTGGACCAGAGCTCCCCACCCCAAAGCGGCGTATCCGGCACCTACAATCACCCTGTACTGGGGATGTACGATTCCAAAGACGACTTCCCACTCAGAAAAACAGGTAGCGCTCCCGTCCATTTTCGGTGTTGCCTACTCTTTTGCTGTGACACTTGGTCCTCTTATTTTTATATTTTTTTAAAAAGATATGTTACCAAAAAGCTGTATTTCATGGGGTGATTTGTTTAACAAGCACCCGCTCCGTCCTGCTCCCGCTTTATCTGTCACTGCGCGCAGTGTTAAGCGGGAGGCTGGAGCTGCTCTGGGTGTGCAGAGATGCAAAGCTGCAGGCAGGAGACAGCAGCATTGTGTGTCAGAGTTGGTGAGATGTTTTCACAAAGTCAAAGCTAATACAGAGATCTGGGTGTCTGAAGTCGAAGCGTGTTTTGCCGAGTGAGAAAAGTACCAAGAAAAGTTCATTTCTTCTGGGATTTGCATTTTATATAGAAGTTTACACCTAAGATAAATAAAAAAGTTTCTGCCGGTCAAAGCCTCGGGACTTCCTGCAAGGGTTTTGGTTCACACCTAGACAGTTGTTTCTCAGTTAGGTTTTTCCCTGCATGGTGGCTAAGCAGGTCAGTTATTTCTCAACTAGATGTTATGTAAAGCAGGTTGTTTTGGTTGGCTGTGGTCCTCGGCTCCATATCGCATGCCTAAGCCAACACAGCCTCAGCTTCTAACCTGGCCAGCTCGTGATCCTCGGCTGCTTCCTTCGGGGAATAGCTGAACTTCCACAAGCTCAGCCTGATATGGGGAGCAATGCTGCTCGCGTGGATGGTGCGGACACTGCTGTGTGTTGGAAATCACTTCAGAATAGGAAAAAATCTTTTCTGAAAAGATGGAGTGGAGGTAAGAGGAAAGCAGGGTGTGATTGAGCTTCGTACCTTCTGCAGGTGCTGCCTAGCTGTTTTTCAGGTATGCTTTGTGGATCTTCAGATGTGGATGATCAGTGATACTCAAAAAGTGTGATATCCTTGTGAAAGGGAACAGTGGTGGTGTGTTAAACAGATCTAAATCAGTTCCCAAGAGCTGACAGCCCCTGCTTTTCCTTCTGTGAGGGTTGTAGGTGTTCCATGGCACTTCTCCTGATGGTTAGAAGCAGAGCAGGTGTTAGGTGCAGTGAATGGTGTAATTCAATTCTTGTTACCCTTGTAAACTTGGGTGTTTTTTTCTTCTTTGACCGTCTGACGAGAAAAAAGTACACCTCCACACTGCTGCCTTGTGCCTCCTGCCTCCCAGTTCTCTTCATTAAAAGACCTTTTGGGGAACGTCTCTTTCTGGACCATAGCACCTGGCCGGCTGAACAGATCTGTGGACGGATTCGCATCTACTGAGTAGCAGCCTGTCTCCCCCCTCCCCAGGCATGGTGGGCTGGGTGGCAAGTGCCAAGCACTGAAGCTGCACAAGAAGTCAATCAAAAATGGGCAAGCCCCTTCCAGGATATGTTGGTTTATTTTCCTGGGCGCACCCTGTACCTTTGGTGGTGGGAGTTTTAACTGCACCTTTTCTGGAGGACTCCAAAAGCAGAGCTTAGAAGACTGGATTTGCTGAAGGGGTAGGGCATCTTCTAATCTCTGCTTCTAGATAACGGAAGACCAGACACCCCATTAGGTGCAGTAGATGCTGCTGCATCTTCAGTGCCCAGGACAGCCGAAGCAACACCATCTGGGCTTTGGGATTTTGCCTTCCCTACGGGAGGTGAGTGCTGGTGGAGGACTGCCCTCGAAGGAGACTTCCTTCAGCTCTAAAGCTGGCAAAGGACAAAAATGTGCTTGGTGTATGTGTCTGCCTGGGAGGAGCAATGCAAGCTCAGGCTGCTAGCAGCCATTGCTGCTGATCGCTTCTCTGCTGAAGGCTTTCAGGCTCCTCTGAGAAAGTGCGGTGTTTGCACACAGGGAAGCATCCCTTGGCACTATTCCTTATCGCTTAGGGCCTGTGGACAGCACGATTCGAAGAAATTTTTAGCTTTCCTCTACCTTGCGAAACCAGGGGATCCATTTCTGGTGTGTTAGCATCCCCACAGCAGAAAGGGACTTCGACGTGCTCCCAAACCTCTCATGCTCGTCACTTCAGGGGACCTTACTTGTCGGAGTGAGTTTGAGGATCGGTTGCCCTCCTTGCTCCCAGTGTTAGGGAAGGGGATTTCTGCAGAAGGAAGGCGTCTGCATATCTTGGCGCTTCGCGGCTTCCCAGACTGTGCTCTCAATAAGACTCTGGCTGGATAAAAGCCCTGTCAGAGAAGGGTGAATTGAGGATGATAAATGTATCTAATCACATTATTGAAAATGGAAGCAACCAAAATCATTGTTGTTTTAAAACAGAAAGATGTTGAGCTGATTTTGTTTTTCCAGAACGCTGATGCTGATTGTTTGCTGGGCACCAGCATGAATCTTTTGGGGACTAGTCTGCGAAGTGTCCGAGTTCACTTGCGAGGTTTGGGGGAGGTGGGGTTTTTTTTTGTTTTGTTTTCTTATATTTTCCTTTCAACGCAACAGCACGTCAGTCTCTGGCACAGCGATACGCTGCAGAAATCCCAGTGCCAAGAATGTTAAGTTGCTTGGAGAAGAAAGGCTCCTGAGCAGTCTGGTGTAAACAAAAGGCAGGGAAGGCTGGAGCCCATCCTAAATAAAGTTCTTTATTACGGGTGAGCTTTTCAGATATTTGGCACCAGGCGAAACTCTGGCTTTGTGTTTGTAATTTAAAACCGCCATATTGTGTAGTCCAATTTTATTAAATTCTATTAAATATTTGCAGTTCAAATAACAGAGTCCATCACAATGCAGTTCTGATTACCAGGACTGGAATCCGACCAACACCATCGTTAGGGGTAGGGTGAGTTAGGGGGCTGCAGGAAGACAGTTTACATGATCATTTCTTCCAGGGCGCTTTTTCAGAGCTGGCGGCCTGGCCTGCATGTTGAGAAACTGTTCAGGAAGAATAAATATGTCGTTGCACTGGGTTTTAAAAATACTGCCTTTCTTTACTCTTATTTAAAGCATCATGATGTGGCCACAGTTTATCCTTCTGTGCACACTTAGAGATAATTTGGTAGTCTAAAGCCTGAGTGTGAATCTTGTGAGAGAGACCCGGTGAGCTGGCCACGTCCGCTTTGGTTAGCAGGAGACGTGTGCGTCAACGATGTCTTCAGAGTACTTTAAAACCATCAGCATGGGGAAATAGGCAACGCTCTCCTAATGCATCCTGTCCCCTGAAATCCTACCCTGTCTGATTTGTTTTACTGAATTATGTTCCAGTTTCTTGGCCATTTTGTTTCTGCATGAAATTGTTTCCCTGTCAGGCTGCTGGCTGGTGCAGTTGCTAATTGCTTGAATCCTGTTTTTAGCCTGGCTTGGGGATGAATTTCGCTCAGTTCCCTCTATTGAAACACTTTGGGACTTTCTCTTAACTGAACCAAGAACAGTTCAGTTGGTGCTGCTCCTGCTTTTGCTATTAAATTAACGCAAGGATTTTTTTTTTTCCTCTTTTGCGTAGTTTCCTATCTTATATACACGTTTCCTTTAGTGTACACATTTTGTCCAGCTATTGAGAGGGGAAAACAGAAGTGACCTTTTCTGCCCCCAGATCCAGGTTGGTGCCTTCCAAATTTAATGAAGCTTCGTTACGTGCTGTGCTGGGACCCTGTAAGAAAATCCCTGGAGAATCTTTCCAGAATGATTTTGGAGTCTGGGCTGGGGCAGCCTTTTGCAGCCTGTTTTGATAACTGTAAGAGTTGTTTGTCAACAGCTTTCTTGGAGCTGCTGAAGTTGTTTTTGATGCAGCTCTTCAGCTTTGTGTTTCTAAGGAATATGATGTCCTCATTTTCTCCCCAGGAGCAAGGTTGTTCATGGCGTTCCCTGCTTGCTGGAATTTGAGCAGTGAACGTATTAAAACATGGTCTTAATTAGAAACCACCGTCACTGAGATTCATAGAAGACTGAAGAGAATTGCTTAACTTTTTAACATGCTTTTCCTCTTGCTTACATAGGGTTTTTTGTTTGGTTTTGGTGTTTTTGGTATCCTGTGCAAGACTGGACCATGTCCTGTCACACACTAGTTTTCCCGCTTATTCCTGCATAGAAATAGGGTAAGGATTCCTCGCATTCATTGGGACTTGACAGCTAATCAAGACTTCTAATGAAAACCACAGCATTTCAATTAGTTGCCATTAAAATCAGAAGGAGTTTTGCCAAACTCGGCACCTGCTAGACTCGCCTGGCCAACACACATTCAGCTCACTGGGATGCATGAACGGGAAACATTTCTCTGTATCTATATTTAAACCTGCCTCCAAAATGTGAAAAAGAGCTAATTTCTTATGAAATACTCGTAAAGGATGTTCTCCGGAGTCCGAAGTGTAAAAATGGCTGCGTCTGTCGGACCCGTGGGGGATGTGAAGCTGGCTCGGATCTCCTCGTGGTTTTGCTCCTGGTGCTGGATAAAGCAAACCTTTCCCAAGGCAGCTGCTCTCCTCCGCCCCTCCTCGTGCCCATGCAGGAGGGACCTGCGCTTTTTCTGCTGCGGGCTGCTGGTCTTTAAACCTTTCTCCTGACAGGTCTGTCAGCAGAGGTGGGATTTTTGATAAAGCTGATGTTATCAAAAATGCGCCGTTGTTTCACTTTGTCCCTTTTTTGTTTGTTCTTCTCCACTCTCAGGCATTTGGCAAAGCGCTGTGGTCCGTTGCGCACCAGAAGGCCTCTTGCGTCCGTGAAGAGCAACGGGTGGGCAGTTTTGGGTGTCTTTGGCTTGGTTCCTGGGGCTGCTTGGCCAATGGCTGCTGTAGCCACGGTCACTGTTTCGTGAAGCGTTGCTTAGGCTCTGGGTCCTGTCTGTCCCTTTCCCTCCAGTATCACAGCTGGCTGCTCTGGGGAGGTGAAGATCAGGAGGCCGTTGATGGGCATGAAGATTTTAAGAAGGCGAAGGATTCCTGTGGTCCCAAATATGTTTTCACTGCAGAGCTGTGGGATAGCGTGTCAGGGTGTGAGTTTCCACTATTTCCAAAGCTAGACCGAGCTGAATGCCAGACTGGGAGCTTACAAAGACATCTTTGGCAAGTATCTGTCTCTGAATTTCCTGCCTAGATAGTAAATGAGCGCGTGCATGCGTGTGGTATGTGCTTGGGAAGAAACGACATGCAGAAAGTGTCACAGACCCCTCTTTCAGCTCCTTTTCTCTGGGGGCCAGGGAAGACAAGTATCCTACCCGAAAACCTTCCATCTCAGCAATGCCCCTTGCCTTCTGCGCAAGTCGTGACAGAAGAAGGAAGAACTGGTTATAGGTCAAGTACTGTCTCTTAGGGCTTGTGGGAAAGAAAAAAAAGCTGTCCTCAACCTTCACAGGCCACACAGTTAAGAGCTAGCAGGAAAGGTCCAAGTTTTTAGCTCTGCATCATTAGACCGTGGCTTGTGCACTCCTTTGCTGCAGTGTCTTCCCTCAAAGAGTACAGGAATGCAACAAACAGGAGACCTCTCCTCATGCTTGCCTGTATGTGGTGCAGACAGGCAGAGTCTGGCCCATCTGCCACTTGGAGGGCTGCCCTGGCCAGTGGTTTTCCTGAACTTCGCCACCATTTGGGACCTACTGCAGAAGGAATTTGACAAATACGTCTCCCGTGCAGATGTTCCCGGCAGCCACTTCAGCTTCTAGGCCACCAACCTACTCAAAAAAATAGAAAAGGCCGATGTTGTTGTTCTGGCTGAATCAAGCGCAAAGAGATTGGGAACGACGACTTCTGCTAAGGCCCAGCTTGCCCTTGGATGGGTGATGGTGAGATGTACCTAGGCTGCAGGGTCCTGGTCGCTTGCTGCCATGAAGCAGGCAGCGTGCTCCTTCCCTACCTGCACGCTCCTGCCAGGCACCACCAGTCAGCCCTTGTGCACAGTGTGCGCTCGCTGGCGCGTGGTGGAGAGCCATCTCCTGTTTGCTAATACTCTTCTTTTTCCATGCAAAAGAGAGGAGCGTGAGGGAGGAAAGCATCCAGCATCCCATGATGTTGTTGGTTTCCTCACAGTATTGCAGAAGCACAGGGTTGTTGGAGTATTATTTGCAGCTAAGCAGGTAAAATTGTTCTGAACTTCTTGCATTTGAAAGAAAGAAAAGGGAGAATGAAAGGATTTGTCAATAATTAAAACACTGCATTTGTCAAGAAAGGCGTAATACCTGGCTGCGTTGGTTCTGATTATTGGAACGTTTTAAGTGGTTTGTTTTATGACAAAGATTGTTTAGAGGAAAATAGAGTAGGCTGAAATCCCGGTGTAGTGTGGGAGTATAATTTAGAGAAAATCTTCGAGCTTTGTATGGCGTGGAGTGCCACTCAAGTTCAAGAGCATCTTTGCTTTCCCACCTACGTTGTCCTTCCAGCTGAGGTGGTCAGAGGTCTGGCTTTCCTGGGCAGCTCGCTGCGTCCCCGGGACCCGCGCACTGCCTCGAGGTGTGCTCTGCTGCGAGGGGGCACGGACCTGTGTGAGAAATCCCTGTGGGGTTATAAATACCGCTTCCTGCTCCAAATGGAGGACGTCAGTCTCTCTAATCTGAAAATAACTCATTAAAGACAAAAATGTCTTTATTACTGTGATGCTGTGGAACAGATCTTCAGCCCAGCCCGCTAAAATTTCAAAGAGCAGAACAAACCAAAAGGCAGTTGGAGGACCAGCAAACTTCCCATCAAAGTGCTTCTTGAGGAGTATCAGCCATGATGCATCCAAGGAGAAACCTCTTCCAGTAGAAGACCAAACAAAGCCTTCTGATTTAGTGTCACCTTTGCGGAGCAGGGGCTCTGGGAGGCCCAGGACCTAGCCGTCATCATTCAGTGAACCCATCCTTCGCCGCCTTGGTTATTTCAGCTCCATCTCCGCTTCACAGGGACTGCCAGGAGCGTGCACCCTTTCACCTCTGCGCATGCATGTGTATGTGTATATGCCCAGGTTTGTTCTGACCGGAGCTGAGACACTTAGACTTTGGGCCATTGCATCTAGCAGAAAGGAGAATCAAGTCTGAGGTAGGAGAGCCTGATGTGTGTGTGCCTGTCCTCTGTGACACAGCTTTGACCACGAGCACTGTGTGAACGGCATCCAGAGTGGTAACTTGGAGTGATTTCTCAAACAGAAACACAACAGCGAAGCTCTAAGGAAACCACGTGTCTCTTGAGGCATGTCCTGCCGGGTTTGGAGTGCATCATTGCCCTCCTGGCCCTCAGCAGTTTGCAGATGTGTGTGACGGCATGAAACTGATTTTACTGGTTTTATGTTGCGCTGTTACAGTTCCTTGGAAGAGCCTCCAGGGCAGGAGGAGACTGGAGGTAGGGTTGGTCCCTCCTTCCTGTAGGAGCAGCCCAACGTTAGGCAAGAGGAGGGGACATGCTTGTGGGACAGGGCAAGGAGGCGGGGAAGAAAGACAAACTGCCCAGAGCTGGCAGGGCAGCGCATGGACTTGGTCATCATGGCCACAGCAGGAAGGTTTCTAGGTACAGAACACGTTGCAGCTGAAAAACAAATGCTTGTTTGGTCCGTGGGACTCTGATCTGACTCTGAAGGGTGGAGGGGACACCACCATGCGTGTTTTGACCTACCTTGGACTTTTATATATTAACAGGTTACATTTCAGTAAAATTCAGTGGAGTTCTGGAGTTTAAAATGCCTGTAGGGGTTTTTTGGGAGAAGCTCATTTTAGTGTAAGGAGACTGTCCCCAAAAGTTGCAGCTGTGGTGGGTCACTCACTGGTGTCTCCCCGGTTTTGTAGCTGCTCCCTGCCCTTGCGTTCAGACAGCTGGTAGCTCCCTCTGGTATAGGCACTGCCGTTTTTTGGGTGCTGTACAGGAATTGCGTGTTTTTCTCCTACCTTCTGCAGAGCTCTGTGCTGTTTTAAACACTTTATTGGAGAAACTCGCTTGGAGGACCTCATTCTCTCTCTTCTATTCCTTATCCCTTTTCAGATGTCTCTTATCTTTTGTCTCCGAGAATACTTTGAGCTGTGTAAAGCTGCTGTCTTTATTTAGGCTTTGGGACGGGAAAGACAGAGACAAGATGTGGCATTTCCACCCATTTGTTTTTCTACTCCGGTTTTGGCTGTTCACAGCGGAAACCTTCGCGGTGCTCCGTGCCGCTGTGATTCCGTGTGGTTTTGTAGTCAGGCAAGCAAATGATAATGAAGCTGTAAAAAGCGTCAGCGTTGTGTGCTCAGTTTAATGGGTGTTAAAGCCTGCTTTCTACTGCTGAGATGCTGCCGCTATTGAACTTCATGTGAGAAGTGCCAAATATTGGCCTTTGATAAGTTTTCATTTTATGGACATGGTACTTCCATAAATAGCCCTTCCACAGAGCTCTTACACAGGGCTCATGCCAACACAGAGTTAGGAGAAAAGGAAGAAAACCCAGCAAATATCTGTCATTTTCTAATCATGTACCTGTGTGCCTAGGCATGTTGTTTCAGGTGATGCCGTCCAACATGGTACCAAGATCATAAAAAGTAGTTTGTTTCTGCAGAGGAGCAGGCTGTATAGTTTTTATTCTTGTTTTGCTTTCTAGTTTAGGAGTTTTCTGCTGCCGCTTTTGCCCTGTGGTACCTGTCTCCACTAGGTACATGTGTGGGACAGTATTCTCCTTGTCCCCCTCTATGCTGATGCCTACAAGTATCGAAAATCAAATACATCAGCTCACTTGGCCTTCAGAGGGGTTTGAAAATCAAATACATCAGCTCACTTGGCCTTTGGAGAGGTGACAGTGAAACAATTTTCAGTCTTTTTGTTTGACCACAGGTGAGCTTTGCCACGTCCAGCTTTACCAGGTCCTCCTGACTAGATAGGTCATGGCTGACTGTTTTTGGAGAGGAGAGACCACACCATGCGTACGGAGGAGCAGTGATGAAGGTCTGGGATAGCGCCAGGCAGGGGGCAAAGAAGCCACAGAGTGGGGAGTGTATGCTCAGTTGCAGAACCAGTCATCTCTCCTGCTTAAGCAGAAGATAATTTAACTTTATTAAAATTCTGGGTTGTGCAGAAGGCCAGTTTCAGACAGTTCTCTCTCTTCCTCACCTGTGTTTAACCATATGGTTACCTGGACCTTAGATGAGAGACAAGGTGATTGTGTTGGCCTTCGCCTGGCTGGTGAGGCTTAGTATGGAGCTTAAAAATAATAATAAAAGAATAACAGCCCTTCTCAGTCCCCAGCCCCTGAAATTAAGATGTGCAAGAACTGCGATCGGGGTTTTCATGGTACACTGTTTGCTTTTTTTTTTTTTTTTTCACAAATGTGGATGGGTAATGGGAACAGGGCAAGCACTGCCCAGGACTTTGTGTTTTCTGACTTACATAGACTTAATGTCAGATTAGTTCAGCAGCTTAGGGAATGCAATTCTAGGAAGAAAACAATGAGAGTGATATAAATGTTGAAGAATTGGATTACATGGGTCCTGCTGCAATAAATGACGTATAAGAAGGGTGACTTGGGTTTGAGCCTGTGAAAACTAGGGAAGCTTTTGGCTTATGTTCTAGTTATTAATTTGCTCGGAGGAAAACAAAATATTCTTTGTATAAATCCTTATTATAGGCCAAATTAAGTATGTCACTGCTTAAGAAATCCCACTGGCTTTGTGGAAGCTGACTCAGACTTGGGCATCGGCTTCATTTGTTTGCTAAACAGGAGTAAAACTGATTTTTTGATAACTTCATGGCGTTTGTTTAAAGGATTTCACCTTAAGATGTAGAAGACCAGTACGTTTTGTAATTTATTTCTCTGAAGTTTACGCTGGTTAGCAGTGATGGGGAGCAAGGCTTTGTTTGGGCATGTTGGCTGACAGGGTGAATGTGAGGAGATTTGCAGCGGAATTGGTGTTCCTGGGAGAACATGGAACCTGTGTTGACTGTCTGGTATCGATAGTTACATGGTGCTTAAATTCCTGTTTTATACTGTAGAAGGACAGCTCTCTTCAGCTAAATTTTTTTTTTATATAGTAGTTTAGAAAGCTTCTGAATAAGCTTGAATTATTGTTTTGAGTTTGGGAAATGGCTCTGTTGAAAGCTGCATCTTTTATTACATACTATATGTAAATTCTTTGCATTTGAGACTGTTCTGCGCTGCCAGTGCTGAATTTTAATTCATCTACTTTGGTCTATACAGCACCCAATTAAAAGCGTGTGGGGATTATGCTCTCTGAGGTCGTGATGACATGTTAGATTTGGGATTATATCTGGGGGATAAACAGAACAAAATCACAGCGAACTACACAAATGTGGTGCTTTAAATAGACTGTTTGGTGTTTAAAAACTCGATCCTCCGGCTGAGGAAGCGAAGGAGAAATATGTGGAGTAGTTTTGCCTAAAAATAGATACTGCTTTCACCGTAACCTATTCTCAAGGTGTTTTCTCTTTCAAGGCTGTAATTTTCTATGTTCGCTCTCTCCCTGTTAGATGGAAGGATGTTTTTATTGTGGCTTTATGTATGGGACGTATCTGATCTGGTTGGGTAATCTGGGAGCCCAGACTTTTTGTTCTTCTGCTCATTTTTGAGGTGTTTCTGATTTTTTTCTGTATTTATTTATCAATATCAATTTATTCTCTGCATTTGAAAGCCGCACAATGACTTGTCTGTTCCCAGCAGAACACATACTTCAGATGAACACCATGCAGGGTATAAATTGCCTATGGATAAAATCTGCGCTCAAGTACGGGTTTTATTGTCATGTTTTTCTTTGTCAGGAGACAGATCCTTTCAACAGCTGTGGCATAGGCTTCTATTTCATGTGCTGGTTGGCACTGCAAATGTATCTAAGATGGAGGTATCGGCATCTAGCTGTGACATGTTCCTATTTGTTCTTTGAAGTCTTGACCGGAGCATCTAGACAGTTACTAATACTCAATATTTGGAACAAATTACAGCTGTGGATTGAAGGACGTGGGGTGAGGTACCGAGTGTTCACGTACCCAAAGACTACTTTTAAAATAGTAAGTCAGCTTCTGTTTTGAAGAGAACTTTATAAAGTAGCTAGTTAGAATGTACGCTTGTAGTTTAACTGGTCACTCTTCGAATATTGCCCCCAAGCAAACGACAGATTTTCATTCGGTCCCCTGCTGTTTTATATGCAAATAACCAATAAGATGATTGCCCCTTTGCTAATGCACCTCATACTGCATTTTAAGCATCAGCTTGAGGAGTCTGACACTTTTTTTAGAGCTCCCTTTATCTCTTGCTGGCATTTTTCTGTCCGAAGTATTCATGAAAAGCTTTTTTTTTTTTTTTTTTTTGCCTCCCAAAAGTTTCATCAAAGAACTGTTTTGATGGCTTAACTTCAAGCATTTGATCTTGAACTCGTCAGCATTCTGATTTTTTGAGCCCTGCAATTAACGTCAGGCTTGATCTTTTACGTGACCCAGTGGTCAAAGCCAACTGTATGGAAATGTATCTGCAGCCAGACTCAGTTTGTAAACTCTATTTTAATTCTTCTGAAGAAATGTAGATTATTGGCCCTGGAGTGTAGGGAGCCGAATGTATCGGTAGTTAATGGTGAGAGCACAGGATCTGCTGTTTCAAAGGGATTAAGCCGCAGAGTTGTTAAGAGGGAAAAGATTGAAAAAAGGAAAAGATTGGGCCAGTTCACAAATCTCATAACTGTCAGGAGCTCTCAAGCACCAAAGCAGATATTTCGTCTATACTCGAGAGATCAGAAAGTTTACAGAGAAAATCATCTTGCAGGAGGAATCTTGACTTAAGGCTTCATTACCTTTGTAAAAACTTGATAAGCTGTGCTGTGCAAACGTGTTCAGTGTTGCCAGCTGTCATTAACCCAGAGGCATTAGGGGTTCCCTGGAGCTCTGCTTTGACTTTTGGAGAAATGAAATCTCAGGATTTGGGTATGGCAGAAGCTTTTAAGAGAGTCCCTCAAAAGTATGATGTACACAAAGCGAGTCAGACTGTGGTCTCAGGAAGCTCATGCACACCTGCCCTTGGCAGCCCTGGATTTTCAGAGTATTTGATGTGTTTTTAGATATGGTTTAACTTTGTGGCTGTGATGATGTGAGCAAGTTGCTCCCCAAATAAACAAACCTTCTCCTCCCTGGCATTGCCTTTGGCCTTGGCCACACTCGTGCCCTTTTCTTGAGTTGACGCTGGCTCCAGTTGACACAGCCTCATCTGACTGCAAGGTGAGTTGCTTCAGGGAGGTGAACCAGCCAGAAAACATTCACCTGTTTTGGTTGTGGGGGTTTGATTTTTGTGCTTTCTTTCCCCCTCCCCAACGTACCTCCCTACGCCAGCTCATGCTGGGGTCAGATGACTCCAAGGGCGTGGAGCTGCCCGTTTCAGCAACACATCGCAGATAGAGTCTCAGCCCCACGGTGATGCTCCTCGCTGACCAAACAGCAACATCTTGGTTGTCTCACCAATGCCCGTGTTGATTTTTTTTTTGGTGATCCCACAAGTTAGGTTTACCGCTGGCTTGGAAGCAAGTTGGGCAGAGGTGGGAAACTAGGGGATGTGAACGATGCTCTCCGCAGTAGTCCGAATGAGTTCACAGCAGATTGTAAATCTGTGTCTTCATTGGAGAGAAGACATTGCAAGACTATTATTATTTTTTAATTAAAATGCTATTGGCTTTCATTGCCAGTGAATTCAGATATCACATAGGCTGGGACCTGCTCATTATATTAGAAGTCTTTGTTCCAAATATAAGCTATCGAATGACTGGTTTCATTGAGGCTTCTGCAAATGTTGAACTGCAACCCGGCCTTTGCGTCGAGTGAAAAACTACTGAAATAATATTAACCAAACCACTGTTGACTTTTCCTTTTTCTGTTCAGCATCTGAACCCAATCTGAAGTTACGATCCAGACTAAAGCAAAAAGTTGCCGAAAGGCGGAGCAGCCCCCTCTTGCGCAGAAAAGATGGTCCGGTGGTTACTGCTCTTAAAAAGCGCCCGCTGGATGTCACAGGTAGGTTGGGTAAGCAACAAATCTGCGCCGGCAGCCACATACTCAATGAGAAGTCCCTTTCCAAAATTAACTCCTGCATCTAGTTAACGGTGCAGTGTGGATGTCTTGTGTGCCTCTCGGTGCTGGCGAATCCTGGAGGAAGTTGGCAGACTTCGGCAGTGGGTGATGCAGGTGGACATCAGCAGCGTTGGTCTGTTGGGTACCCGCCTGTTGAGACAGCGTTACCAATTCGGTCAGCTTTTTTTGTGGATTAAGACATGTAGACAGAGGTAGATATGCCACCAGAGTCCTATGGTTTTTTTCCCAAGCATTTCTATGCTCTGCAGCAACAGGTTGTTGAGAAATAAGATTTCTCAAAGGTGATTCTATTAATGTCCATGAGGAGGCCATAATTCATGGCTGTCATCCTGCAGCAGTAAATGCTTTACAACCCCTGTTTGTTTTAGGCTCTAGGCAGACTGCCATAGTTCCTTGTTAAGTAATTACGCCAAAGTTTTAAAACACATAAGGCATTTTTTTATGTATCTAGCTGATATTTCTGACTACTTATTTGACAGTTTCTTGTTGAGAAATTATACTCTTATGGGAGTAAAGTTTGTAAGGAGGGATCAGAGTAAAAATAGATTATATAGATTACCATAAAGTTAATTCTTAGCACCATCTAGGGATGCCTCTGTGTAAGTACCACTACGTGACAGTGTTTCCAGACTTGTCTCACTTTAAGGCACGCTGTCATCATTCAAACAAACTCAGAGCGAGCTCTCCTGAGAGAGCCGGGTGGTTTCGGGAGACCCTGGGGCAGCTGTGCCCCGTTCTGTGCCGCAGCCTCGCTGTTTGCGGAGGGAAGAGATGATTTCAGCAGCTGAGTGTAATTTATGTCAGATCTGAAAATCTAATTCCCTTCACTCCTCATATATGGGTATATGTCACTTGGCTTTTAGGAGAAATCAGACCCTAATGGCTGACTGTTTTGTCCTAGTAGTGCCTTCAGAAATGGCAGTGGAAGCTCCCGCTTCTCACTGCGCCTGGACCTGGCTCAAGAAGCCAGCCTGGAGCCTGGCTAGAAGAAATATCTGACTTCTTACAGTAAGAGGGGACTTTTGAATGGAAAATAATTTTTAAAAGAAGTCTCACTTCAGGGAATAGAAGTTACATTTAATCCCTGAAGAGTATATCTTCATAGAGTCACAATTTGAATGTCCCAGGTACTTTTCCTGTGTCTAGGTAGTATGCACGACATCTAATATGTTGTCGTTAATGACGTGGTCTCAGAAAAAGCACGTATTTTCCATGCAATCGGATATTTCCTTCAAAACATCTAAACTCTTCAAAGTTGCTTTCCATGGAGAAGTTCAGTGTTAGGTACTCAGCTCTCTCTTTGCTACTTTGGAGGTACTTGCAAGGATCGAAATAGCAAAATAGTACGTACAGAATAAAGCCACAAAAGAAATTACTTTTAAAAGTCCCCTAAATTGTAACAATTGACTTATATTTCTACTGGGGCGTCCTAGAGCATTTACGAGACTGCTGCGGGCTGAACCATTGCAGCTGCTGGGAGATTCTTCTGGCATTGGGCAAATCCTGTGCTTGGGGAGGAGGAAAGTTCAGGAAAAAAAAATTTTAATGTTATTTGCCTTCCAGTATAAAAGGAGAAACCGTGGAGGCTGTGCCGTACACCAGGTGTAACACCTTCTGAGGGTAGTTTTCTGGCTGTCGCCATTTCATGCACAGTTTTTGTTTGTTGTTGTTTCTGCATCATTAATAGGGAGGCTTTGATTTCGGGCTGGTCACCTCCGTGGTTCTGGTTAGGGAGTTCGCAGGGAACATATTGATAAAATATACAAAGCTGAGAGGATTTTCTGAGAGTTCAGGTGATAACAGAATTATTTTGGAGGATTAACGCTGTCTTGAGTCTTTCCAATGAGAAAGTATTTTACTCCCTGAGTGGAGAAGACTTTTTTTAAAAAAAAAAAAATAAAAAAATTCGTAATTTGAAGCAGATTTACTGTTTTGGACCCTGTAGAGCTTTGCCTGATTTTTGTAAAATGTGCTCAACCATGACCATGGCCAGTTGTCCGTCCAGTCGCATGTCATTCAGGCAGCTTTTAAATCTCTTGAAACAATTTAATTTGCCATCCTGGCGAAATGTCATCCTTGTGAGTCAGTCCCCGGGCAGTCTGTGGGGCCTCAGTGCTGTGGGAGCTGTTGTGGTGTGTGAAGGGCAGCTCAAGGCAGGTCGTGTTTCTCCGAGGACCCGGCACGGTGTGGGCACTTCCCAGGGGACAGGGACATCACCGTGCCCGCTCGCCGGCGCCAGAAAATCTCGGTGCTTCTTTCTAAAAGCAGAGGTCAGCTCTCGTGCGCGATCAGCGTGAGGGCTCGGTGCTGGCGGCACGGCTCCAGTAAATCCAGATGCGCCGGAAGCCTGCATGGGAAAATGTCAACGCGGAGACGGTTCCGTGGTTGTTCCAGCGTGAAGTCTGATGCAATACGTGGCAAGAGGGTGTCGTTAGGGTTATAGGTTAAAGAGGGTGAGAGGAGCACTTCTAGAAAAACGAAGCGGGGCAATCTGATGTCCTCCAGTTTGGCCTCTTCAAGCCTTCCATGTCTTTTATTATCTTCCAGTCGTCTTTAAAGTTATTAACATGCTGTACAAGAAATTCCCATGAGGAGAAGACATAAATATGGTAAGTGGGTACTTGGACAGACCGTTAGAAAGTGCTTGTCAGTATTTTAAGAGCCCTGGGAAGATTTAGGGGGGAAAACAGGGAGGAGGAGAATTGCTTTCCTCCAAAACAAAACTCGAGGGGTTGTTATCTGTCTAAATACCATCGTGGAGATTGTTTGTAACGCTAAAAGTTGGTTTTGGATGTGTTTTTAGACTCTGCATGCAACAGTGCTCCTGGATCTGGTCCCAGCTCTCCAAACAACAGCTCCAATAACATAAGCACCGAGAACGGAATTGCCGGATCGGTCACGAGTATTCAAGCAGAGGTACAGAGCCCTTCCTCACTCTGATTTTTAACGCTTGGGTTTCTGATCAGTTTTTGCAGAGTTTTAGGAATTTAGGCGTACAAACCGGTGTGCACCACGCTAAAAAAAACCCCCAGATCGTGACTTGGAGCGGACTTTGGGAATTACTTCTCAATCTGGGCTGACAGGATGCGCTATCTGTTTATTAAATCTGGTTTGAGCCAGCTTGCAAGCTGCTAGTGGCAACTTGTAGTGGTTTTGTTGTGAGGAGAGAGTAAAAATAAAGTGATTTAGCAAGGTGAAGCATCAAGAGCATTTCCTGGTGAAATGCAAGTATTTTAAAATTTGGGAAATCTATTCTCATATATTGTGTATAGGGTGAGTTTGTTGTGTGTAGTAGGTTAGTCTAAATATGTCCAAAACAGAACTGGATTAAAGGGAACGGATTTAACCTTTTCCTCCCCACGTAGGGATTTGAAAGCTTGGTGCCTGATGCCGTGTGCTAGCTTATAATCCCATAAGCTTTCACCATAACCTGAGGCATCTGCTGTGGATGTCAAAGGCAGGGTGTTGGACTGGGTAAACTGGGATTTGATTCAACGCAGCAGCTCCTGTGTTTAGGGTTACTAAAACCCAGCTTTTTCTCAGGGCACATAGTGGGGTGTGGGCCGTGTTAACTGGCTCCCACTATAAACCTTGCAAACAGATAACCAGTGTGGTTGTGTAATGTTACTGGTGCATTTCTTTTTTTCCAGCTTACCATTAGCTGTTCTCCCCATGAATATAGTGTCTGTCTCAACATCAGGACTGTGAAAACAGGCTCGGGCTTGTTCTTCCCAAATTGTCATTTAGAATTGAAAAGGGTCTCTTATGGTAGAAATGTAGGCCCTTACTACTTTCTGATTTTGTACAGGTTTTCACTCTATTTTTCTTTCTAATGTAGCGTAACAGCATTTTGTATAGGGAATATGCCTTCCACTCCACCCTCTGCCCTGCCAAATAATCCAGCACACACCTACGTCCACTCTGGTCTGCTGTAGACCTCACGAGATTTAGACAATTAGTGTAAAGATTAGGCCGGTGTAAGGTGGAGTCTTCACTTGACACTGGCAGCTGAAGCTGCTCCAGAGAGACGTGGCTTTTGACATGGACACTGACCGTGTGGTAGTTTGGAGCAGACCTGGGAAAAAGGTGTCTTATACCCAGGGTTATTTATCGGGTTTGCAGAACCAAAGACTGGCTGAGCTGAGGGCACATCTTAGGTACATTTGTGTTAGCCCCAGGAAGACTGGTGCTTAGTTACCGGTTTCACTGATCCAGGAGCTGTCAATCTTGTCTATACTTAGCGAGCTGCAAATCCCCAGTTACTGCTGATGGAAAAAAATAGAGGATTCAACAATTTCTTGTGGTGTGAACAGAGCAGGCAGCTTCCCGCAAGTCAGTGTTAGCTCACATGGGTGAATACGAAGCTATAGTAATCTCCTTAACCATTTTATTTTTCAAACAAATAATTTGAGCTAATCATCTGTGACTAGACCACCAATACCTAATAAAATGGATGCAGACTGTAAGAAAACCTCTCTTCATCAACTGCAGCAGTTTTGTAAGTTAGGCTGAGGCAGGAGTGGCACAGAGGATTTAGAAAAAAATCGCTGTACTGCCAAAACCTTTCCCTGGGAGTTGTCTTTGCCTCTTTTGCAACTGTACCGCAGTGGGTAATTCACAGCAGTGCCACTGCGCGCGAGGAAAGAAGTGTCTTCATCTAGGGTTTTAAGAAAAGCAGCATTTGGTGTCATCTCCAAACAACCTATGCATAAAGGAGGAAAAAAACCCAGTTTTCATTTCCCTGAAAATAATCTCTAGAGGTTTTTTGACCTTTTCATAATTTTTGGAAAATAGGAAAAATATAACATACAAATGATGTACAGTTCCAATTTTAAAGCTGCCCGGGACTGTGTTAAGTATATTGGATTGTGGCCATCACAGAACAGAATGAAACATAAATCACTGCGTGATGGCAAACAGAACATCGATAACCTGTTGCACGAACTGTTCTCCTCCCAGCATCGCAGGCATACTTGAATGGCTTAGCTGAATGTCCTAGTCCTTTGCATTTGTTTTTGGGGAAAAATAACTCTGCACTTGGTTCCGGCATTTCGTGCTGCGTGATACGAGCTGGTCCATTTGCCTGTATAGGTTTATATGGGAAGAAATATCTGGGCAAGGTAGGGTTTCGGTTTCTTTAGAATCTTCTTCTTCAGTAGAAGTAGTATTACGCGGTAGCCCAAGTGTTGCAGATTTCTTTCGTACTAGTTGACCAGACTTTTTCTCATCTTTTCACTTTTAAATATTTAGAAATATTTAAACGTCTCTGAAAAAAATAACGTTGTCAACGTTAAGCGTTTCATGCTTACCCTCATGGTCTATTTTGAATGAGACATACGTCTCTTTGCATCTTAGTTTGCTAGGTCGCCTCTTGAACCGTTTCAGATTATGTTGGAGGATGCTATCTGGGTTCGTTATTTAAGTTTCAGCGCTTGCCTGCAGTGTGGAAAGACTGCAGCTTTCCGCCTCCTTTTAAAATAGACAATCTCTATTTTTAAATACTGTTCTTAAATCTAAAGGTTTTTCTGTCTCTGAAAGGTAGATGATATTCATTGCTATTGCAGTTGATACAAGACTATAAAAAGTACGTGTCTACAGACGAGAATTGTACATGCGGAAATTGGTCTCTTCTGGGCAATTCAAAAAATGTTTGTGTACAACCCGTAGATGGGATCTGTACATTTAAAGTGATGATAATGCTGCTAAATATCATGCACTGATAGCGTCAAGCTGCTGTGTTTTTCTCTTCACTGTTTTTAAAACAAATCCCCTGGAGATAGTTCGAGGCACAACTACAGAGTATTGATTGTTGAAAGAGAAAATGGATGTAGTTTTGTTTCATTTATAATATCAGTAAAATGTTTCATTACTCTGCTGGCAATAACTATCTTCTTCTCAATGTGGCAGGCTGTCATTATGTAATTTAAATTAAAGCAAAATTGCCAGTAGTGCTCAAAATCACTTGGGAGAAGCTGTGTGCAGGTATGCGCGATTGCATGCCCTGACCAGGGGCATGAAAAAAAAAAAAACACTCAACAGCAAAATGCTCCCTGCAAATTGGGGCAGCAAATTGTGAGCTGAGATCTTAAAAACAGATTTATTCTTTTTATGGGAGATCTGATCTGTAATATATTTTCAATCAGCTTGAATGGCATCCATGAAAGCACAAGAAGGCGAAAGGAAATAAAAAAATTCACTTTGCAGGTGCAGTTTTGCACAAGGTCGTGTGAAAACTAGGTGACTCGGCTGAACGTCAGGAATTTAGGCGAACTTGGACGCTGGGAGAGTGGCTGGCCAGGTGGTGGGCTGTCAAAGAGCGCAGCTGAAAGGCAGCCCAGTGTCTGATAGAACGGCGGCAAAGCCGGCTGGGGGGAGGCTTTCCTCCTCCTGCCCTCCTCACCCCGGCCGCGCCAACCGCGCGGTCAGCGGTGGGGTGTCC
>Ga0181612_151739_pt1 | contig 21772 bp, 9 predicted proteins | sample HoacroProtozoa21_FD_119630 | JGI IMG/M metagenome (GOLD analysis project Ga0181612, IMG submission 119630) | Hoatzin crop microbial communities from Cojedes, Venezuel. Combined Assembly of Gp0051906, Gp0051904, Gp0051908
AGACAGTTTAATAAGGCAACAAAGGAAATACTACTACTACTACTACTGATAATAATAATACTGATAATAATAAATATGCAAAACAAACTATATATAATACAATTTTTCTCACCACCTGATGACCAATCCGCAGCCGTGGCTGTTGGATTAGTCCATGGTGAAAAACCTGTTTCGAGCAGATGTCCACGAACAGATTTTAATCTTTACTGATAATGATAAAATCAATAACACTTTGAATTCTGTCTATGACACAAAAGAACTTGCAAACTTTTAAATGATAGTGTTTTTCATAAAGGTTATATACCAATAAAGAGCATGTACTTGAACTTACTGGGGTAGTAGGTTGCAAAGCTGTTGTAAATAGTAACTCAATTTGCATAACTGAGGATGAAAGTAAATATCTGAAATTGCCTTGAGAAAGGGACCATTGATTACTGGCCACTGTGTTGGTCATAAAGGTATTCAATTATATTATTGAATGTTGTATTATTGATTTTAAACTGAGTAGCTTTTGCATTAAATGCTTCCCACTTAACATGGTTTGCCTTTGTTTATGACTTGTTGATAAACCACTCCTATATAGAAAAGGAACTTACACTTCTAGATGAATGACACAAATACAGTGGTTTCCTTTCTCACAAAATACTCTATGTTAAATATATAAAATGCTTTTCCTATTTGTTGTGGTGCTTCAGTATAGCAGTACAATTGTCTTCAGAGACTTTCTCAGCCTTGTCACCTCTTATGGAGAGGTTGACCGCTACTTCTGATCAACAAACACTGCTAACATTGTAAATAAGCATAACGATGCTTTCCTGTCTGCCTTCCCTCCTAGTAGCAGCTTGCAGATCATTATAAACACCTGCGGATTCTTTGTGGTTCTTATGCTATTCAAAAACATCTTATTGCCATGTTACTTAACTAGATGGCTGAACTAGATCGAAATACAACAGTATCTTCTTTTCCAAGTGTTCATAATTAGCTCAAGATCTACTCCTCTGAGCCATAAAACTTTTCTTTCATTTAGTCTTGACTATATTTGCTACATAATACTTCCCTTTTGCTGGAAAATTCATAGTCCTAGTAGAGTATTAAGGACCACTTTCATTCACACTACCCACCAATGTTGTAGAAATGAGTAGGATTTGCTTGTAAATGCATATATTGCTCTTGATTTTAGGGTAATATAATGCTTCTAAAATTGTAGATATAACTAACTTCAAAATCTGGAAAAGGAATGACCAAGGCTGTGATCCCGGAAAGATTTATATGTGCACATTTGCTGTCATGTACTGTGGGTAATCCCATTGGTTTTATATTAGTTATTAACATAAGCAAAAAGGAAGCACATGCACAGTCTTTACGATTAAGACCTAGCAATGCCGTGGAGTAATTTGCGTGTAGCTGTCAGGCTTTTGGCAGGAAATCTGAGCGAGGATATGATGACACAATTAAATAGGGTCTAAGAGGAGACTAGAATGATGGGTGGATGGAGTTTGTTTATGAGCTGGGTTTTTTTTTTTGTTTGTTTTGCATGGTATTACAGTAAATTAATATGCTTTGAGGTCTCCTGTGGCTGTCTGCAGGTTCCAAAAAATTTCTATTCTTCTCTTGGCTGTTTTCGTTTTTAGAGGTTTTTGTTTGTCTTTTTCCTTTGAATTACTAGAATTTGGATTCACCCTTGGACAGGGTATACTGGACCTTCTAGTGGTATTGAAATACTTTGCTGGTGTGTCTTGTTCACGTGCTTAAGCCAAGCCAATCATCAAATTTACTGTGCAGATGGAATTTTCCCCAAGCCAGGCTACTAGTGACCTTCTTTTTACCTTTCCTCTGCAACATGGTCATGGTCTGCTTTCTAAGATTATCTGGAAGTTTAATTTAATTAAATACCTGCTGCTAGTGCAAGGGCTAACACTGGTGTTATCCTTCTCGCTGTCCTCTTGTAATGAACTGTAGGTGAGACTTTTGATCTTCTAATGCAGGTCTGAAGCAGCGTGTTAGTTGCCTGTGTTTTGTGGGATAGAGTGGAGAATATATTTGAGAAATCCTTCTGAGCTGAGGGTCTATTACACGGCTTTCTATTATTACAGGGTTCTGGACTCGAGCAATGTCTAGTGTGAACACAGAAAATGGGCATTTACTTCTGAGGTTCTTGCCATATAAACTGTGCTGTTTAAAATATTAAAGGGGAAAAGACACTATTGTCGTCTATGTGTAGAGTTTGCAGGAGTATCTTCTATCATATGTTATAAAATTTCTATCATACAGGTAAAATTAATTAGAAAATGTGCCTATTTCTGTGACTATCCTAAGAATTTAGCAAAACACATATGCTACAACCACGCCCATGGCATGTGGCACAAAGGCCAGAAAATAAAAAGTAGATTTATTTCAGCTGCTCAACAGCGCATGGAGACTACCATTTCTCAAAGATGTCAGCTTTCAAAATTATTCTAGATCTATGAACATTGTTCACTAGTGAAAACATTGGAGTAATTATAATCTAGCAGCGAGTAGGTCTATTAGGTCAGCTGCGTTTATGCTGATGGTTCAGGCAAGAGGTTTTTCTCCTCCCACCCCATCTGGTACAGTCGTTAAATATTTAAGACACAGGGGAACCTGTTATGGACATTTTGGGGTCATTTATCGGCTTTATGGATGTGTTTGCGTATGGGGGACTTTTGCTCTTAATATTTTCCTCATTTTGATCTGTTACGCATGCCCATACCATCTGTATTGCCTGTGCTTCCAGCAGATATCCTTCCATTATTACCTGTCATATTCCCTTCTAGAAGGTGAAAACATGTATTTTATTACATATTTATTGACAGCCTTAACTTCTAAAATTGAGTTCAGGCACCTCTGCCTTTCTTGAATGTGATTGGAAAATGCAGATTTGAAGACTTTAAAGTACCTGTAGCTAGCTGTGGGTGTGGCTTGTGAATATAACCAAGGAGCTGAAATACACTATTCTTTCCTGAAAGAGTACAGATGTGTCCATGCCTGGGGAGTTACCCTCTAACCCACAGTTATTCCTACTTTTCTGTCTTGATTTACTTCTCATATTGTTTTTATTTTTGTTATTGTCTTTTAATGTAGACTCAACTGGATTTGATGTAGCTGCTGCAGTTGCTATATCTAGTGATATCCTCTGGGATCTGATTTTTCTCTATCGGTTGTTCTTGCCCTCATAATTCCTGAGCTTTTTTTGAGTGCATACAAACCCCGTACCTCAGGCTGGGAAGATGGACTGTCTGCTACTAGAGGTCTGAAAGTACTGCCACTCAACAATTGCTGATCTGTAATCATTCCTCTAATCTAATATCATGACAAGGCGATAGACCTCAATGTTGCTACAGAATGTGGCTGTTTTATTTCTAATGGGATAATTTTACTAGGCTTTTTGTAGCCCTTCAGGGACAATGAATTGCACAATGGTCCGGACGTAACAAGCAATATAATAGTAGCAGTCATTAAACTAAATTATTGCAGTCATCCTTACTGTCCTTAATCTGTTACAGCTTTTTTTCTGTAACAAACTCAAGTGTGATAAACTGTATAATTTAAAAGCTTCCCTACAGAAATGTGATGAGGAATAATTTGACTAGGGGTAGCAATGGTAATAATGCTGCAGAGTTTTTTCAGGTAGGTAGGGTCATAAATTCTGTAATAAATGAAACTGGTAACTACTAAAATATAGAATGCTTGCATGGAATGAATGTAATGAAACAAAGTTGCTTTTCTGTAAGTGGGAAAACATGTTAGAAACCTCCACAGCAATTTGTTCACTATTGTCAGAATAGGAAAATACTTTCTATATTTTTCATTTTAATGACATTATGTAAAAAAGAAGGCAATTATTTGCATTTGATTTATGCAATTGCTTTGGCTGTTTGTTTTTATTCTTTGTCCATTATGACTCATTTAATGAAATTGTTTGGTTTTGGTTTGTTAAGAAAAAATAAGGAGTCACTAGTCTCTTTCTAGGGTCTTTATGGTTGTTGGGATAGAATAGCAGTTGCTCTGTCAGTGTCACAGTGTTTATTTTAATCTCTGAATTAATTTTGTTGGTTGCTAGGCAATTCTAGTTCATAGTTTTAATGGAAATGACTAATTCAGGGTGCTCTCATTTCAGAATATGCAATTGCTTTAAAACCTAAATGATTTCTCTATGACATAATGCTTGACAAATACTCATGTTGGTGTCCAATTTTATGATTATAGCTAATAAAATATCTGCATTTCTGTTACCCAGTCCTGTATTACTTGTACATTCCAACAAAGCCATTGTAAATCTAGGGTATTCAATAGAGGAAGAATTGAGCTTTTATGTATAGGTAGAGGATAAATATCTGCTCTAATGTCTGACGTCTTAGAAGTTTCTAAGGACAGCTTATGAAGCTGGTTATGTAGTATGTATTTGGAGCTGATATCAGGTAAGTCTTTTTACATCGTCAATGGCAATGGTGTAATAAGTGCTACATATCTCAGTTACTCAGCTTGCAGATGTATTCAGCAGGTCTTGCTTATTAGCAGTGCAGGGAAGTTCAAAAATAGGTATGAATATTCAAAGTGGTAATACGCATATTTTTAAAGAAAACCTCTTAACCGTCTGTAGTTCCATATCTGTTTTTCATACTCGAAAAACATAGTTCCTCATGACATCTTCCTTAAACTTTAAAATAATGTTTTCTGCTATTTCAATACTATTCTTATTTAGGGACAAATATTAAGGAAAAAGAACTTTAAATGAAGCTTCATAGGTTCCTCGGTATCAGGGTAGTACAGAAGCATAGGCCTCGTTTATTTTATTACTATATTAGCTATATTTTCATTTCTTCTGGCCTGTCAGCTAGTGAAATACTGTTTTATGGCTTATCTCCATTCCACTCTTATGTTTCCATGCTGGTGAACTGCACAGCTTGGAAACGAATGAGATCCATGCTGCTTCTCTGTAGGAGAAAAGCATCCTGTGAGCCAGAATGCCAATGGTGAACCCTAGTAGGCTCTGTGCTCCTGACATTGGTTCAAGGTTTATCAGTTCAGTTTCTCTAGCCCAGGGCATCATTCTGTGTGCTTAATTGCTCTTTATTTTCCTTCTCCCTAGTTTGCAGTAAACTTGTCTTCCTGACAGCGGCCACCTTTTTGGTACAGTTAGTGCACTGAGGACCACAGCTGCTTTGGTTTGTCTGAATAATTTGTTTCCATCAAAAAGCTAAAAGATGAGTCTAATTTTGTCCAGTTGAAGGACATAATATGTTATCAAGACAGAGAAGACTGGGAATGCTATACATTTTAATAATTTTTGTATTAAGTATACAATCTTTGCAGTATCTATTAATGCAACTAGCCTCTGGCAGTGTCTTCCAATTGCTGTCTTACGGCTTTAATTACAGCTGATGTTGGTGTTAGGTAAGTAAGAACACTGTGCTATTTTTAAGCTTTCTAATTAGGCTTGAGAGAAAACAAACTTCGAAAATCACACAATTATAAGTAGTTTCAGGACTTTTTCAAAAGGATACAGGAAAAAAGAAAAAGATAGATCATTCAGCTGTATTCCTCAAGAACAATGTGCTTGCATTCAGTTGTTTTTTATATATGAGCTAATAAGGGTGTAGATAGCCAGAATGTCGTCAACTGTAATGATAATGTACAATGACAGTGAGAAGTTGGATCATTTGTACTCAATATATATTCAGGAGACTTTCTCACTTTTTTGTACTTGAGAGGTGGAGTATGCAGCCAGATTTCATAGATTATATTCATGTTAGTAAGCTCTCCCAGCTCATCTTAATCTGTTTTACTGAGATGACAGTTTTCAGTTTGTGAAAGTGGGTTATGAAAATCCTGCAATAGAAGCATAAAAATGTTAATGTCAGTGAAGGCAAACCTGTAGGGAATATGAAATAAATTTCTCAATGAACATACACCATATTCCTGGTTCTGTGAGGCAGAACACTTGTATAAACTGGTTGTAAAAAGAACGGCTTTATTGTAATAACATTACCAAATACCAACAATTGCCTTTCAACAAAGAGAGTGAAAACAACAAAACAAAAATCCCATCAAAGACCTTCCCAAGGTAGTTCCAATAGTGTGCAGCTTCAGTAGGTACAAATGTTGGACTTCTGTCCAATATGTGAATTCTCAGTGAGAGTACACAGTTAAAAAAAGGAAATGTATCACAGCAACAATTTCCATCTTGCTTGGTAATTCTGAAGAATGAAATAGTGAAGGTGTTAAAAGTTATGTTATTGGATTAAAAAATATGCTCTTCTTTCAGCCAGTAACTTAGAAGTTACAGTTTTAGAGAAAATGTTTTGTGAAAATTTTTAGGATATCATTTAAGATTCTGGACTGAGATGTGAAAGATCTGAAACTGATATCTGTATTGCTTATATTTTTCAATTTGACCTCCAGAAATTACTACAAAATTGTCTGTGCCCTTCAAAAAATCTTCCTGTAACTCGCTGTGTCTTGGTTTCCCATCTGTGAAAAGCAGTGTAGGACATACACGAGCTTTCATTTCTTCCACCCGTTCTATGACTTGTTTATTGCTTTAGTAGGTCAGTCTTTACATTTCTGCAATGGGAATCTCATCTTAGCTGAGGCCTCTAGATACTACAGAAAGAAGAACTATGCCAGGGAATACTTACTTATTTGTAAATAAATAAATGGCAACCATTAAATGTTCTTTGCTATTAAAGGTGGAATACAGGGTGATTGAAGTATCTTGTCTGTCCAACTTCAGTTTCTAACCAAATATTTTATTTAAATGAGCAAAACTAAAGGAGCTGCAATCATTATGCATGTGGCATATGTGTTGTTAAAATGAAGAGTGCCAGACCTTTGATTTTTAGCTGTGACATAATTTAAGGCAGAATACTGTGATATGCATATGGTGGTTGTCTGTGCAGTATGCCAAAGGAAGAAACAGTTCAGAAAGTTGTTAACTTCAGCCCCTTCAAAAGAACTGACTTTCTTAGGGATAATAGATATGTGATAAGAGAAGTTCAGGAGAGATATGATTCCACTAGGGATCAGCATCTCTTTTTACTCATTTTACAGAAGTGATACCCAACTGTGACAAACTGGACTGTGTTTGCTTGCTTGTTTGTATAAAAAAGAAAGCAGCCGTTCATCTGAAGAAAATATGTTTTTCTTAGGAAGGCAACTCCAACATTTTCAGCTAATGAAATGATAAAAAGTTTGTTCTGTCTTTGACAGCAGAAAACATGGACTTTGCATTAACAGCACACGATGGAGTATAAAACCAAATACAAAGAAAATTTCAGGCTGAAGGGTGGAAGGAGATCAGCAGACCTAATTTTTAATAGAAATAAATTCAAAAGACTGTTTCTTAAATGTACCTGCTTTCTTTGAATACACTTGTACTGCCCATTCAAAGAGAGACTCTGAGTGTCTTCCCCAGTGGTACATGGGATGTGGTCCCATCGTGTCACAGTCTCCACCCAGAACTATAAGCACCACCACCATCTAATTTATCTTAGTGGAAAGAGTATGCTGTGTTGAGCTCTGCACTGTTACAGCAAGATTTATTTTTGCTACTTAAGCTGTCTTGTTTAAATGTTGTTTATAGACCTTTCTTTAACACTGCTGTCTGCTAACAGTATCTATGCTTAGATTAATTGTTGAAATAGGCAGCCTTCTGCGTGCCCCTCACTTTCTTGCAAGTTTGAAACCCTCCTAAACTGCAGCTCCTGAAATCTTGTGATATGAACAAAATCTCAGCAGTTGCATTACAAAAGCACATTTCTGGCCGTCATGACTTCAAAGAAAAAGTTCTTAAAATTACATATATAACACATTCTATCAATAGGATACGAGTTACATGGGGGCTCTGACAGTGCTGATGACACTTTCAGCATGCATGTACCCTATCCTCATTTTCATTTGCATACTTCCAAATAATTTGAAATGTTAGGGTTTTTTTTCTTTTTCTGTGGTAAATAAGAGTAGCCCTCAGGCTTTGTTATTTTAGTTTTAGGGTCAAAGCACATGATGGACCTAGCCCTTGCTGCTAATGTGCTGAATACTAATGAAGAGCAGTTCTGCCCTCCTTGGGGTCTGACTGCAGACAACAAATGTCCAGATTAGAATGACTAAAAGCAACGTCAAACTATTGTAGACTTCCCTAGATAAAAAGTAAGAAGGAAGGATTTACTACAAATGAAACAGATGAAGTGGAAGACAGAAAAGTCTCTGAAGTTAGGCTGTCTCATATGTGGGTTGAGGAAAAGAGGATGGAATTTTATCTTTAATATCCAGTCAAGAATTGTAATAGCACGGTAAGCTCGCTGGATAAGATTAATGATAATGCTAAGAAGTCAGTTCATGGAAGCATCGACCCATGTACTGCATCCCTGAGGAAACATGGTTTTCACATTATATACGTGAGTCTTGTCACAACTCCTATTATTTCCTTATGCTTTGGAGAACAAAAAAATGCTTTTTAAAGGTGCATCTTGGGAGGGTGTACATGGGGGGACGCTGTATGGCTTTGTATCTGAAGCTAAAAGTCGTTTGTCTTAGCGTGTCCTTGGGAAGTGACTTCCCCAGCCCTTCAGCGAAGGAATTGGAACTTCTCCCCTATGGTTGTGTTATGAGGACTGCAGATTTTCTTTATTTAGTAATATTTTATTTGGACCACAAGCATTTCTTTCCTTACGGGATGGGCATAAAAAAATAACAAACTTCACCCCCAAAACCCCGAATGGCTCAGTTTTTGTTATAATGTAATATCTGAAGGTAGATTAATCATAATAAGAAGGAAAGGGGAAATCACATATTTCCAATTATTTCCATTTTTTTTCAAGCGAGTAGTATTCATAGGAAAGCTTTGTGTTAATTTTGTACAAATTTGATACAAACCTATGAAACTGCATTTGTTAAAAAATTTTTGATAAAGGTTATTCTTTTCAAAATTCTATCTACTCTTATAGCAGTTTCTTGAGAAGGCTGAAAGTTTTATTCTTTTTTGCTTGATATTTTTCCAAACATATATGTAGTGCTTTCTTTATATTGTGACGTGCACAGAAAACTATTTGTCCATAAGTAAACACTGCTGTTCCTGGGAGACAGATATGTTTCTGGAACAGGCAGTAAATATACGGCAGATTTGGTTTAGTCATGAAAAGCTCTTTTCTCGGTCCTGAGTAGAGGTAGGTGAAGTAGTAGTAGAAGGTGCTTAGAAGGTGTTTTGTGAATGTAACGTGTGAGCTTGCAGTCTTGGGCTATAGTACATGATAGGTAGTACTAACTGTGCAATAACTATTGTACTTTCTGAATATAACTATACTGTAGTTAGTTACCAGAAAAGCAGTGTCTATAACATTTCGCGGAAGTTTTGGTTTTCTCGGTGGAACAAACTAAGTCCTACAGATGATGATGAAAAGAGCTTCAAGAAAATATTTTGAGGAAAAAATTCATTTTGTAGAATATCTTCCTTTGTTGTGAAGCAAGCATTAGGCCATCATATTTCCAAGTCATCATATAAAACAGATCAAAAGGGCTTCTTGTGCTAGTAGCATGGGTAGAGCACAGTCGTACGTTGGTATTCCTCGCCAAGTGAAATTAGGAGAGAGAAAAATGGAAAGTGACTGCAGCTTTCTCATGCTCCACTTTTCAGCAAAGCCAAGTAGATCTGGGGGTGAACTAGCCTCGAAGAAATAAATTATTATCATTCTTCATTACCACTGCAGAACAAAAGAACAACAAAAGAGTGAAGTGGACTTTCATCACGAGGGAATTCTGAGCAGCTATGCGGTCCGTTAGCTGGCTGCTGCCTGGAGTTGTATGGCACCTCTGCTTATGTTTTCAAAATTTCCAAGGATGAAATAATAGGAATTAAATGAAAAATATTGGTCTTCATATCCTAAATGTACGAAACATCTTGAAAACACGAAGTGGATGCATTATGAAGGCTCAGAAACTGGAATACAAATGAAAGAATACAAGCACCTTTAAAAACAAAACAAAAGAACCCGCTCCCTCCCAAACAAAACAAAAAAACCCAAACTTGTTTAGAGTGGCATGTGGGGGCTTGGTTTTCCTGTCTTGACAGTTTATGGCAATTAATGAACTCTTACACAGTTAATTATTTTACAATAGCAAGGCTTGTCACCCCACCGCAGCTGCTGCTTGGGTCAGAGCTGTCCTACAGCTGTTCATTTCTCTGGAGTCATGGACTTTCTGGCTCCGAGAACAGGTAACAACAGGGCTATTCAGAATATGTAGTCAGAGGCTCTGTGTCTAAGGATGTTGTAAAATGCAGTGGGTAGACAGAGACTGAGTGTGTAACATTAGGTCATATTATCAGTACAACGAAGACCTGCGCTTGCAGCAGCTGGATAGTGGAGCCCATCTGATGGGTCAGACACTGTCAGGGCTGTATGGTGTTACATAGAGTGGGAGGGTGGGTAGCACCTGGAGCTGCCAGTGGCTGGCAAATGGGGTAACTACATGGGTTGGAAGTGTTTAGTGCGGAAAGGGAGTTGTTAGGACAGGAGGGTCTCCATCTTTTATTCTGTCTAGGGGATGTGATATGATATCTACATGATATTTTACTCCTGTTGTTTGCTATCAAAGCAAGAAGTAGGGAGAAAAAAACCTGATTCACTTTTCAGCTAGAAGGCGTTTCTGTAGCAGTTACACTGGAGCTGTGCGAAGCTGTGTTGAGGGCAGCACTGGCACTGAGACTTTAGCCAGAGAGGAAGGTTTGAGGACTTCAGCATTTTCTCCAGGCAACAACAGAAGAGAGACAGAAAATGCTGTCTGCTTCTAGCTGAAGAGTTCCCAGGAACCCTTAGCCCTGTATCACTAGCTACCTTGCAGTGCTGCATAGGATGTGCACATTAATTTTTATAAAAACATTGCTTCGCTTTGAGCAGTAACTCTCAAGTATAGTCTAGTGCTAAAGATGTTCTTTTGGTGACACTTGCCAAAAGCTGAGTGCAGCGTGTGCAATCATAAAATGTTCCCCTAGTACAAAAAAGTGAATTATCTCATTTTTACTTCCCTCAGTCTTTGGCTTTGGGAAATACAGCACAGCGTCAGGAGGCATTTTTTACTGTTGAAAGCTGTTGAAAGTATTTTGTCACTGTTTCTCCTGGAGATAGGAGGCATTGCACTGGTATCTGCTGGCAGTTTTCCCTAAGCTGCTGACTAGGAAGAGAGGCCAGACTCATGTAGGGGAGGGGAGAGCTACCTAACAGTGAAAGCAAACAGTAGAGTCTGATTTTTCTCTTCAGAGGGGTTTGAGAAGTGGAGGGAAAGCTGAAGCAGTACTTTCCTCCCTTCTCAAGTGCCCCTGTGTACATTGATGCCAAATGATACCTGGAAAGCTTTACTTCCATGGAGGCAAAAATTCTGAAATCATTCTCTCCCAATGATTGTCATTTAAGGATGTGTTGAGGAGAAACCTAGGCACCTTTCAGTCACTGGCAGATGCAAGGCAGATGATCTTGAGGTGGGGGAAATCTGGAAGCTTTGCATGTCCTGCAGTCATGAACAGCAGACCAGGCTGTGCAAATGCTTACAGAGTTGCCAAGAGTTGGAAATCACGGTGAGCATTCTGTAAACCAGCACATATGCCCTCTTCACCATGGCACCGTGGGCTTTGCACATGATGCAGTCAGCTCAGGATAATTCTTCCAATGTCGTGTTTTGCAGAGATGCAGGAAAAGCTGTGCTGTGCCCCAGCTGACAGCATTTGTTCCGCAGACACAGCAGACCTCCACTGAAAAGGGGTGTTTGTGGGTGGGGGGGTGTGTACACGCACCACACATTTCATGGACCAGGTCAGGGAGTTTTTAGGAATGCTTCCAAGAGCATATCTCTGAGATTATGCCAGTCCCATTGCCATTTTCAAATCCTTCCTGTAAAGTCTAAAAGAGATCCTAAAGCTGTTCAAAGAAAAGCTTGCTAGATTTCCCACCCCTGAGGGAAAATGTATTTGCCTTTAACTTCGCTGTTTGGAATAGCGGGAGGTTTTTTGGCTGTGACTTCAAAGATTGCAGCCTAGAGGAACACTATGCATAGCCAATTTCATTCCTAATAATTGATTTTGAAAAATTAGTAAATAACAACAGTGTTTTACATTGGAAAATATTGTCATAATGATGGCAGTACCTATGTCTGAGAGAAGCTGAGTGCAAGGAAGAGGGGAAAAGGGTGGAAATAGCAGATCAGCGCAGGTGTATCGGTATTACTGGTGTGGAATATCTGTGAAGAATGAGAGATTATGGGTTTGGTAAAATACGTATTGTGTGAAGTATTGATAACTCATGTGGCTTTATAATATTCTGATATTTTGAACAGAAAATATAGAGATGAATTTGCTGTGTAGAGAACAAGGCAAGATTATAAAAAAGATGATCCTCCTGGGAGGTAAAGGAGACCCCCTGTGTTACTTTTGCATGGTGTAGTAGCATGGGCCTAGGGAGCACTTTGAAGATATGACAGATTTGGGACTTAATTCTGGGAAAAACCACTAAGCTAGAACAGCCCAGAGGAAGGACCGAGTGCTCAGTACTGTGGGATGTAAAGAATGTGCACAGCAAAGGTGGCTGGGAGTGAAAGGGTTGTGTGCGGTTCACCACCTCCGTAAGATAGGTGACTAGCTGTTAGACAAGACTGAAGGGATATTATGTATAATACAGAATTGCAACTTTTGCCACTTACTGATGATGAATTTTCTGGAATAAAGTTTTCACCTTAAAGTTTGTGTGGTATCAGTGATCTCAGGCAAGCATAAGGAAGGTTTGTATTCCCTCCACCTCCCTGACACTAAAAAAAGAAGTATATATTGTATGGACGCTATGGGTGTCTGCAAGCCACATCAGATTGGGGGAAACATAATTTTCAAGATATGAAGTGATAACCACTCTTGGGTGTTAATTAGAAAGGTATTTCTGTTGGAGGCAGGTCATGGAGAACTAGTCCCAGAATTACGGTAATATGAAATTGCTGCAGTATGAATTCTTGTAGCCAGGCAACTAATACACATATAAAAAATTTTAGGAGTAAACATACAAATAAACTCTTAGTGGTCTAAAAAATAGCCTGTTTAACAAATACTGCAGAAGGCTGCAGCTATTTTTTGCTCTCTGCATGGTTCCTCAGATAATTCCATTCGATAATTGGTGACACATGCCTTGAAAAAAATTCTTGACTTGCATTTAAAGTGAAAGGGTAATATTGCTAAGAAACTAAAGAATGTAGGTAAATAGATATTAAATATATATTTTTGAATTTGGTAATATGCCATTATGTATATTTAGTTCTCTTGATAGTTGCCAGTCTCTTCAACGGATTTGTTTAAATTGGAATAGTCTATTTGCAGACTGAAAAGAACAGAAGGAACCTGGGAAGCGAAGGGAGGGGGAAGCTTTTTGAGCATGCCTGTGGCAATGTATTTGTGAAGGGGCAGAGCAGCACGGGAAACCTGTAACTAACCTGCACGCAGTCCTTTTTTAAATATAAATCCATGACGTAACTGCCTTACAGAAATCCCTGGGTTTTTTAATGATTTGCTCCTACAATGGCCATCTGTACAAATATATTCTAAATTAACCATTACATTCTTCTAGCTTGGAAGAACGTTTTTATGTTTTAATTCTGCCCAGTTCTAGCCCAGAACACAATATACAAAAGGTAATTATTTCTTGTTACTATTACAGCAAAATCGACTTCAGTCTGTGAACATAGTTAAAGAAATAAACACACGAATGATGAATGCAGATTAGTACGGTAGAAATTTCTCCTTTAAAGCAACAAACACGCTGGAGGATTAAAAGGTATTGCAGCTAACACTGTTTACAGTGCGCTGGCCTTTCAAACCAAAGAAGGTTTTGTTCCAGCCATCTTTGCGGTGCAGTCCCTGGGGTTTAATCTCGGTGACGCGCTGCCCTCGCCATTGTCCCGGTGCCTTTGTCGCCAGACGGTAACTGGGTCACCGCATCGAGATGCCCGGTGCTGGCCCCGGGCTCGCTGTGATCGTTGGCACGGCAACGGCCGGGCTGCGGGGAGCATGCGCAAACCGTGTGGGCACAGAGACACGCAGCGATCCCGCCCCGGTGTGTTTTTAAGGCGTGTGGTGCCTTTCGGGGCGGGGGATAGTAATGCAGAGCTACCAACAGAGTGAAGCGGTGGCTATGTGTTACAGCTTTGTTCTGAAGTCTTTGGCTGTTGTATTCGGTCTCCCCAGACTAAAACATTATGCGTCAGTTGGAGCCAGTTGTTCTCGTGTGTGACAGAAGAGAGATAAATATTTCATAACTGCTTTAGATCTTGCTCTGGTTTGCCGTTCTCTTCCCCCCCTCCTCCACATCTCCCTGTAGAGAAGCCACTCATCAAGTGCTGTGTTCCGCGAATCTGTAAATGAGCACAATTCCACGTGTGGTGGAATTCTCATATATGGTACTAGCTGACACTCTTCATTGACTTTCTTTTTTGTTGGGGGTGGGGTTTTTTTGGAGGCTTAGCATTACAGAGGTGCTAGGGAACGAGAGAGAACTGTCCTGGCTTAAAGGCACAAAAAGAGGGGATAAAATCCATAGACTGTCAGTTGCATTATCCACCACGTATTCTTATTTTTTCCATTTCATTGGGATGTTTAAAGCAAGCAGTTTGGAGATAGTTTCGTCTAGAAGCATATCAAATGAAGATGAGGAAAAAAGAGAACGTTATCTTCTGCTTTTTGCTCAGTCTGTTCTAGATTGTGACAAATTACTCAATGATGGAAAAAGAAAACTAATGTAATTTCTCGTGCAATCACTGAATATCTCAAGATAATTTTATTTCATTTCAAGAGGTCTCATTGTAATGGAAATTGTTTTTCATAGATGAAATCACCTCCTCATTGGCTTAAAAATCTTTTTCAAATCTAGTTTCCAAGTGATGAGAAGATAAGTAACTGAAACTAAATTAGTCTTGATAGGTTAAATTTTTTTTTAATGTGAATGAAGATGTTAGAGTAGCATAGGATACTGTTGTGTACTATGGTAATAGTAATTAGTGCTAGCAATAATATCAGAATAGCAATACTAGTAATATCACTGAGAGTAATCAGTTGTAATTATAGTATGATATAGTAATACTATAATATGTTCTCAGGAGGGCATTATGTAGATGCATCTTCTGTAGATACCTTGAAAATGTACTTTACTTCAGTATACATAGATGTTGGAATGGTATTCCAAAATAAAGCTGAAGTGAGTCATACAGCTGGGATTAAAATCTCATCTTTAGTCTTTATAGTGGTATATTCTTGCTATCCTTACAGATAGCAGCTAAAACTCTGTTTAAGTAAAAACCACCTGGGAAAAACCAGCTTTATTTACAGTCCCCACAGAATGGAATCTACATGTCTGCATAATGGATAACAATGAAACTTAAAAGCAAGTGAAGCTATGTGTGATTTTTTTACTCAAGTGAAATAAGCTTGGAGTCTGTGCCTACACAAAAATTTCAAACAAGGAAAGAGAAAATCCTTTGTGTCTTACTGAAAAGGCATTCTGCTGTGTCACATCAACATGTTTAAGACTGTGGGGGGAAAAAAGTAATGTGAAATTAGTTGGAGGCTTCAAATGTATGATTTATAAAATGCTTCTGTTTCCATTCTTTAAAATTACAGGTTTGTCATTATTGTCAGAATCCCTTGAGCCAATTTTGTTCTGATTTAAACAGGTAGAAATTTAATGGAAATATTTTTATACTGCCTAGTGCAGATGCTTCTCTCTACAGAAGTTAAGAAACTTCACTTGCAAGTAGAAGACGGGAATTAGCAGAGTTGTTCATGGCTGTTTTAGTAGCTTTCCTCAAATGTGTAGAAATTTCCAAACTTCCACAATGTAATATAAATTGCTAGAATTTTCTATTTGTTTGCCTGAGTTCAATAGTTATTAACATTTATGTTGTTACCATAGGTTAAATATTTTGATTTAGCTGGAAAAATCTGGAGTAGAAAGAATTGCTGTTTTATCTTTGTCTTTTCTCTAAGTTACTTTAAACCAAGCATCCAACATTTAAAAGACATCAGCGATGTCTTCAGTTCCTGAAGAGTAGTTCATGCACAGAAGAAACTTGAATTTGAACATCGACAAGTTAATAGTAGTAACTATTGATCTAACTAACTGATTTCAACAGTTGATGCTGAAGCCTGACTGTTACCACTAAAATACTTTGCAGGAGAAGGGCTCTGAACGGAAAAGGAAGGAAATTTATAATTGCGTAGAGATTAAAATCTTTCCCCCAACTAAGTCAAGGCAGCAATGAAATCTTGTGTCTGGAGGAAACTAAGGTTTGTTAGTGACACTGCTCCATGGACCATGTGTTTGCTTCAGTTGAGTAGCTGATGACTGGAAGAGAAATTATTAGACTGTTATCTTGATGGACATTGGTAGAAATGTCTATTTTTGTAGAATAAAAACATTTTATAGAGGTGAGGAGCATATCATGTTTTGTAGCTATGAAGTTTTTTAAAAAGAAATGAATTCAGGTAGGAATTCCCACAGTTAGTTTTCTCATGGCAGCAGCCATAGAGCTGGTGACAGCAGCAGCAGCCAGCTCTTTTTTGCCATTCATGCTAACGTAGGGAGCCAGGCTTCCCTGTAACTTTCTAAGTCTCAACTATTCAAAAAACTGGGAACGGCAATGTCGTAATGCTGCACATCTGGACTTGCTGTAGTGTGTAACTCTTGTCACATTCACAGCTCAAATGCTTCCCTTCCCCATCAGCTGATCAATAGCAATTACTTCTGCTGCAGAGTTAATTCGCATTGCATGGAAGACACTTCACACTTCATGTTTTGGGTGTTTCGTGCAGATGTTTCGGAAGTAGCAGAAAAAAAAATACGATTCGTAAATCCTGTTACATATAAACAAATACTCAAACTACTTGGGGATCTCAGAAGGGTTTTAAAAATAATCCTAAGTATATGCACTTATAAACAATGGCACCCTCAACAAATAAGTAGGTAAGCTCCAATTCAAAATAGCTGAAAATGTAAGGTGGGCAAGTTAATTATAAAAGCAGTTAAATTTTAAAATTGAAGGTAAATGGGCACTGAATCATGATCGGTTGCAATGCCACGTTATGGTCTGTATATATTTTATGCAAAAGGGGTAAAAAATGTGGAGCTAACAAGTCTTGGTCCTCCCAGTATTCTTTGTAGGTTTCTCTTCTCCCCTTTTCTCACCAATCATCCTTGTCTGACTTCATTCTTGCCCTGCATGGTTTAAATAAACCAGCCTTTGAATAAATAAATTAAAAAAAATAATTGAGTATTATACTGCTACTAATAATAAAAAGACTTAGGGAGAAGGACAGGAGGTTTTGATTTTTTTTTAAGTGTTATTACAGTTTCTACACGAGTTAAATTGGCTGTTTTAACCTGCCACCTTTATTGCCCAGTTTTTACTTAGTCAATTAAATGTATCTTTATAATAAGAGAGAAAAGTAAACCCAACCACACACAAGCATTTTTAAAGGCCAGCATACGTAAGTTAGCTAGTCTATTTGTTGTTCTTGGTCAAAAGAGCAGAGAAATTTTTCCTTTTCACTCATTTTGGGTTTGAGTTTGGGGAAACTCCATAGCTTTTGAAAGCATTGCTTGTTCCTTGAATAACTGGGAAGTAATTTCTGTAAAAACTTTTTCAGCTTTTCACTATTATTTTTATAAAAGGATTGTCTCTATCTGTAAGGAAGTTTTCTTTCTAGTTTCTTGCAGTTTTTTTTCTTCAGTACCTTCTCACTGTTTGTTTCTCTTCTGAGCAAAATAGCTAGACATGCTGCTATTCAGTTTGACCCACGTAGTCCTGTGATTCTAAGTCTTTTGTCGCAATGGCTTAGGGCTCAGTGCTGCTTTCACAGAAATTAATGACACAACTGCCCAGACTTCACTGCTATGTAGTCAGATCCTAAATTATCTGCCTCTGCAGTGCTTTAAATTTCTTCAGATTCGGGAATAAACACATCGTATTTCATTTGAGCATGTTAAAGAATGCGAGAGACTGTCCCTGCAAAAAAGCCAGGGACAGTAAATATAGTCTGCCATAACTCCAGTTGTTCACAAGAGGGACTCGGGTTTCTAGAGGCTGTACTTAAGGAATTTATCTTCGAGTGGATGCACAAGACAGTGGATGACATATGGCACAGTCTTAAATCTTACAGCTTCCCCTGCTTTTATTTTCTGTTTGTAGCACTAATTTTCAGTATGTGTTGCGTATTTTCCAAAATGAACATTTGATTGTCAGAAGACTTGGGAATTCAAATTTGTTCACCTACAATGGTGCCCTTTCCTTCTTTAGACAGCGTATTTGGAGATAGCTAGTGCCTGTAGCAAGGCGTATCTTAAATACTCACTGGATATCTGTTTTAACAGATGGACAGCAGTGAGCCTACATGAAGCTGGTGCCAACTCCCAGTCAGCAAGTGTGCCAGGGATCAGGATATCTTTAAGAGATTAAGGAAAAATAACTTTCTCCCACACCAAAAAAGCCCAGGTCTCCCAAACCAAATAAGCCTAAAAATCCTACCACTTTGATTTTTGACAAGTGATTTACTGCATAATTAAATAAAATTACTTACTGGTTTTTCACAAAGAGCAGAAACACATCTTAATATTGAAAGTATTTTGATTAAATATTTTACCTATAAATCACGATGAAATTTGTGCTTTTTTCTTGTCCTGGCTGTCCTGTCTTTTGAATAGCCTACCAGAAGTGAAAGGTAAAACAGATATTTAAAGTACTGCAAAGACACACTGGGAAGTTCTTTCTTTTGCTTGAGATGTGGCAAGGTGGCACTTCTTACAGAGTCTTTTCCGATTGCATTTTATTTCACCGGTGGTTTTGAAAGTGCCAGGTATGACTTCCATCACGTTCTTGGGGAAACAGCGCATAGCCTGATGGATTTAAATGTCACAGAGACTCTTTACATTTTTCTGTATGTTAAGATCTTGCAGAGTTAATGGAATGCCACTAAAGCATGTCTCTCCATGTCTCCCACTTGCATAGTAGACAGAGTTTTATTGTAACATCCTGCTGTTGTCTTTTATTTTAAAGTTTCTTTGGAAACTCAAAGATCTCTTTATTTATTTTTTTTTCCCCCTTTTCCTCATTTATCTTCTGTAGCAGGAAAGAATAAAAGCTGAAGCTGAAAAATATGAAGAGAACGGGAGGAAAATCAGTTGTTCTTATTGTGGAATCTTTCTGCAGTAGAAATATTGGGACCTGACAATAATTTTGTCAGAGTTCATATGCAGAAGGGCATATGAATGCATTTATTCTATTTTAAAATGTGTGCAGCCTTGAGCTACAGATATGATAGCTGTACATTTTGACATTTTCTGCCACAAGATATTCAATGATCCTCCTCAGGGGTTTGCATCAAGTGTTTACATCATGAATTTCCAAAGGGGCTTATTTTAAAGCATATCTATGTTGTAAAATAAGTAAAAGCTAGATCCATTCATCACAAAAACAAGCGTGGGAATGCAAACTATCTAATACCAACAAGAATATCTAAAAGCTTCTCATCATGCTGTTTGGTTTTGTGTGGGAATTTTTTTGTGGTGGTTTGGCTTTTTGGTGGGGTTTTTTTGGCCCTTTCTCCCTCCCCCACAGGCGTGTAGGTGCTTCTGCCCAGAGAGCCTCCCGCAGCTCGGTTTTGGGTTTGAACTGACAGGGAGACTTCCTGGACTCTGCGGCAGTAGTTCCGTGTAGGCAGCAATGGACAGTAGCACTGTATTTTCAAGTTCCCAGCTTGAACATCTTGCTGTTGTCCATGTCAAAGGAGTGGAAGAGAAGACCCATCCAAAAGGGAGTGAGAGTTTTGATATGTCCATTTTAATCTGATCCTCGCTAAACCTCATGAGGTTTTGCCTAATCCTGGTGGTTTCTAAAATCTGGATGTACTAAAATGTCTAAGTTGCATTAGAGATGTCCTGGAAGTGGAGCTGCCAGTAACTGGCTGAGTGGGTTTCACATCTTTGTGCAGTTCATCTGCATGCAGTGTGTTGCGTCGCCTGTGTTCACTTACAGGTTTCATCCTGCGAAGTGTGACCTGAAAATGCATCAGAGACGGAGAGTGTGAAGTTAATGGTTACTGCATGTGCTTGCGATCAATTCCCTTCTCACCCATGTTTCCTGTGTCCCGGAGTATGTTCTAACAATTAAGCTGTAGGTCCGGTTGAAAAGGCTGCCATTCCATCTCTGATAAAACTGGTGGATTTTACTGAAAATAGTTATGGATTTAGTAAAATAGAGAGAGAAAGAAAAAAAAGAAAGGAACAGTAAAGAGAGCATGATGATGGAGCCTAGTGTTTGCATGCATATTTTTAAAAAGCTGTCACTAAATAAATAATTGAAAGAAGAATTTGAAAGTTTGCGTATTGTGCTGGGCTATCACATTTTCCTTTGACGCATGTAATTCTTGCCCTTGGCCTGGGTGGTGAAACTGCATCTTACAAAGGATTTTTGTATGCTGCAAAAGAGAAGATATCAAGGTCATTTTGGACATGTACCTTAGTGTGTGTAAGCCTAGATACCTAAATGAAAAACACCCTTCAATCTTAACATAGGAACAGTAATCACTATGTATTATAATAAAGGTGTCCTGGTGGTTTTTGTTTTTGAAGCCACAATATAATGAATGCAAAGTCTTCTGAAAGTCTTCTTGGATGCCCAGCTTTTGTCGCTGTTGGTCCTTTAAAATCTTCAAAGAGTGTTTCATTTTAGAACACACACTTGTTTTTAGTCTTTTCTATAGCATTAGCATATAGAGGACACTGAACTCAAGATCGTAATGGGTATATTTTGCATATATTATTAAAACATTTATGATCTAGTAGGTTCTAGCCAAATACATTGAAAAAAAAAACAAACCCTTTTGCCTAGACAGCTTAAATCTTAAATGTTGTTGTAAATGAAATACGAAAGATGAAGATAAACTACGTAGCTGACACTTTCCCATGCACATATTAGGCATTTTAAAATTTTAGGTATTTTTTTCCTTTGAGATATCTGAAAGAAAAATAAAAGCAGTAGTTCATAGGAGTTAATGGAAGATATTTTAGGATGAATGTGCTGGGGGGGGAAACAAAGCTTATAGAATGAATGAGACATAGAAAATGAAATGGTGAAAAGCTTTATTCTGGTGTCTTCCAAGTTTGAAGTTGTTTTATTTATATCTCATGAGTCAATGGAGTATTCATAAAAAAGGCTTGAATAATTCTATGAAATGTGGTAAAGTAATAAAGTTCTGTAAATTTTAAATTGTTCTTGTCTGTTCTGCCACTGTCTAGCTAGCTTTTTATGTAAGTGTATTCCAAATCACTTTTTGATACTTTTCCAGAGACTAGTATTAAATAGGTCGGGGAGAGTGGAAAAAAAATGGCTTAGTTAACACCCATAACAGCTCATACTGAGCTTACAAAAGGAGGAGACCAACATGGAAGAGGGGGAATATCTTAAATGCCTATTTTGTATTACAATTCTTCTTACTAGTTTTGTGATGGAATAGATATTTACCTATTTCAGTCTAGTATAGTCCTCATCACCTGGGTTCATACCACTGTTTATGACTTTTCTGTGGTCAGAATTAATCTTCTGCCTGGCTGGAGTACTTCAGCTACACTGATCCAAATAAATGATAATTTGAAAGAGTAACTTTTGAAATATACCCTCATTTTACTGGCAGTGTCCAGAAAACATGAAGTACTTTAAACTTAAGATGCTTAGTTTGCCA
>Ga0181612_134555_pt1 | contig 21771 bp, 11 predicted proteins | sample HoacroProtozoa21_FD_119630 | JGI IMG/M metagenome (GOLD analysis project Ga0181612, IMG submission 119630) | Hoatzin crop microbial communities from Cojedes, Venezuel. Combined Assembly of Gp0051906, Gp0051904, Gp0051908
GCATGTTTGTTACTCTGCTTGGGTGAGGAGTGACAGTGTTGCATTAAAGGGCTGAGAGGTGGTAGAACAGAGTTTAGTGGTAGTTTTGCCATCCTGACTCAAAGATGCCATTGATTGTACTTTATCACAACTGAAGAATTATCCATGTCAGGTAAGTTATGCATATACTTAAATGTTTGCGTGTGCATGCACTTTGTGATAATTACTGCCATATACTATGTGTGGGAGTGTGCTTGAGGGTAGAGGGCGTTGCATGTGAATTGGGAGGCTTAGGTTCAGTTGCTGCCTCTGCTGTACAAACCGGTTTCATAGGTGCTCAACACTGCTTCAGAATTTGTTTAAGCAAATCTGTCCCAATTTAGTCTAAAAGAAATTTGGTTTTGAAACTTTGGTTTTCAGAAGTGATTTTGTGATTTTTTTTTTTTTTTTGTTCTTAAACTGATTTTACTTTCTAGGTTATCCTGTTTTTTTAATTGTATTTTGCGTGCATTATACAGTTTTATCTTTGGGTGAAGGGATGTAGGTTTTAGTAGAGTAAGGAAGTTGTCCATCCTAAACTTGCTGCAATGAACTACAAGATCAGAGTAAGAAAAGTTTCAAATGATCTCTTAACAGACAATGGACAGTTTGGGTCAGTTGAACTGAAAATTGTATCTGATAAACAATGCCCAGGACAACGGAAATTTAAGTGGGAAAGTATTATTGTGTTTTTTTTCTGAGTTGATTAATTATGCTAATATTGACATTTTTCTTGTTGCGAACACGCAACTATTTTGATTTAATTTATGATGCACTCAGTTGAAACTGGATGGAACTAATCTCACAGAGTGTTGGTACCGGAAGGGAGGGCTTCTGCCTTGTCTGCATTCACCAGGGCGCTCTCTACACTGGTGCTTATCTGACCTACTGGTAAGCTGCTGCAACTTGCAAAATTGGCTTAAGACTTGTTTTTTGACCAGTTTTCTGACGGGTTTATCAGTTTATTTAACTGATTTAACTGATATGAGGGCTAGAGCTATGTGGCCAAGAAGGGAAGAAGTATCCATGAATGTGACCAGTTCTGCAGCAACAAGCCATTAAATCAGCTCAGCTGTACTGCCTGCCAACACCTTCAGAAAAGGTCATCCTCCTTTGGAGACAGAGTACCTGTATGAAAGAATGTAAGCACCATTATTAATTTAGATCCAAAGAGTAACACCAACATCTTCTTTTCTATTACAAAATTTTTCCTGTATATACTTTCACAGAGTGAATATTTTTACTTTTTTTTCCAATTTAATAATTCAAGGGATTTTAATTACAAATAGAAAGCAAGCTGTTTGATAGGCTGATCTTTAATACGGTTTCTTGTTACATAGATCAGATAGGTTTGTGTCTTAAAGTAACGTGAAGTTGATAGTACTATTTTTGTATTGCTGGAAAGGGAATTGTAGGAGGTTAAAACTCTTATTTTGTATTAAGATACACTGAAGTGAACTCTTCAGTCCAAGCAGATGGGGTTGTTGCTCATGCAACCTGGTTGATAATATCATGATGTGACAGGGGTTAAAGTGTGTGTCTCAGTAGATAATTTTTTGGAATCAGATGTTTCACTTTACGGTTATTTATATACAGAGCTTGGAAATTTGTCCTTATAGGGTAACTTATTTATGGAGGAGTAGTAATTAAAATCTAAGAAAATCTAACTTGGATCAGATTGATGCACTCTTTTGGGACAGCTGGGAAAAAAAAAATAATCTCTTGCTTCTTTAAATAACAAAAGTACATTTTACTTTTCATGAAAAATAAAATATATTACCTATTCCCCTAATTTGCTGTCTATGTTCTGATTATTTCAAAATATATTGCAGTCTCTTCAGTAGCATTTAGAACATCTTAGCCATACCATTGTTTTTTGCTGAGCTTGTGTGGTTCTGCTGATTACATTATATGTGAAACTACCCATTTTCCAGTTGTCTTTAAAGGGTGCATATACCTTGTATTTGCTAGTTATAATTCTTTGGTTGGTGGAACAGCTGTTTAGTCCTGCTGGAGAGGTAATAATCTGTATAGGATGCAAATAGAGTGAGTAGTGGATTGCTACAGAACCCGTTTTTTACTGTTTATTTTTCAGGATAAGCCTCTGTAGTAATTGTATCTAGCTGCCTTGTTTGAGAACATGCTTAAAAATCCGCTCTTACAGGAAACTGTGGTTTTGCCATCTTACATAAGAATACAGAGTAGCTCTGATACTTAAATTTCTGCACATGAAAGACTATGATGAAAAATGTGTGAAACTTTTGGTTGAAAATTTGCAAGTGTGAAGAAAGTTCTTAAGATATTGATTGGTGTCTGTTATAGGTAAATCACTACCTTTTTAAAAATACTGTTGCTTTCACATGTGAAACCACGTTTGAAGCTGCATGCTGGGGTGAAAGTAGCGGTAGAGGAGAGGGAAAATCCTTGTGCCTTGAAAGCACGTCTGTTTCTAAACCATCAGTCTAGTGGAGAAGCCTGCTCTTCAAGCGTTTATTTTATAACACACAGAACTATTATTTTATTTCATGGAATAGTCTATACAGTATTTGGTGTACTTTTTACTTACGGCTGATTTAGTTGAGTGACTAAAGATGATGTAATGTGACAGGTCTTTGCATCCCATAGTGGATTCTCATAGTGACTAGAGTAGGTAAAATTCTGTCTCACCATAGAGAAAAAAATTGCATCAGGAAATCATGCACATAACTTAATGTTAAAATTTTTTTACAGAACAATTTGAAAACAACCATAGTCATAGTATTTCTGAGAAGCGTTTCCTCATTGGGTGACAACAGTAGGTTAATGCTAGCACTTCCATGCTTCCTTTCACATACTATATTTTTATAAGTATATAGTATATATGTGTATGAGATCTATTGGGAATCTTGTATTCCTTGGCTGTGTAACTTCTGTGAATTAGTGTTTACCCTATGAAAATTAAAATGTAGTCAGCCATTTAAAATGCTCTACCAGAACAACAACAGAGCTCCAAAACATTTGTGTATGTTATTAACTAACTATTTTTGGTTTCTTTTCATTTTTTTATATTTCTTTTATTTCAGTGTGCAACTGTGTCGCGCTCTCAGTGAAAACAAAAGCCATGATAATATGGTTTTCAGAGGTAAGTTGTGTGTGGTTTTTGTTGTTTATAATTAAAGGAGAAATAAAAAAAGCCTGGAAACACTTGATCGTGGTACCTCTGCATATGTCTGCCTGGAACATTCATATATGGTGGCCATTAATGCATGCTAAAGGTGAATACTACAGATAGTAAGGCAGTAAAAACATCCACAACTAGGTTTGTCTTCAGATGTCCAGGTGAGAGGTTAATTGGACAGCAGTAAGTGGTGGCAAGGTTGTCTGGTATTGGTATATGCTGTAGAAGATGGAACATGGTTTTGAAAACTCAACATACAATTAGATTTTATTCTGAAAGTTAAATATATGAACACTAATGCATGCGAGTGTGAATGTATACAGAGGAAAGTAATTTTTACAGCAGTACCAGAATTACAGACTTTTTCTCCTTTCTTAGTGAAAGACACTGCTGTCTTCAAGTTTTAAATTCTCACAGTAAGAAATCTTTGGTGTGTAAAGAAAAATTAAATTTTTGTTTGTTTCACAGAATCTGTTGGAAGAAAAGGTCCCATATTACTAAGACCATAAATGTGCTATGCTGTTCAGATTGTGTTTTGGGTTCTTGCTAAAATAGTCATAATGGGCAATTGTAATAGAAGAAAAGATAAACCAAAACATTTCAATGTAAATTATAAGTAATGTTATGGAGTAAGAAGAATTTATTGTTCAACAAAGCAAAATCACTATTCCTAAGTTTTTGAAGAAAGGCTACCAGATGTTCTGTGTTCTAGACATAGTTTAACAGTTTCTGTACGCTGTTTTCTTTTTCTCTGTCCTTGCTGTCAGGATCTAAAAGATCCAGTGGGAATGACTAGATAAATATATGCAGTGGCTATGTTGGAGGAATTAATAGACAGTAGAAATAGTTGGAGTCCTGGTGATGGAAAAAACCCTGAAAATGTGGGTAATCTAGCACGCGATATAGAGATGCTGGACTGCTAAGAATTTGTTGGAGTCCACATGACCTGGACCCAGTTCTGAAAATTGCTCTTGCATTTTCCCCTTTGGTTCCAGAAAGACATTTAATGAAGTCCAATATACCACAGGCCTATGGAGACAGGTCAGATTGTGCGGTGTACCTGCCTAACAAATTCTCCGCAATGTGGGGGAGTTACTTGCAGAGGCATGTCTGAGGCTATGCGTATGGCTGGTTTGGCTTCATCATAAACTATTAAATTGGGGACTGCACCCAACTGTCCTCTTGAATTGGCCTTCAAAGTAGTAGAGTTGTGTTTTATGTAGAATTGATGTCTAAACCAGTTCTGCTGTATTCAGGTCTTTAGCAGTTAGTGTTCTTTGCCAAAAGCACAGTGGTAGGTAAAATTAAGCGGTCCATTTGAAAAAATTAATAAATCTACAGACCACTCCAGCCGCATCAAGAGTGGTCACCAAGTTATTGAGTACTTAGTTTAAGTCGTTAAGTTCTGTAACTTGTATACCCATTGCGAATATTGTTCACTGAGCAAACCACATGGTGCAAGTGCAAGGTGGAAGCGTGGGGTTTTATTCATTGTGGTGTATATTTAAGAACAATTCCGTACAAGTTTACCATAGCTGTTTTTGCAACCACCATGTTTAACACTGCAAGATGTTTCTCAAATGCAGTACCTCTGTTTAGTGTTTCAGCTTAATACAAGTTTTTGTAAAACAGCATTCTTCAGTTATGGGAGACTTTCCTTCAAAAAAAAAAAAAAATCCTTGTGAACCATTTTTTCTCCAATTAAATTTTACTTTCTCCTAGAGAAATGGTTTTTGAAAGCATATCTGTGATGAGATGATTAAGAAAAAGTACTGGAATATTTTCTATGTATTATATTTTTATGTATATGTATGTATGATATGATATTTATGTGAACTATAAGTTCAAGGTATCTCTGTTAAATCGGCTGCCATGACTGAAGTTAGTACGTGCAGGACTGTAGTTTTTCTTCTGAATTTCACTGTTATTCCATAAACTCTGTAGGGGAAGTGGATCATCTCTTACTGTCTGCTTGACTGAAGTCTTACATATTGATGCTCAAATTTAATCTATCAGCAGTAATAAAGTAATTCCCCCTCATTGGTAAGAGAAGCATATCCTGTTTACTTGCAGGGTGTCTGAAGTCTACAGCATTATTGTAAACATTGCTTTAAAAGTTAAACCAAGGATTACCTAATATGTTTCTTAATCATGTTTTCTTTCAGCAGACATCCAGCAGGCTTTGTATGAGCTTGCATACCATGTTGTCAGAGGAAACTTAAAGCATGATCAAGCTTCTAATGTTCTTGGTGATGTCATAGTAAGTATATATTTGTAATAATTGCATACTTATTAAATTTTTAGTTTGTTATAAAAGTCCGAATGAAAATCAAGCAGGATAATATTCAACAGACTTATTTTTCTGTGTCTAAAAAGTTGTTCTTGTCAAGTCCTTTTTCTTCGTTTGTGTGTACTTGAAATATATGTAGTCTGTCAGGGGGTCACTTTTTCCCCTACTTTTTGTGGTGAGGAATAGATATATTAATTTTAGCGTAAATTAAAAATCAAGTAAATTTTTAAGGGCATATGAAGAATGAAGTTTTTAATAAATGCTAAAAAAAGATTTCACTTGCTTATGCAGCGAGTCTGTAATGCCACCTACTGGTTTTTATAATTCACATCTTTCTTACAGTGTAGCAATGTGCCTGTCTGCCATTTTACTGTTGAGATGTCTGAGTTCTGTGACTGCCTTTAAAATAATGCATTAGACTTACTTTTTGTTTGAAAAAGGTTTTTCTTACAGTAGTTTGAATAAATAGAGAAAGCAGGGAGAAGAGTATTTTTCTCTAAACTTCTAAGGTTACCAGATGCTGGTGTTCAAAAAAAAAAAAAAAGCCATTTAAATAAATCTTCTGAAAATGATTTCTTATTCTTTGTAAGTTCTTAGGTTGCTGTTTTAACATGTATAGAACATTAAAAAAAACAAAGAAACAAAAAACCAAAACCATTTTACAGCAATTTAGTCTAGGATAACCATTTTAGGTTTTTAAATTTCTGCATTGGGTTTGAGAGAAGTCAAGGCTGAAGTGCACCTTGCTGTTAGGATAGCATGTGATAATGTTTGATGTGGAGTTACTGTAGGAAATTGTAACTTGTTTGGTGCCTGAGAAAGTGTAGCTGACTGTACAGGCTGGTGCTGTTCTTCCGACAGGGAATTCCATTGTGCTGGAGAGATGGAGGCAGTAACCAGAGGTTTTTGTCCCTGGCTGCTAGGTTACATTTTCATGTAATTGAAGAGTATGTTATTTTGTTATGCATTGATAATTATTACAGCAGTTAAGTTAGATACTAGTCAATAATTGAGCCTCTTCATTATTAATTAATCTGAATTATTAATATAATTAGTAATAATGATCTGCATTATTAATGAATCCGAACTTTATGATGAAGTGTTGTTTTATGTAATGGAAAAAGAGTTTTTCTAAGTGTACATATTGGAATTTCTGTATTCACTAAGTGCGATCTGTTTTATTTTTAGGAATTTAGGGAAGACATGCCTTCTGTCCTAGCTGATGTATTCTGCATATTAGGTAAGTTGGGTCCCCTTCCTTTCAGCATTGTGACAGATTTGGAGAAATACATGCTTTGTGTGTTTGCTTGTTGACTTCTTCAGGAAGTTCCGTTAAATCTGTAAAGCCTGACTGCTCTACATAATATGTGTTGATTCTTCCTCAGTGTATCTGTATCTCAGTTGTTAATGTCTTTTCATTCTGCTTTGTTCTGTTACAGTTTCCAGAAGTTTACCTATTAAAGGCAGTGGAAACTGATCTGCCAAGAATAGTTAAAGAAGCTAGCTTCTAAGAATTTTGGATGTTAGCTAATGGAATCAGTGACTTAGTGTTTTTATCATTCTTATAAGTATTTTAAATAAAAGTTGAATTACGGGTAGGTAGATCCTCTGTTCTCAGTATGTGCTCTGTAAATATCTTTATCTGTACAGTCACGGTTAATGAAATGGAGCCTGTACTGATTGACTAATTGTCTAGAAATCTAAAGGCAAATGACATCATTTGCAAAGTTACTATGTGCCAACTGGGCAGGCTTTAAAGGTGTTTACTTCTTATTCTGGTAATAACTTCTGGATTTTTATGTTGTAATATTGATCCAAAGCTGTTTCTCTCATGTTTTTAGCATTTTAATCCTGTATACTGCTTTCCAGATTGTAGTTTTAACTGCTGGCAGTTTCTGTCTTGTTCTGTGTCTCTGTTTTTCTCAAAAAATTTCAGGAAATTCTTTTGCCAGTCTGCTTATCACAGATCCTGATCTGTTCCATATACTGAGGGAGAATGGCATCATTGGGTTTCAGTCTGTCTGGGGGCTGCTGCTGTGGATTTTTGTGGTTGAGGTTTTCTCTTTGGGTCCAGTTTTTCTGTGTGTATGTGTGTGGAGTTTTTTGTTGGTGGTTTTGTTAATTGTTTTTTGTAATGCATGCCTTGCGTTCTTCTATGGAGTTTTCCGCTTCATGTGCAGCTCCTTGCTTCCTGTAGTGATGTGCATTTTTTAACTACTTTAGGCAGGTATGCTTTGTTGGCCATTGTTTTGTGGCCTGTCTTCCTGTAGCAGAGAATTTATGGATTCTATTCAGTAGTGGACAATGCAAAAGAAGAGGATGGAAATACAGAATCGTAGCTAGTAAAAGACTGCAGACCAAGCGATAAATTGTAGTTACTCTGAAGACACAGGGAAAGAGACTGACTTTCTTACATCAAGGCTAGGATCATGCAGTTCTTTTTCAGCGATTCGTATTTCTCTTTTTTGTGCTTATTATTGTTTCTTAATGCTTGCCATAAACTTTATTGCAACAGAGAAGAGAGCAAGAAGAATTACTATGGCATTCCTGGTTTCTGTTTTACCTTTTCATGAGATTTGTGGATGTGTGAGAATCATCATCAAAATATTATGTGGACCTCAAGGTGGATGAGTAGGTGGAAAGTGGCAAGAAGCTAGCATGCTATAAATGAGTTGCTTTGCATTGTGTTATTAGCATTTATCTGAATAGTTATAAAAAGAAGAAACTCTTACAAATTCCAGAAGTAATGATGTATTTTTTTCCTTTTTTTCCATCTTCTTTTATACTAGATATTGAAACAAGCTGTTTAGAAGAAAAGAGTAAGAGGGATCATTTTACCCAATTGGTATTAGCCTGTTTGGTAAGTTGCATTTAGAAGGTCTTTTGGTAAAAGTGTATGCCGAAATCTGACAAGAAGAATCAGAGTTTTGAAGCTAGCTGTTTTGGGGTTTTTTTTGCCTTTGATTAGTAAAAGACTATTAGAATGTTTTAACAAATTTCCATATTCAAAGTGTTATGGTAGAGTGTTATAGTATAGTTGTCCATTGAATTCTTTAAAGAATTTTGAGAGAACTTAATTTTTCCTCACTGTGTAACAGAAATTTTGCTTCTGAAGTATGTTTTAAGTTGGACTTCTCCTTTATGCAGCCTCCTCTCTCTTTAGAAGTGGCATTTCTAACCACATGGAATAAACTTGATATGTAGGAAAATTCGGCATATGAAAATAAGGCTTTCCTCTCAGAATATGGGAGAGAATGAGTGTAAGCTTTGTAAATATCCGGTTCTTGGTAATAATATCCATAGATGCTATGCAGGGTATACTTTGTAACCAGCAATTAGTCGCTAGGTCTTGTTTGTTCAAGATGCTCTTGAATATAACATCTACCACTGTAAAATTCTTATTTCAGATAAATAGTTTCTCAGTTTTGTCCACTATATGTTTGAAGCGGAATGCATTTGGTATCATGGTATAGCATGATATTTGAAATTTTTTTTTTTTGTAATCAAAATGCATATGTAACCTAAAGTAACAATCGTATGGTTCCTAGGTCTTTAATTGACTAACTTGATGTATGTTTTGGTGTTTTTCAGTATCTTGTTTCTGATACTGTCCTAAAGGAGCGTTTAGATCCAGAGACACTGGAGTCATTAGGACTTATCAAGCAGTCTCAACAGTTCAACCAGAAATCTGTTAAAATAAAGACAAAACTATTGTAAGTTTTAGGGCAAGGGTTGTTTGGGGAGGGGCAATGGTAATTAGTCTGGTAACAACGTTTTCTAACAACGTACTGTTTCTTTTAATAAAATGCTCAGTTTTCTTTAGGAAATGTGTTTTGTTGCACTTTAACTTCTCATTGGCAGAAGAACCTTGTTAGCCCTCAGTTATCAAACTCTTAAGAAATGTAAAATCTTTTTTAATGTCACCTATTGCTATGGCTTTGCTACAGTGATTCCACATGTGTAGCTTACATAATTAATATTTAATTTTATTTGTGACAAATGTGAACTTATAAAGTAAGAAAACTAATTCTTGGAGTTGCATCAGTTAAGCATAGACAGTTGTTTTCATAAATAGGCAAATGTAGTTACGTTAGTTTTGGCAACACAGGATATATTTTTGTGGGTGTATGTTTGTTTTTTGTCTCTGTATCTGATTTTTCAGTCTCAATCTCAAAGACCACCACTTGAAACTAGAATAGGTGCTTAAGCACAGACTGTTACGCAGCAGTTCTCCAGCATAGTGCGTAAGAACAAGCTTTACTGTTAAGTATAAGCATAATCTTGCTTTTAAATGGTCTGCATTTGAAATAAAAGGAGAGATGGATTTGTTTGCAGAATGCTCGCTACCTTGCAGATGTTCGTTGTGCTGTGTACTATAATTACTATGATTTTTGGAGTAGCTCAGTAAACTACAGGTTCTTAAAAATGTGTTCAAAATTAGCATTTTGTATAACAAATGTAATGTTGATAAGAGCATGAATAAACTTCACTGTGGACATGTGTGACACAATAGTGTTTCATTTCTGTTTATTTGCAGTTACAAGCAACAGAAGTTTAATTTGTTAAGAGAGGAGAATGAAGGTTATGCAAAGCTCATTGCAGAACTTGGGCAAGAATTGTCTGGAAATATCACTAGTGATTTAATCCTTGAAAATATCAAATCTTTAATAGGTAAGGAATTTGTTCAAGGAATATTGGCACTGCTTTTCCTGCATGGTCTTGTGACTACGGAGAGTGACTTTAGACTACTGTTTGAGATCATCTGCAGATGAAATAATGTTATGCAGGCATGCAGTGGGATAGTAACACGTATTGGTAGATCACCTTGTATAGAGTTGTGACATTTGGAAGTTCCTGTTTCCGTGGCAAAATTAATTTTGGCAATGTTAGGTAGTTAATTAAGGTACAGCCTCAAATATGCATGCTATGGTCTTGATTGATTTCAGCAGTATTTTTTGAGGATGTGCTTGTCATCTCTTAGCAGGCACATTGGAGCATAACGAAGTAATGCATTTTGCTATTTTAAGGTACTCAATTAAATGCGTGAATATTTTTTTAGTATTGAAGAAGTTGAACAAGTGATTCCTTATGAAGAGAAATTAAAAGTAGTGAATGTTCTTCCTTTATCTAGTGTTGTTTGTCCGTATATCTAAGTTGAGTCTTGGTGAGAGTGTCACAGTCAAAGTGCAAAATACATTAAAAGCAGGAAATGTCTGTAATTCCCCATGTTTTATACTTCCTTTTTGAATAAAGAGTTTTATGCAATACATAGGTGTTTGCCCCAGTGCCTGCTTCATAGGGTGCCAGTGCAGTAATGGTCAACAGGCTATGCTACTATTTTGTGAAAGACAGTTTTTCATCCTGCATAGAATTTTGCCTGAGACCGTCAAATTCCTGTAATAATATTACTTGTTTTAGAAGAGAGCTAGAGAAGAGGATGGTTTTGCTAGTTATTACAGTAAAAAGTACACACTCAGTTTCAGGTATTTTGTAACAAAACATTTTTCTGTCTTCTGGAATTTTTTCCTTTAGGAATTGCAAATAGACTTCCTAGAAATTGTCAGTTCTTTTTAAAGTACTGACTTGCAGTATGTCCCGGTGTAATGGAAATGGCTTTTGGGAAGGAAAGACTGATGCAATTATGTATCTGCATAGTGGATGTGCCTGGATGAAACTTCTCATGGCACAATGAAGAAAATAGTCTAGGTGTGGATTCTTTTGGTTTAAGTAGTATTTCTGTCTCGACCATGCCTCCTGGAGTTTTGGTGGAAGAGTTTTAAATAGTGAAATACAGGTATGATTACAGCATTGGCTTAAGCTGATCTATATCCTTGCTCTTGCTCCCCTTGAAATAAACTATTATCCCAAATGGTAGCAATAATACTGAATTGACAGGATAGTGCAGCCAGGTGAATCAGGATCTAGCTCAAACCAGAACAATTTTTAGGGCGTAGAACGATTTATAGCTGGCTGATTTGTGTGACTGGATGAATATGTGTGCTACCACAAGGGGAGACGAAGCAGCCCATGCCTTTTGCTCGCACTCTGGTATTAGTGAGGTAGGTTTTTAGTTATTAAATGTTCACCTTAAGATGGTAACTCCTAGCTCTTCTGTAATCTGAAGTGAAAGTCCTGTGTAGCATCTTTGCCTAGTTCAATGTTCAACACATGTCAAAATGATTGATGCTGTATTTACAGGTGATCCAGATTATTTTTCTGTAGATAAATCCATGCTCAATGGTGACTGAAGGGAATTAACTTTAAAAACTAATGCATTTGTGATTTAGTAACAGAATGAAGATGAAAAGTAGCGATGTTAAGATTTTCTACTCTGTTGTTCTCCACTAGGATGTTTTAACCTTGACCCTAACAGAGTTTTGGATATTATCTTAGAAGTCTATGAATGCAGGCCTGAGTATGACGACTTCTTTGCACCACTGATAGAGTCTTATATGTACATGTGTGAACCTCAGACTCTATGCCATATCCTTGGGTTCAAATTCAAATTTTATCAGGTAATGCATTTCTATTCTTAATTTTTGTGTTTGGTGATTGGTTGTACTTGATGTTGAACTGCAGTCAGTGATAACAGATTTTTGCTGCAAGTTTTTTTTTTTTTTTTTACATAGAAATTAATTTCTAAGTTGTAAAATTCTGGTGTTAAAAGCAATTTCATTGTTTGTGTGGAAGTCTCTGATGTGTTTTAGAGAAGAGTGCTTAGCATTCTCCAAGACAGACAGATGAAAACAGTCCTGATAGAAATTCAAATGGAACGTATAGTTATGTAAAGACTGGCATTAACGAAGATATTGTGCCTTATAAGCAAAAGACTTGTCCCCAGCAGTGAAGAGCATGTGGGCATGGCTGTCGTGGTTGATACTTGATAAAATATTCAAGGTTTTTGAAAATGTGTGGTTAGGTGGTTAGAAATTGCATACAAGCACCATAAGGTGTGACTAGAATTGAATGTCTTTTGCTTCTGAAAATTCTGATTGTGTATTGCAGTTAATTCTAGTGGCTTTGGAGTAATAGCAGTTAAGTAACATGATACCAAAGAGAACAGTGTGTTAATATGTTTCTTCTGAACTTGAAGTAATTTCTGCTCTGTTTCATGACCTTCTGCAGTGGTCTGTTTGCTTTTTTCTTAAATTTCCAATCTTGTCTTTTTTAGGATCCGAGTGGTGAGACACCTTCCTCCTTATACAGAGTTGCTGCTGTCCTTTTGCAACATAATCTCATAGATTTGGAGGATCTTTATGTTCATGTGAGTGACAGTGCTACTCTGTCAAATGCTAAAACTAAGAAAATTTTAAAAATCAAGCCAGATATTTATTCCTAAAGCTTCAGATTTAGGACACACAGTGTAATACCTGAATTTGTACAGTTTTAATGTAATTTAAAATTTCCAGCACTTTCTAATGCTGCAGATTCAAATAGACACACACTGAAATGTGAATGCTGTAACACTTTTTTTGAATTACGGTGTAGCATCCTCCAGATTGTTTACCTCCTGCCTGAATAGGAGATAGGAGGTAAATGCCCAAGTAACCTTCCTTAAGAATTCAACCCTTTGAGTGTTTTGCTTTACAAGATCAATTTTTGAAAAAAGTAGTAGGACAATCAACTCCTAACATTCGTTGTTTAGTTTAGTAGTAGGGTTGTTTTTTTTTTTTTAAACTCTTGCATATTCCTGAATAGGCCTCTCATTCCGTCTAGAAGAATTCTGACCGTTTGTTAGGTTGAATGAGGAAAAGGGAGTTATATGCTCAGAGAGACTTATCATCCTCAGTCTGAAGGTCTTACCAACCAACCAACATACCGGTTTCACAGCTGGTACACAGATTGTTACAGTTGTCAAAAGAAGTTTATATTATACACCAGTTTCTAATTTCAAAATATCCATAGATATTTTAAGACTCTTAACTCTTCCACTGAAATCGAGGAAACGAGCTCTAGTTACAGCTATGGAAGCTTTGGAATGCCGTCCTGCCATTAATTTGTGTGGCAGTTAGCAGCATTAGTCACAATCTGAACTCTCTTTGGCTTCAGAACAGTATTTTGGCCACAAATGTGTTGGGTGGAGCAGAGTAGGAGTGCATGTCTCAGATAATTGGTGTGGAGCGAGGGATGCATGATAGTAATGCTGGTTTCTTAAGGAATGTTTGTAAGCTTACAAAACAAATGCTTAGACTCGAAATTAGTGGCCTGTGCAATCTCAGCTCAGACCTGTGTAGGTATGGGCATGCTTTCTGACAGCCTCACAGCTAGAATGGTCCCTGCGTTCATTTATACTGTTCACCTTTGTCATGTTGATTCTCAGTCTCGTTTTTAACCTACTTTCATTTCAGAATCTCTCTTGCCTGTCTGTCTTTGCATGTTTGGGATGGCATTTTTTTCCTCTTTTTAGTTCAGGTTTAATTTAACTTGCTATGAGAGTTTCAAGAAAATAACTAGCGTGTAGGTGTTGAGTCTTAAGTGGTATGTATTGTGTGGCTCCTGTACAATAGCATCTGTCAGAATTATCATTCATATAAAGAATGTTCTTTCCCCACTGCTCCCCCTTCCCCTTCCAAGCTTGTAAGAACTGCTTTCTATTTGTGTATAAATGCACACAACCATATAAAGTATGTATTGTGTCCTGAAGATATGATTTACCCATTGAAATTCCACGCTAGGTATTTCTTGGTGAATCTTAGTAGGTTCCTTGTGTTTTCAAATGGGAAAAGTGTAGCTCTTTAAACCTTGTACCTTTCCAAGCGGGATTCTTTCTTCCTCAATTTTCTGTGAAATCAAGGAATTCTGCTGTCTTGTCTCTGAAGAAGGTGATTCTTAGTCTTTACTTTTTCTGTCAGTTTGAGAGGAGAAAAGACAGTAAAATCTTCCCGTATTAAAAGCAATAGAAGAAAAGATTACTGTATCAAAGAGGTCATGACTCTACTAAGTCTTGATTACTTATTTGAAGTTCAATTTTGAGCGTGATTTTAGGAATCAAATTGAAGTTTGGCTTTGTCAGAAGAGCTTTTCTTCTGTCTCACAACTTGACCTTTTAATTTGCGAGTGTAGGGATATCTTCCCCTCACCCTGATCATTCTCAAGTACAAGACTGTGCTGAGGCTTTATCGTACTAGGTATCTCTTAATGTAAGATGGTTTTTAAGGAGCAGATGTTACATGTTTAATCCACGTGACTGATAAATAGGAAATTCGGTAAGCTTTAAATAGTATTCCTTTAAAATAAAATACAGTCAAAATGTGTGTGTAGGTAGGTTACCTGGTTTTCCTTGGTGATGTATTTTTTTTTTTTGCCTTTAGATGAGCAAGTGAAAGTTTATGTTTTTGAATACTCACTTTGTTTTACGGCACTGAATTTTGTAAATGTTCTCAAGTATGTGTGTAATTGTCACCATATAGCTACAGCTGAGTGGTAATTTAGAGAGGGAAAGGGGAAGTTACACAACTAATGGTTGTAGAACTGTATTATTTCTCATGAGTCCTTGATTTCAGAATAGCCTGCTGATAGTACACTTCCTTGTTGGGATGATGGTACCAAGGAAAAGACTCTTCCAGGGAGTAAGTTTATCTGATTAGTAGCAAGGAAGGACAAACTTTTTCGAGCTCCAGTGATCAAAACTAGCAGCAGGTCACTTAAGTTTTCAGTTACAATACTTGTTCTGCCTTTTTTTTTTAGCTGCTTCCAGGGGATAATACCATCATTGAGGAACACAAGCGAGAGATAGTGGAAGCTAAGCAAATCGTCAGAAAACTTACAATGGTCGTCTTATCCTCTGAAAAGACTGAAGAAAAGGAGAAGGAAAAAGAAAAAGAGGAGGAGAAAACTGAAAAGGTGTGAATGTTGTGAATAGTTTCCTTTCCAAGAAAACTAATTTAAATTACTTTAAAGTAAACATAATAGTTGTTGAAAACATTTTATTTGAAACAGACAGGTACGTACTTCTTGGAAGGCTTCTGTCTATCCTCCGATTGCACTTCCGTTGTAGTAAATGTGCAAAAATGCATGGTTCGGGGGTTGTTCTGGATTTCTCTAGGTTTAATGTTCTTGGTGCAATAGCCAATGAATTTCTTTCCTTCCTTTTTGTTATATCAGCTCCACTGAGTATGTCCCAGCACTCATATACTTCATGGTCTTTAACAACTGTGTTTTGTAGAACCTGTGATAGTATAATCCTAGCTGATTCCTTAAAAACAAGGATATTAGTAAGAGTTAATTCCTTATTTTTCTGAATTAAGAATTGGAACACAAAGAATTACCAGACTTATGAATGCTGGTATAATTATCCTGCGTTGTAGACAAAGGTTTTAATTGAACACTTTTAATTGTAACTGTCTGCTGTGCTTTCCATTAGATCTGTATCTCTATATGTGTAAATGTATACTTTTTATTTAAGGTGCTACTATGTCATGTATTGTTCATGTTGCTCTAGGTCTAGAATTGGTTAATCTCTTAGTAGCCTTTCTGTTGGGATCTCCATTTGAGTGTCTACGTACTGCTCAACCATCTTATTTAAAACAAAAAAAGTAAAATAAAAGCTTGATATTTGCATTTATAAGTGGAGTACTGGAGAGGGGGAGAGGAGTGCATCAGTCTTGACAGCTTCTGTTCTTAATTTTATGTATCCTCCTGGATACATTATGTCAATCTGTTTTATCTAGTTATTCCTATTTGTTCTACCCCACCTTGATTGTGTACATCTCTGACCTTCCTTGCCCCTTCCATTTTTCTTGCCTAGCTTGAAAAAATTTAATTTCATTTTCTTCCCTCAGGCAGCTGATACAGTCACTGCTCTCTGGCTCGTGTCTGCAGCCGTATCTGCTGCTTAAACTGTTTCCTTTCACTAGCTTTAAGTTTCTGACCTCCCTCCCATTCATTATTTCAATATGCCTTTTAATTATACCACATTTGCTTTGATTTATCTTCTCTGAAGTCAGGTGAGGCTGCCTGGTATTCTCTGAAGCGTGCATGTCACCACGTTCTGATGGAAGACTAAACTCTTGATGGGACATGGGGAGTGTATATATGGCAAGTGGTGTTGGTAGCACTAAGACAGTTTTTATGGCTAAGCTTTGGAATTAAGAACTAGAGAATTTTAACCTCTAGCAGAAACTGCAACATTTTTCTGAAGGATTACAGTGACAACAACATCTGAGCCTGTGTGATGGGAAAATGGAGAGCTGTGCTTAACAAAAACTGTTTCTGTGACTCTGCACACTGCCTTGCATGCTTTCGCTGTTAGAAAGTGTGTTTTGTAAGAGCATGCTTACCTAAAGAGAGACCCAGTAAAGTAGCAGGCATATATGTGAGCAGTGACTGCTCTGGAAGTGAAACAGCATACTAACTTGTAAAGCCTAGAAAGACTGTGTGAGTAGAAACGTGGATTCTAATATAGTTAGAAATTGCCAAAAATTTGGTGTTTAGTATCAAACTTTAACTGGTATGTTCATACCAATTAAGTAACTGTTTTATGATTTCTTTTTTAATAATAATAGGACTTTTAAATTAAGAAGTCTATTGTATTGATCTTGGGTTTCAAGCTTTCTGCATGGACTGCACAAATAAAGTTTGCAAACACTTCAGTAAAGCATCAGCGTACCCTTTTGTTAACGTAGTGCATATTGACTTAAAATGACAATCCTTGGCACCGAAGGAAGCTGAAGGAGTTACATGGCAAAATAACATTAGTGTCTGCGTTTCTAATTGCACATACATGTTTTTAGTCTTTCAGAGGTTCATCTTGTTCTGATGTGCAGAGATACTTCTTTCCCCTTCCACCTAAAGGGAAGGCTAAAATTTCATTACTAAATCAGTTCAACATGAATATAGAAGAGATCTGTGCATTTTGTTTCGTTCTGAAACTTTCCTCTGCATGTTATTGTGTTCTGGACTGTTTTCTATTTTCAAAACTATCAGAAAAATAGTTGGCAGTGTTACAAAGAAGTTTCAAAAAGGAAAAAAACATAAAAATCCATGCAAACTATAGAACCACAGAAGTGTCTGCTTTGTAACTAACTTTTGTTCTTGTCAGTCTGTCTTGTCTGTTTGCATGATTGAAGTAAAATGAGGGTTTTTTGCCTTAAAAATGGTTAAATTATTTGTCCTAAACTGGTGATCTTCCCTCCCTCAGTGGAGGCATCATCTTAAGATTATAGTTACGTACAGCTAGTGTGCAGTGACTGTTCCTCACTGTTAGTCATTTAGTAAGACTTCAACGTTGGGGACCAGAGACAACCAGTTTATAATATCTATCGATATCATGCCGATGTAAAAATGCTTCAAGGCATGATCTTAATTGTAACCTCCTATTTCCTTTTATGCCTATATTTTGAAGTGGGATATTAGGAAAACTTCCTGGAGACTTGGACTTAAAACTAGACTCTCCTAGAGTAGATGCTAATGTGAAACTTACGATACAGACAAACTAAGAGACAGGTAAAGGCTTTGGGTTTGGTTTGACTTTTTTGTGTTGGTTTTTGTTTTTTTACATAATCTGATTTTGCAAGAGAAATTTGTGCTTTTAAATCCAGAACAACACACAATGCAAAGGATTCTTAAATGCTTGCATTCTTCTTGAATTGTCATGTAAAGAAATAAGCTGCAAAGGATTCTTAAATGCTTGCATTCTTCTTGAATTGTCATGTAAAGAAATAAGCTGCAATAGATTGTGACGTTTTGAGAAATACCTAATCAGACATATGTCAGACAACTTTATAAACTTCTGTTTTTAACTTAATTTTAAACTTTTTTTCTTTGATCCAGTTGTTAGGTTCTGTGTGGACTGGTTTATTGTTGCTTTTGAAGTGTGCTTGTTGTCTAGCTGAATTCTATTTTACATATTTTTTTTTAGAACATAGTTGAAATACTAGTTTTTTTTTTCTCTAGCTGTGGATTACAGCTGCATACTGCTTAAGGAGAAATAATAAGAAGACTTTATGAATACACTTTTTCATTAGTTGATTGTTATCTTGCAGCCTCCTGATAATCAGAAGCTTGGCTTATTGGAAGCCTTATTGAAAATTGGTGATTGGCAGCATGCACAAAGTATTATGGATCAGATGCCTCCGTTTTATGCTACTTCACACAAGCCTATTGCAATTGCCCTTTGCCAGCTTGTACATGTGACAATTGAACCTCTGTACCGCAGGTAAAGTGAAAAGTAGAATTCTGTTGCTACATAGGGGAAAACTAGTGTTTATTTATAAGCGTGAGTTCACTAATGAGCCTAACTGTATTGATACATTTCTAAAATTTTCAGTTCTGTTTCATGTGAAATGCTGCATTTCTCATATTTCAGAGTTGGTGTACCTAAAGGAGCTAAAGGGTCACCAATTTCTCCTTTGCCAAACAAGAGAGCACCAAAACAAGCAGACAGCTTCGAGGACTTGAGAAAGGAAGTATTCAACATGCTTTGTTACCTTGGTCCTCATCTATCCCATGATCCCATTTTATTTGCAAAAGTGGTGCGCCTTGGAAAAGCCTTTATGAAAGAGGTTGGTGTGACAGAACAGCTTGTCTAAACTTGAAAAATACAAATTCCTCTGATGTGAGGAAGTGTTCAAGTCTTATTAATTGTGTATATATTCAAATACTGAAACAAAAAATTTCTTTGACTAAGGACACATTTGGAGAGTGTTATCTTAGTTCTTGATCATTTTTATGATCAATAAATATAAAAATTTTTATGAACTTAAGGCAGTTTAGGTTTATAACCAGGAATATTTAGTGATGACTGCTTTCTCATTATGGTCTTCATGTTTTAAAACATTATCGGTGTATGGGTATTTAAAAAGAAAAAAAAGCCCAGACATACAATACTAATTGCATGGAAGCTTTTACATTATTAGAGCAACAGTGTAGACAATGGGGAACAATAACCTAATACACATCCAGTACCCAGAATAGTACTTTCTGTTCCGCCTTTTGGGTTACTTGGGGAGTAGAAGATGTTGCATCTTACCAGTTAGTGGGGTGTTCCTCTGTTCTGCAAGTTAAAACATAGCTATTCCTGAACTTGTGTCAGTGATAAATCTCTGGCTGCCACTAAGAATGAGTTCAATGTGGAGATCTAAAACATCTTATAAAGCCTTACATCAGCAACGTCAGAAATATGATGGCCTCTTGAGATTTGTTGTTGTCTTTTGACCATATCTTTACCACGTATATATGAAAGTTTGGTAGTATGACCTGTTTTAAAAGGCTGCAAGTTGAATTTATATTCTGAACTCCCTTGGAGTGTACTTGGTAGCTCAGACTGAGGCTAGTGATTTCTTTTGCTGCTTTTCTGGCAGTTCACTATTGGACTAGCAATTTTTGTTTTGTTTTCAAGTCAACAACAGATGGTTTTAAATTTTTTTTTTTTTTTTTAAAAACAGCAGCTCAGAGAAAACTTTGGAGCTCATAGTTGTTGAAATAACTTTTTAAACTTGTTATTACAGTCTACATCCCCTCCTCCCCCTTAAAAAACAGTGTTTTTTTAACCTAGCTTTTTATTTTAACTTAAAACCGAAAGTTGGAGAGGTTGGTTGATTTAAATGGTACTGGGAGATTGCCAGTTCTATGACTTTTTTTTTTTCCTTAAAAGCATTTTTTATTTCAACTACAACTAACAAATTTTGGAATGTTCAAAATTTATGTGCCACCTGAGGGGAAGCTTTCATGTCCAGCTGTACTTGATGATGCAGAGCTAAGAACTCTGCAGATTATTAGGACTACTTTTGAGTACTGAAGGTTTGTTAGAAAGCCCTTGTTTCTTTGTGGGTGTGTACAGTTTAATGGAGATTACTTGCTTATAGGAATCTCTCCTGCAGTTTTACTGTAAATATATGAATATAATAGTTTAATGTATTTCTGACAAGAATGAGCAACATTGTAGCTATTTGCTCTAGGTTGGAACTGTGAAGAAATTCGTCAGTGACAGAGTGGTTAAGGTAACATAGGGAAAGTTATTTTTAATGCACTATTGCCATCAGCATGTTCTAGTTGTGAAACTACATTTAACACGCAGTAGAGATACTTATAACTGGAGGTGATTTGACTGCAAGTTAACCCATACAGTAGTTTGGAAGTTAGACTACTAACATTGCACTGCAGCTTTCATGCTCAAGTGTACCTTCAAAATAATTGTGCACTTACTGGTGTGATAGCTTAGTATGCTTTTCATGGTGACTGGAACAAGAAGAGAGAAAAGAAAGTAATTTGGTAACGAACACTAAAAGCTGAAGAGGGTATTATTGTGGGAGAAAGATGGGAAAAATAATCTGTGGCTAATTGGGTTGGAAGTCCTGGGGTTTTTTTTAGGTAAAAGGTGAATGCTCAGGGCATTTTTTTTTCCCCCCTCTGTTCAGTAAGAATATTCAGTATTTCATATAGAATAATGAGTGTCCTTGATACTTCTGTTAGTACCTCTTTTTGAACAAAAGTGTACAGAGCCCTTAAATATGTAAGCAATGCATTTCATCTGTGCGTTTGAATTTCTGCTCAAAAACATTTTAATGCTGACAGATCTGGAAAATTAAAACATGTACTAGGCATGTGGCCTTTCAGGTTTATGCTTTTGCTGAGGTAGCCTTGTTCTGTAACTGTTACGTTAATTATGCTACAATTAACATGATTGTCTTTGTTATAGTTTCAGTCTGATGGAAGCAAACAAGAAGATAAAGAGAAAATGGTGAGTTTATTTTAGAGGAAGGTGTTTTTATGCGAGATTGTCATGAGACCGACTGCTTCATAACTGTACAACTCTTCTTTTTCTCTAGAGTTCTGCGTTTTAATAAGTGCACATTATAGATTTGTCTTGATCTCTGTACCCAAGTTTGAGCCAGTCACAGGGGTTTAATCTGTTTTTTTTTGTATTCCTGTCCTTTTCTCTTTTTTGGTTCTCTTCTGCGTTCTTCAAACCTAATCTTGTTTGTTTAGTCAAGTGTGTTCTACTGTGTATTTTCTCAGAATCAGCTGGAGTACCTCCAGCTATTCATTCTATAAATACACTTTTCATGGTGGCACCTTGTATCTTAAAGAATTTACTGGGGAAAAGCATAGAGAAAAGGAGAAATTAGAAGTAGGAGAAGTGTTTAACAGTATAACTGGCTAATTATTGGCTAACATATCTTTCTAAATTTTCTAATTTATTATATATTGTCAAGTTTGGTCACAATGAAACCCAGGTGTCGTTTTGAGATCTAACTTATGAAAATAAGTTTGTTTGGTTTACATCAACAAGCAAGTTTGCAATATGAATGGTAAAGTCATGGAATAGTTTGGGTTGGAAGGGACCTTTAAGGGTCATCTAGTGCAA